>Ga0209296_1000643_pt1 | contig 29789 bp, 34 predicted proteins | sample S_130206_EF_Meta_FD_187319 | JGI IMG/M metagenome (GOLD analysis project Ga0209296, IMG submission 187319) | Freshwater microbial communities from Lake Simoncouche, Canada to study carbon cycling - S_130206_EF_MetaG (SPAdes) (version 2) | ecosystem: Environmental > Aquatic > Freshwater > Lake ... | reverse complement strand
CTGCAATCCGGACAAATACGGATAAATTATTACACCGTGTTATGGTCTCATGGTATCCGACCCACTCAAATTGACGAGACCATGTATGGTCTCATTCCGTATGGTCTCCCGCCATTTAGACCGCCCCAATATGCCCACTGCATATATGCTCACAGAATTTTCCAAATCCCCCACGATTTGGCGCGCTAGGGCGGCCATAGGGCGCCGTAAGACGTCGCTAGGACGCGCCCAATTGGCATCAAATGGGCACACCATGTATGCTCTCGTGCGTGTAGCCCGATCATGCATTTGTCGGTCGTCCAGTGGGCGGCACTAGGACGCACCAAACCGCCACACATTCACCACAGCATATATGCTCTCGCAAATCGCGCACCCCCGCCCAAAAAGGTCGCCCCGCCGCCGAAGGCGGCACATGCGCCCGCAGGGCGCATCATCTTTATGTCTGCATCCCAATCTTCCCACAATTTTCACAATCTTGAACTCATCAAACGAGAGAAATTCAATAATAATTCATTAAATATGAAATAATAGGAATATCTCTCAAACTTACAAATCAAAAACCCAAAAAAGTCCAACATGTCTGCTGTTTTGTTCACATGTTGCATCCTTCACCCACCCTTTTCACAAACTTGAAACCATACAACGAGAGAAATTCAAACAATTCCATAAAAAATTGAACAAAATGAATCAAAATCATGCAATAAGCAATCCAACCAACCGATATGCGACCTCTCCAACTCGTTCATGCAGCCGATCTTGAACCCGGCAAGACGTACCTGATTCAAGAAAAACGCCCCGAACTTAAACACTTGAATTGCAAGGGCACGTTTGTCAAAAATGAGTATCCCGAGCACGCCCACCAATGCACCATGACGCATTTTACAAACGTGGTTGCCGCCGGCAATCAACGATTCCCAGACCTGTGCCTTCAGGACACGTATTGGAACTACTACGAAGCCGACGCCGTTCAACGCGCATACATTGATCACGTGTTGCGCGAAATCACGGGCGACCCGTCATTTATTTTGTGAATATCTCTCAACACATACAATTCAAAAACCCCAAAAAGGTACAACATGTATGCACCATCGCAAACATGTTGCATCATTCACCCACACTTTCTGCAAATCTGAATCCACATTCTGAGAGAAATTCAAACAATAATAAACATGTATGGTTTTTTATTGTGTATTCTTGCGTCATGTGCGGTGGTGTTTGATAAAATCAACAATTGACATTTTTTCAACCAGGGGTTGAACCACTTTAAAAAAAAACGGATACGAAAAAATATGACGTGTTATAGACACAACCACCGGCATTCCTATGCATTACTGCTGCATTAGATTTTCTATATATTGTCCGAATCGGGGGAATCCCCGCACACTCCTTTCCCATTTTTTGCAAACTTGAACTCATCAAACGAGATAAATTCAACCAATAATTCATTTGTTTACAGACCAAGGTCTCTACGTGTCATACCCACGTCTGCAGCTGCGTGGCCGAATCCAGGAAGATGAGGCGTATCCGGGCTCCCGATGACATGGCCTTCTTTATCAACAACCGTCGGATGACCATCAGTACCAATTATAGGACCATCTTTATTAGATTCAACTCGGAAAGCAAGTCCTAAAGGCATATTAGTCACAGGATGAAATTTTTTCACAAGAAACCAACCGCCGGACCTGCGGGATTCATCATCGCCTCTCCATAATACAAAACCATTTGGCATATAATGTGCATATCCATCTTTCATCTGAATCTTGCCCGTAAACATTAGTAAATCTGAATGGGTATTTTCTCCTATCAATTTAAATTGCACATTCTTAACATAAGTTCCGAAATGAGATGGTTCCAAAGTCGGGAACATCGTCGGTTTATTCCGACTGAACATGCCGCCGCGAACGCTGCGTCTTGAATGGCGGCTGCGTCTTGAATGGCGGCGGCTGCGTCTTGATTGACGGTGTTTGCTGGCTCCTTTGCGTTTTGTGGGCATGATTGTGGATTGTGGTTATATATTGTCGCAATATATTTTTTTTTAATACTCCAAATGTCATTGTTGCATGTTCATGATGTTCATGCATCCACCTCCAGAATCAGGTTTTCTGAAGAGGAAGAAAGCTGCGTCATCTTCTGCTTCCGCGCGTAGTTGCTCTTGAAGTACTGGATGCACGGGTCCGGCGCATCGTAGGTCAGGTAATACTTGCTGCGGGTGCCAATCACGCGCCGCCCTTGTTCCAACGCCTCTATGCTCACCACCTCGGCCGACGTCTTTTCCTTCACGCGCACCGAACTCGCCCCCACCTCCTCCGACTTGGACGCCATCTCAATGTCCTCGTTAAAATACGAGAGATAGTCCGCCACAATGTCGTCCAGGGCGCGCTGGCACGCCTTCCGTGATTTATCCAATGCATCCAGTTGCGCCAGCTCCTTGCGGTAATTCGTGATCAAAATCTTCTGCAGGGTGCCGCACTGCACGGCTTCGTCGCCCTTTTTTTGCGCCAGCTCCAGAAGCCAGTCCAGCAGCATGAACACGAACGCCACGTTGTCGCGGTCAAACCCCGACACAAACACCAAGTGCTTGCCGCCTTTGATCCGGTTGAGCTCAAACCGCTTCTTGTTGCAAATGCTGCCGTTGGCCAGCATGATGCCGCCCACGGCGTTGGTCTCCTTGCGCAGCACGTCGCGCTCAAAATCGGCGGTGGTTGCCACGGGGTTCGTCGGCAGGTTGTTCTTCGTGTCTAAAAGCACGGTTATGCCCAGCTCTTTGTGGCGGAAGTGGAAGTCCGTCTTCTCGCTCAGCACGGAACCCACGTGCGTGATGGTCCACACCGCGTTCGCGTGCTTGTCGTTGTAATCTAATAATTTCGGATACAGCTCCTCCTCGTAGTGCTTGCCCTTGGACTTGTCCTCGTACATGTTGTAATACCACTCGTTCTTCGCCTTCAACGCGGCGACCTGCTTTCCTAGCTCCTCCACGCGCGCCGCGCTGGCACGCTCCACCTCGGCGTTGATGCCCTGTATCAATTTATCGCAACGAGCACGCTCCGACTCGCACTCGCGGCGGCGCTGCTCCGCCTCGCGGCGGTACTCCTCCGCCCGGCGCTCGCCCTTCTTGAACTCCTCCTCGCGCACCGCGTGCAAGCGCTCCTTCGCGCGATCCAGCTCCTCTTTCAGTTTGGTCGCGGCAAACTCGTCCGACAACGAGGCAGGGGTCAGATGCTGCGACCAGAATTCGCGACCCTGCTCGTGCAGGAAGACGCCGAGCCGCACAATGTGGGCGCGCTCTTCGAGAGAATATGCACTTAAATCCGTGTCCAAATTCATTTTGTCAAGTTATTCAATTCACCAGACATGTGTTTAAATTCAATTCACATATGCATTGAATCTAAAAAAAATGCAATCACCGGCGCTTCTGTTGCTTTTTCTTCTTTGACGGCGCGGGGGCGGACACGGTGGTTTCCGGTTCGGTGCATTTGGGCTGCGGGGCTTCTTGTGCTTCAGGGAGGGCGACGTGTTCAACCGGAGCCGCTGCGGTTGGCGCAGGGTCCTGCTGTTGTTCCTTGCGAATCAACACCATCTCCTCTTCCTGAATCACGACCACGTCTTCTTCTAATTCTTTGGATTGATTCTGGGTCTGGGTCTGGGTTGGTTCCGCTTCCTGTTCCTGTTCCTGTGTTTGAGGCTGCGACCCCTCGGTGTTCTTCCACCACCGATTCACCATTGCGGATGCGCGAGGAACCGGGCGCACACTGCCCACAGAATGCATCTTGAAGAGGAACATGGTTGTAATTATATTTATACTATGCCGATTTATTTTTCGTGCAAATTACGTGCGACAATCTCTCGTTTCAGCCGTTCCAAATACAGAATGGCGTCCATGAGCTCCTCCTGCATGTGCTGCGCCCACTGCAGCGGGGTCAGGTCCGTGCGGTCCAGCGTGGTACCGTATTTCAGCTGGCCTGCGCGGCTGCGCTCGTGGAACGAACGGACAACCGCCGCCACGACCGTGTCTTCCATCACTGGGGGTGCTTCTTCCTGCGACATTTGCATATAAATGATGAGCACGTTTTAAATTGCAATAATGATAATCATTTTTTAAAAGAAAATATGAACCAATATGTATGTCATTTTAAAAAATGGTTCTGTCCACCACTCGAAAATGTCAAAACATTCAATCCATCACCAACAACACGTGCATTTTAGGAGGTCCGAAGAAGGGCGGTCTGATTACAATGCAAGGACGCAACCCCAATCTCAGCAATGCAATCACTGCCCGCGCACCGTATTGCAACTGTGGCATGCCTCTCGGTTGCATTGCAGGTCTGGCTTATTTGAAGGCCAACAACCTCATGACCATGAACCCACAGTGCAGTGGTGGCGTGCCTCATCGCATGTATCGAGGATGCAGGTCATCTGATCCCGTGTCTGGTTTCACGTCCAACGTGATCCAATTGAGCAACATCGCGACAGGAGGCCCCATCATGTGGACATTGACGAGTCCCTACACGCTGCCGCTCGGCTTCAGTCTGACAATTCCATCGGGACAAACGTTGACCCTCGGTGCCGGTGCAGCATTGACCAATCACGGCACCATCACGATTAATGGAACCATTGCAAATCAAGACAATTTGACAAACTATGGAACCATTCACAATCAAAGCAACACCATTGTCAACGAGAATCATTTGCACAACCACGGAACACTCGAAAGTCCGGGAGTAATAACCAACACCGGCACCATCACAAATCACTCAACTGGAACATTGAACGTGCGTGCCACTGGCAATGTCACGACCAACCAAGGTGCAAGGTTTGTAAATCTAGGAACTATAACGGTCGCCCCCAATGCAAGTTTTGCCCATAGTGGTGGTGAAACATTCGCCTCCACCAATGCGGTTCAGGGGAATGTAACAATAATTCCCGGCGCACCCACTGGATTGACCGCGCAATCAGATTATGACGCAGCGGTTCCATTGAGTTGGACTGCGCCAACCGGTGGAGACACGATCACTGATTATGTGGTGCAATACAGACCATCATCAAGTCAACCTGCGTGGAGCGTATTTTCTCATTTGCCTTTGCCATCAAATGCAACAACAATAACTGTTACGGGATTGACAAATGGACTCAATTATGGGTTCAGAGTGGCAGCCGTGTATGCATCTGGCCCAGGCCCATATTCTGACATAGCATATGCAACGCCTTCCGCCCCATGGTATAGTGGGCCAAATTTTGCGTCGGGTTCAACGGGCGCAACCGGCGCAACCGGCTCAACTGGATCAACCGGCTCAACCGGCTCAACTGGCTCAACAGGCTCTACGGGCTCCAATTAATCCGTGCGTTTGATTCAGCTGCAGCCGTGCGTTGGCGTCGTCAATAACTGCTTGTCCAGCTGCACCATGTCCTTGATGAACGTCTTGATGATCCTCTTGTGCGCGCTGTCGTCGTGCTCTATGTTCTTGTACAGCTCCTTGCAAATGGCCTGGTACTCCGTGTGCATGGCGTCCTTGACCTCCCAGCCCGGGTGCGCGTTCATCCAGGACTGGATGACCCGCGTCTGGTAGCAGGACGTCAAGTAAATGAAGTGGCGCAAGTGCGCGTGACCCTCGTCCTTGATCCACTCGTCGCCCTTCACGTACATGGTCTCGCGCTTGGCGTCCGTGCAGTGAATGGGGCGCTTGTGGATGTCCATGCCGCGCAAGTTGTTCGCAATAATTGAGCCCACGCCCTCCACGATGCCCTTCGTCTTCGTGTACTCCAAGTCATGCAGCGTGATGTTCAGCGTTTTGACAAAGTCGCTCAGCTTGACCGCGTCCTTGCACTCCTCGTTCAAAAACAGGTTCAAGTTGAACTGCGTGTTGTTGTTGGTGCTGGTATTCGTGACCACGTTGCCGTTGCCCAGCCGCGGAATCATGTCCTTGATGATGGCCGACATGTTGTCCACCACCGCGCAATACGCCGTGCACGCGGTGCGGTTGTCCTGCAGCATCGTCATCACCATATCCTTGAACTCCGACAGCTCCGAAGAGGGGGGTGGTTCCTTTTTTTCAGCTGCTTGTGGTTCGTGCACTATTAGCTGCATTTGGTTCCCTTGTGGCTGCTGCTGCTGGGCCTTGGCGCACGTCTTCCTATGAAAACTCAGGCTGGACGCAAACTTGTAGCGCTTGCCGCAGCACTCGCACCGATTCTTCACATCATTTACATCCACCACCATTTCCAATTTTTTATGCCCGGTTGAAGCCAAATGCCGACCATAATGACTGCGATACGAAAACGACAGGTTGCATAAATCGCAGCGATAAGTGTTCGGTTGTTGTTGCATTTTTTTTATTGTGATGATGTGTGCTAAGATTTTATTTAATCAAGGCATTGTGTTTATATGCATTCGGCTCTTAAATGCATTTGTCCACTTGCCCAAAATGTTAGTAGCCGGGTTAGCATTTTGCCCAAAATGTTAGTAAAAGTTAGTAATTTGCCAAAAATGTTAGCATTCCGTTAGCATTGGGTGGATTACCTAGCGAGCGCGCGACGCGATGATGTAGCGCGTTGACTGCAAACATGGTGTGCCGTCCTTGCCCCCCAAAACACTTGACAAATCGTTAGTAGCCGTTAGTAGCCGTTAGTAGGGTCGTGACCCCCGGTTGGCCCCGGATGCACGCCATCCCTGGTGCTTTTTTTTGAGCCCGTTTTTGGACTTTTCGGCGGGTGCACGGGTGCCTTACGCTACATGCTCTTAAACCTTGCGATATTTTATTGAAATGAATTTTGTTATTTTCTCGAATTGATGTTGCAAAAGAGTACAGGATTCTGAGAAAAAGTACAAAAAAAATGTCCAAAATCAGACATGCGCGAAACACTCTTGGGAAAATTCGACGCGGCTATATATTAAATGAGCCGAAGGGCTTAAAGCGGCTCGCCGTGATTTAAAATATTTTCTAACACATGTATATCGCGACATTGAAAATGGATACACACATTAAGCGTGCCGAATTGATAGGAAGATACATTCATGATGCTCGCGAATGTAGTTTTAGAATATATGATATAGGCGACACAACGTTATACGTTACAATTGAAGGCGATACGGAGTTACTGAAAATTTTGTCAGAGTTACTGAAAGCCCAGTGCAAGAATGATGCATGTTATTTCCGGCTGACACCCGACCAATACGATCACTTTATGAATGATGTGTTGGACAAAAACGTTGCGTGGACGATCACCACCAAAACTGCCTGGTATCAACCAAATAAAACAATAACGATCCCTGGAACATGGACGAGTAAATTGATTGACGGCGGACGGCGCAAACGAAGTGGGCGCAAACGAAGTGGGCGCAAACGAAGTGGGCGCAAACGAAGCCAACGGACCGCAACCCGTCGTAGAAAGATCTGAAATCAGCGGATGGAATGGGAGGCTAGCAGAACCGGCTGAAATCGTAGCGGGGGCCGTTGATGACGGTGACGGGCAACCACGGCAGCGCGGAGGGATTGCACAGCTCCTTGGAAAAAGGACCCAAGCCCAGCCGGGCACACACGCCGATGGCGAGCCGGGTGGAGATGACTTGTTGGGCGATGTGACCCGACAGTTCGGCGCGGGCGCCCGCGCTGGCAATCCCCACTTCAAACGTGGCGCCGGGAATGGGCTGGCTGATGGTGAACGCCGCCGTCCACGTTTGGCCGATGCTCCGAGTTACAACGCCGGGCACAGAGACCCACGCCCGGTACCCCACGTTGGCCTGGGGTGCGCACGGCAGCACCCACGCCGACGCGCCGACGGTAATAAAGGTTTGAATGCCGATGGTGCAGCCGAGCTCGCCGCCCAAGCGGGCGTCCTTGCACGTGCAAAAATTGGGAAGACGGAACGTGCCGGTGATTGCGCCGCAAATGCTTAACGAGGTGGGCTTCATGCCAGCGCCAAAATCACGCGCGTCGGCAACTTGGTGCGCGTCCACGTTGACAACGGCGTCCATGGCTGTTGCTGTTGTGGCGGTTGTTGTCGCGCTTACGCCTACGGTCGCGCTTACGCTTATGCTTGCGCTTGCGCTTATACAAGTGGAGTTATCAGCACACGCGGTGTTGGCGGGACACGAAAAGCGCGCGTCCATGCAACGGACGGCGCGGGGCAGGGGGGAACACGCGTACAGGAGGCCAGCGCCCGTTGCGTTGCTCATGCACGTCTGGAGGGGGGCGCACGAAATGCCGTTGCCACAATCGTTGGTATTGGGGAGAATGGTGGGAATCGCGGAAACGCTGCAAACCAGCATTGCGACCATAAATAATGATGCATTCACGTTCATGTTGTGCGAATTGTGTTGGTTTGGGTTTATTACTATTTGTTATTTTTATTCATGCATTCATGCACGAATAAAAATGGGGGGGGGGGGGTCAATAATGTTCAATGAATGCGACGAGACCGCACAATTCTCAACTTGTGGCAACGGTTGTCTCGGCATTTGTGGTACCCCGTGCGACACTTGCGGCCCGTGGTTGTCTTGTACTTGCGGGTTGATTTCCGCACGCAGTTGTCGTTGTAGCAACGATGAGCGCCCTTGCGGCATGTTGCCAAATGGCGACGATTGCGTCCGCCTTGCATGGTTGGTGTCGTTGCGTGTGCGTTATGTAATGATTGTATAAAATAAAATGATTACACGAATTGTGAGAAGCAACTTCCTCTATCTGCGGAGGGAGCCGATGGCGCCGACAACGGCGGCAGCGGGGGCAAGGGCGGGCACAAACTTGGCGGCGACGGGAAGGACGCGCTCAACTACAGGGAAAATCTTTTTGATGGCGGGAACAAGCTTCTTCTTAAGGAAGTTCTTTTGATGGGGGGCGTCGGAACTGAAATCCATTTTATTAATAGGGGTGGTGTGTTGGGGTCAAAGGGGGGTTATGATAGTAATGAATATTATATTTTTATATTGTTATTTGATTATTTGATTAGTTGATGTTATTTGGGATCCCCCCCCTTCAATGGGGGTAAGGGGGGACGCATGTCCCCCCTAGTACTCGTACAAGTGCGTGGATATGATGGTGAAGCTCCAGTCGTTGCCGTGCATGTTCAGGATGTTGCCCTTGTCGTCTATGAGCTGTATCTTCATGCGCTCAATGTTGACGGGGCCGAAGTAGACGCGCTCGTTGGTTTGGAGGGCGGAACCGAACTCAATGTAGGGCTGGCCGGGCAGCAGGGAGAACGTTTTCACGGGAATGAGCGCCAGCACGTCGGTGGTGGTGGGACCCGTGTAGCGGTCCGTGGTGGTGTTGTTGCGGTTCTGGTTGATGGCGTTGATGGTGTACAGCTGCGCCTGCGTGAGCTGGCGGGGGGCGGACTGCACGTAGGTCGGGTTGTTGGGGGTGCCTGATGCGTCGCAGTTCACCGCAATGCCCGGATTGAAATACGACGGCAGGCTGAGCCGCGTGTCGTTTGTGGCAATGGTGACCAGCCCCTTGTTCAAGTGGTTCTGGTTGTAGTCGTCCACCACCAAGATGAGGTACTTGGGACCGTAAGTGTCGGCCACCGCCTCCGAGGTTGTTGCGAATAGGGTGGCGACGATGGTGACGGTGGTGGTGGTGATGGTGATGGTGCCGGATAAAGTGACGGCGACGATGGTGACGGTGGTGGTGGTGGTGGTGGTGGTGCCGTCGGGATTGGGGGTGACGGTGGTGGTGGTGTCGGTGGTGGTGGCGGTGCCGTCGGGATTGGTGGTGCTGGCGATGGTGGTGGTGATGGTGGTGGTGGATGCGAATGATTGGGGGAGCAGCGTGTACAACAGTTGGTTGGGCGGGTTGGAATAGGCGACGGGCTCGGCGGTGACGGTGGTGTCGGTGGTGGTGGTGGTGGTGGTGGTGCCGGATAAAGTGACGGCGACGATGGTGACGATGGTGGTGGTGGTGGTGCCGTTGGGATTGGCGGTGGTGGTGGTGGTGATGGTGGTGGCGGTGCCGTCGGGATTGGTGGTGAGGGCGGTGGTGATGTCGGTGGTGGTGGTGGTGAATGCCGGCACCTTGTTATTGCCACGGAACCCCATCAGCCAGCCCAGATTGGAATTCACCTTGGATGCAGCAATTGCCGTGTTAATGTCCTGTGCATTCATGCCGGGTGGCACCGTATAATCAATATGATACGTCGGTTCAAAAAACAGAATTTCATAGGCGACGGTGCTATTGTTTGTAATCTTCATTTTGCCACTGTTCTGGATATAATCAATGGTGAATGGACTCGTACTATCTAACACATTATTGAATGGCGCCACGCCCAACATGTAGGTTTGAAGCTGCAGGGGCGTGTAATTGCCCGGTGGAACCATGAACGGCGTGTACGGCAAAGGGGGCGATTGAATGATTCTGTAAAACAGCAGGTTGGTTCCCGACGTGATGTCAATGGCGTACCACGCGTACGGAATCTGGACCGAATTCAGCTTGATGGACAGCACGTTGGTTAAATTCTCGGTGAGGTCTATGGTGTAGTTGGTGGGGGACGCGGGACCGAGCGGGTTCTCGCTGTTCGGCGTGATGATCTGGCGGTACTGGCTGTCAATGTTCACCAACCGGGTGACGGTGTTTTTCAGGTTGGGGTTCAGGGTGCCTTGCGTGACGGGCACCACATAGCTGTCGTTCACGCCGAGCTTCTCCCGCTTGGTCGGCATGTGCTGGTTGCCCTGCAACACTTGGATCTTGTTTGTGCGGTCGGCGGGCTTGCTGGCTTGCACCTTGTCGCCCTGCTTCAAATACTGGTTGCGCCACCACTGACCCAGCTGATCGGCATTGTCTTCTTGGTCAAGGCCTTGTTCTTCGGCTTGTTCTTCGGCTTGTTCTTCAGCTTGTTTTCCGTCTTGTTCTTCGGCTTGTTCTTCGTCTTGTTCTTCGGCTTGTTCTTCGTATTGTTCTCCGCCTTGTTCTCCGCCTTGTTCTTGGTTGGCGTCTTGGTTCAGCTCGTCCAACAGCGCGTCCTGTGCCTGCTGGAAAAACGCGGCGACCTTTGGCAGGCGATCGCTTGCAGCCTTGTTGATCAGCGCGCTTGTTGCGCGCACGATGTCGTCCTCGGTCGGATCGGTCAGGTTGAACATGGCGAGCAGCTCGTCCGTGTCGTAGTGCGTGACGTCCAAATCAATGCCATTAAACGCCTGTTTTTTTGCGGGGATTGCCATGGAACCAAAAATGTATTATTATTTATAATACATTTGCATTTGTTTATTATGGTTTTTTGACTAAACAAAGGGGCACACGCAGCGCCCCTTGAACCCGGGCTGGAACGTGCCTACGGCACCGTTGCGACACTGGCACTGCCCCGGCATGGGCGGGTTCTGCAGACAGAACTCCTTGGAAAACCCGCTGCCACGGCACGACGCGAACCCGTGCGACTGGAACCCCTCGCGCTGGGGTGAACCCATAAACACTAAATATCCGCACAACAGTGCCGCCAAAAAAAACATCATAAACACGGCTCGGGGGGTCATGGGTTATGTATGGTTGGTTGTTGGTTTATACTACGCAGACACATTATTTTGAAAACATTGGTTCTCCAGTTAGGAGAGGTGCGGTTAGGAGAGGTGCGGTTAGGAGAGGTGCGGTTAGGAGAGGTGCGGAGAACCTTGGTTCTCCGGTTGGTTCTCCGGTTGGTTCTCCGGTTGGTTCTCCGGTTGGTTCTCCGGTTGGTTGGTTCTCCGCGTGGAACAGGCCGGCAAAGAAGTGCGTGAAGCTGAAACCCGGCCGGTTTTTGCGGATGCGGACGGGCAGCTCGTGGATGCCGTGGCCGCGCTTGGCGTGGCGGGCGCCGTAAAACAGCATGCGCTCCAGCGTTTCAAGGACGCGGGCATTCGCTCTTGACCGCACGATGACGGCGCGATCCAGGCGCTGGCGCCCCAGATACGTGTATCGGTTGTAGTTCTGGTCCTCGTACATGCGGTAACTGCGGTCGGCGCGAATTTCGTTCACGATGCGGCCGACGCCCATGATCCGGTTGGTGTCGTTGTTCATTTCCAGCACGAACAACGACGCTTCATAGGGGATGTCGGACTTGATGGCGACGGGCGACTTGTAAATGCAGGCGTAGCCGGGATTGGCGGCGAGCCACGCCGTCCGCTGTGCCCAGGTTTGGTCATTGTAGCGCGTGATGCACACGGTCGCCGCGGCGACGGCTGCTGGTTTCATTATCTTGTTCTTGTTCCTCTCCCGTTCCGCCCGGTTTCTTTTTCAATTTTTACACATATTAAAATGAATATTTTTCTTACGTGTGTATATGTTGCACGGCAATAAATAAATAAATAATGGAAGCAACCGCAAATGAATCAAACTGGGACGACGTGTTACAAAAGTCCCCCAAATCCCCCAAATCCCCCAAATCCGACGGCTGGTTTTCACGAAAGTCCCCAAAATCCGACGGCCGGTTTTCACGAAAGTCCCCCAAATCCGACGGCTGGGTTTCACGCAAACTCCAGGGACGCAAACGGTTCCCCGTGCTGAATCCAGCCGCGGTAAAATTGTGGAAGCCGTTTCAAGCATTTAGCCTCCAGAATCCATACGGCCAATGCGACAAGTGCAAAGAATACACGCACAACACGGAGGACCACGACGCCGTGATCGCGCTTGCAAAAAAGCGCACCAAAACGGCGAAAAGTCCAAAGGCCATCATCATCTCACCCTTCATTTGCTTGGATGAAGGCATGCGGCACGGGCATGTGTTCAATGAAGAGATATTTCGCAAAGCATGGAACATTGTGCGGGCTGCATCAACGTGGTTCCTGATGAAAACCCTGGCTTGTACGGCGTCACGCGGGCCGGAGAAGAGATACGCGAAAGCGACGGAACCCAGCGGATGTATCGGGACGACTGGCACACGCAATGGAAAGGCAGGATGGGATGCTGCCCCGTAGAAGTGAAGGCCATTGCGCGCGCCATGACGCAGGAGTTCATGCAGAAGGGCGTCACGATGCGGTTTGCGCTTGTGAAAATTGAATTCCTGTATTACTGCATCTGCTACGCGGTCATTCGGATTTACCTGGACATGCTGGAATGGGAAGACGTGCACACATCGCAACGACTTGCCGTGTGGATGGACTTTCGCAAACTGCACGGAGTCAAAACCAACGGCGAACTCTTGGTCAGGTTTATCGCGGCCGACGACCTGATTTGCAAGAAGATGCGGCTCGGTCAATACTTGTCCGATCTGGTGAATGCGGTGCGCCACGAGTTGTAGGGCGAATAAATGCTTTTACAACCGCACGCCCGTTTTCTTTTTCAATTTTTACACATAATATTTTCTTACGCGTGTGTATGTGTTGCACGGCAATAATAAATAAATAATGGAAGCAAAGGAAGCAAAGGAAGCAAAGGAAGCGTCCAAATCATGGGCGTCGCGCGTGTCAGACTGGGTTACCAGTCGGTTTTCACGAAAGCCCAGTCCCCCCAAACCCGACGGCCGGCCCACGCGCAAACAGCAATCCATTGCCGCGTTCATCCGCCAGAGACGCAAACGGTTCCCCGTGCTGAATCCAGCCGCGGTGGAATTGGGTGACCGGGTTCAAGCATTTAGCCGCCAGAATCCATACGGCCGATGCGACAAGTGCAAAAAAAACACGCACAACACGGATGACCATGATGCCGTGATCACGCTTGCAAAACGCAAACGCGCCGCCGCCAAAACGGCGAAAAGGGGCATTGCCAAGGCGCCTGCCAATGCCAAGGCCAATGCCAAAGCCATGTTCATCTCCCCCTTCATTTGCTTGGATGAAGGCATGCGGCGCGCGTTTGACGAAGACGTGTTTGACCGAGCATGGAAGTCGGTGAAGGGCTGCATCAACGTGGTTCATGACAGACACCACGGCTTGTACGGCGTGTTCACGCGGGCCGGAGAAGAGATACGCGAAAGCGACGGAACCCAGCGGGTGTATCGGGACGACTGGCACACGCAATGGAAAGGCAGGATGGGATGCTGCCCCGAAGAAGTGAAGGACATTGCGAGCGACATGGCGCGGGAGTTCATGGCGAATGGCGTGACGACGCGGCTTGCGTTTGGGCAAGGCATTGAATTCCTGTATTACTCCATCTGCTACGCGGTCATTCGGCTTTACCTGGACACGCTGGAATGGGAAAACGTGCACACATCCGGTGTGCTTGACGGGTGCATGGACACTCACGGAATGCGCGGAGTCAAAACCAACGGCGAACGCTTGGTCATGTTTATCACGGCCAACGACCCGATTTGCAAGACGATGCGGCTCGGTAAATACTTGTCCCGGGTGGTGGATGCGGTGCGCCAAGAAGGCGAAGAGCAGGAAGAGGAGGACATGGACGAATAAATTATAAAAAAAAATTGAATCACATTTGAAATGCTTTTACAACAGCAACAAGCAACCGCAACCGCAACATGTATACCACATATTTCATTCAGTCGTGGTACGACCACCAGCGCGTGCATCCTGGCAAACTTTGCACCATCGCCGACTACAACCGCATCTGCGAAGAACATGCCCGATTGTACGGCAGCCACGTCATGGTTTTACGCGAAAACGTCACCAACATCACTGGATACCACTATTACAGCAACGGGTTCCCGATCCAACTTTGCGCAGACACGGCGGGGTACGTGGACGTGCGCACCGGAAAGCACTACGACTTGAACGGAGAGAACACGTTCTTCAAGGACATGCACAAGGAATTGAAATAAATAAGTAAATAAATAAGTAGATGAAAAAAAGTGGTTCCTTTTTTTTCATTCGTTCGTTCGTTCGTTCGTTCGTTCGTTCGTTCGTTCGTTCGTTAAGGCTTCTTCCACACGTAAATGTGCTCCTTGTACTGCACGTCGGGGTGGTTCGGGTTGCCCTTGGCGAAGCGGGGCTGCAAGAACAAGCGGTGCTTGGCTAACAGGGAGGGCAGGATGCCGGCGGCGCGGATTTCGTCATACATGTCGTCCGGGATGTTGAGCGCGTAGGTGCCGCCGCGTGACAAATGCGCGTAAGTGCTGCGAACCACGGGAAACAGGAAGCGCGCGTTGAAGTCGGCGCGGTCCTTATAATCCGGCATGTGCGCGTAGCCCTCTATGGGTTTGACCGTTTTGAAGTAGGGCGGCGACGTGAACACCATGTCGTACTTGAACCGGGAGAAGTCGGTGGCGGCGGCGTCCTGGAAGCGCATGGTGACCTTTGGCTTATCGGAAGCATCAAGCTCTTGCGCCATGCGCTCGTAGGCGGGACGCAGATCCACGTTCGTGTCTATGCCGATGTAAGGGATGCCGAGGGCCATGGCGCCCAAGCAGCGGCCGCCCCAGCCCGCCGAGAAGTCCAGGACGGCCGTGCGCGGCTTGTAAGTGCAGTACAACCACTTGGCGACGAGGGGCTTGAACCCGTGAATGGCGCCGTAATACAGCCGGAACACGCCGTAGCGCGCCTTTTCCGGGGTTTTGCCTTGAGCCAGGTTGAACTTGTAGAGGCGGAGCTCGGCCTCGTTGCGCTTCCAGTCGGTCTTGATCCAGTCGTAGTACGAAACGGCGCGCTTCGTCTTCGCGGCGAGGCGGTGCCGGAAGAAGTAGTGGTCCATTGCGGCGTTGCCCACCTTGGCGGCTTGGTTGATTTCGGCGCAAGGGACGGCTTTCAGGGCGGCGAAATCGGCGCGGGCCTTTGACAACGGGATGTCCTTGATGGCGGCGGCCACATTGCGGTTGCTGTTGCTGTTGCGACTGTTTCTGCGGGTTTTCGGGGTGGAGCCTTGTTTGCGGGTGCGCCTCCTGGTGGTCATGATCACACTACATCATTGTGTGATTATAAATTTGAATTTTGAATTTAGTGGCGCCGGGTCCTGTTTTTGCCGCTTCGCTTATTGCTTTTGCTTTTGCTACGCTGACGGTCGCTTCGTCGCTTGTCCATGAGCCGCCTGATTTCGGGCGCGCGGTACGCGATCATGTCCAAGAAGGCGCGGAAGTACTCGCGGAACGCGCCGCGCTCGCGCTTCAAGTCCGCCAGCGTGAACCAGCGCACGTGCGACTTCTCAAAGTAGCCGTTCTCCGGGTGCGCCGCGATGGACCGCAGGTTGGCGGTTTCTTTGATGAAGCGATAATTATTGTTGAAGTAGAACGGCAGGCGATCGTCGTAGTCCACGCGCATTAAATAAGTGACGCGGGTGTCGTAGGTGAGCTTCAGCACCTGGTTCTTTAAGAGCAGCGCCCTAAAATCGCGCTTGTTGCCGTAAAAGCCGTTCAGCTCCTCGGCGCCCTCGCGCACGCAGGTGTCCATCTCGGACTCGCCGGGCTTGGCCGAGCCGCCAAAATCGCCCCAGTCCTGGTTTTTAGTCGCGTCTTTAATGACGTCGTTCTCCTGGCCGAACAGGAAGTGCAGCTCGCCGTTGTGTAGCGCCACCGGAATCACGCCGCCGCCTCCCATGGGTTGATTTAGTAATTGTGGATTTTGTGGATTTTGATGCTATAATACGCACACACAAAAAACAATAAAAACAATAAAAACAATATAAAAATATTTTCTAAGGCCATATCATAACCCCCCTTTGACCCCACACACCTCTCCGCGAATCCAATGCAACCCATGAAGACTTCCCCCATATCCGCAAAGAGACCGAGGCTCTCTTTCGGTTCCTCCAATGCCGACTCCAAAAACAGCTCCATCAGCGTGGGCGGCGGCTACAGCTCCACCGGCGGATGGAACGTAAATGCCACCTACACCAAGAGATGGTAGATGGTAAAGGTAAAAAAGACAACCTTAAATAATGCAAACGTTTGGTACATTTTTGCATCATTTTTTATTTGTTATTTGTTATTTATTATGTTTGGATTTGGCTTTGGTTTAAAACGCCGCAAAGTTGGAATGGTTCGCGTCCACGTCGCTCAGCGTGCGCAAATGGTTGAGGAGTGTGGAATACCGGGGACGGGTGTTGTCGTAGCCATAGAGCTCCGTCTTGTTGCCGCGAGCGGGCAGCGCGTAAAGCTCGGCAAACGTGGCGTCATTGACGGTGTCGCATGCCATCGCGAACATGGTCACGTTCAACCGATCGGTGGATGAACACAAGTAGCTGGTCAGCTGTCTGGACGAACGGAAGCAGAGCTTGAGCTCGGGATACGCCGTCTTCTTGTTGTTGTAACTCAATACAGAGCGGCGGGTGCCTTTCAACACGTAGCGGCGGATGCTCTCGTCGTAGTAAATGTAGGCGCGCCAGTCGGGGTCGCCCTTGACATCCGTGAGTTCCTCAATGTAGAAGACAAGCTGGCATGCGATGCGACTAGCGGGCTCTTCCACGTCTGCATCTTCATCTTCATACGCCAATAATGAGTCCAAATACGCCTGCGCCTCCTTTTGCTCCTTTTGCTCCTTTTGCTCCTTTTGCTCCTTTTCGGCCAGTTCCTTTTGCTCCTGTTCCTGTTCCTTTCGGGCCAGTTCATACGCCTCCTCATACGCCGCCTCCTCCTCGTCATACCAGTCGTCGTAGTCACATTTCTGCTGTTCTACTGCTTGTGATTGTGCCTCTGATGCATGCCAAGTGGGGCAGGGTTGTCCCGCTTGGAATGATTTTGCCACTGCATACGCCTCCTCATACGCGTCATTGTACTGGTTTTGGGGTTGGGTTTGGGGTTGGGTTTGGGGTTGGGTTTGGGGTTGGGTTTGGGCCGCTTTGAGTTTCTTTGCTACCGCATACTCCCTCGCAGACGCCTCCTCCTCCAATAGCGCCAATTCCGATTGCACGTAGAGCTCATCCTCCTCGGCCTTTTTAGCTTTTGCGGCCCTCTTCAAATCACGCTGGGCCTTCTTTTCGGTTTCACTCTTGAACACGGTGTTGCTGGTCAAATCAAGCCACTGCCCGGTCTCGGGCAAGTACTCGCACCCCCAGTGGTCCGCCCAAAACTTCTTGATTGCCACGCTGCGGTAGGGATACAACCACTCTTTACCGTCGTTGTAAAACTGCGCGGTGATTGTTTCCATTCGGATCATGATGCCGCGGAACTCCTTGCGGCCAATTGAATCCCAGTTGGTGTGGTTGTTGTACCAGTGCAGCTCGTCTGGCACGCTCAGACGGGCGGCCTGACGCAGAGTGTTGGCCTTTTCGGCTGCGATGCACGCTTTGTCGTAAAGCAGGGTTGAAGGCATTGTGTGTTTGTGGGGTGTGGGGTGTGGGGTAGCAGGTAAACGAATATGGGGCGCATGCTTTAAATGCATTTATGAAATATATTGTTATGTGCGCATAATGCATAACCTCCTAGCATAATCATCGCATTGGATTTGATTTGATGCAGAATCAACAAACCAAGCTGCTGGTGTCGGCGCTGGGACTGGTGGCCATTGACTTCGCGTATTTGAGCGTGATTAAGGGCCACTTTGCGCGCCAGATTGCGGCGGTGCAGGGGTCGCCCATGACGGTCAACCTGTTCGGGGCGGTCGTCACCTACGTGTTCCTGATTTTCGGGCTGAACTACTTCATCGTTCGGCCGGGGCGGTCGGCGCAAGACGCGTTCCTGCTGGGGCTCGTCGTGTACGGCGTGTACGACTTCACCAATCTGGCGCTGCTGTCCAAGTGGCAGCTCTTCACGGCGGTAACCGACACGCTGTGGGGCGGCACATTGTTCTACCTGACAACCCGGCTTGTTCAGACCGTGACAACAAAATAAACAAAATAAATAACACACCATAACATAATAAACGCGCGACCAACCCATAATATAACAATGGATTTATCGTCGTTGATGCTGGGGGCGCCAACCGACGTTGCGGGGTTTGAGAAGGAACTGAACGGACAAATGGCAGCCATTTCGGGAGCCATTGCGGGAGCCAGTTCGGGAGCCAGTTCGACAAACGCGCAGGACATTGAGGAGTTGATCGCCGACGCATTGAAGCGCCGCTGCAATTGCAACAATGGGCGGCGCAAGGAGGCGATGCACATGCACATGCATTTGCGACTGAAAATGGGGGCAAACGCGGAACCGGTCGGAATGACCCGGCGCGAGCTGGGCGAGCTGGCCGAACTGGTTGCGGCCAAGGGTGCGGCCAACGCCATTATCCAGCGATTGGCCAATTTTTATGCGCGCATTGCCATGCTGCGCGCCCGCATTGAAGCCGCGCATCGTGCTTCGGCGGATCCGGGCGTTCAAGGCGTTCAGGGCGTTCAGGGCAATGGCAAATACGAACAGCAGCTGCTTGCGGCGCATGCAAAAAATGAAGAGAGCCTGCGCGAAAAATGGAACCAAAACCGGCGCGAACTGAACCGCATCATGCGCGCGCTGTTTCAGGAATCCGACACCATTCACCCTGACCTGACCGAAGCCGATTTGCCCGCGCTGGAAACGCATGTGGAACACATTGTGGAACGCGGCTGCACCGCGCAGGAGCTGCGGCGCGTCAAAATCGTGGAAGCGTTGCTGGAACAACGACGGCTGGATGCCCTGTTGCACCAATTGCGCGCGCGCATCCAATTCGTTAGTCGCATTCGTTAGTCGCAGTATCTGCATTTGCGCTGCGTTTGATGGCCGCATACACCTTCGGCTTCATGCGGGTGATGAGCATGTCGCGATTGGAGCAGCCGCCGCTCTTGGCCTTGCCGCTGCCCGTCACCTTCAACAAGTTGGTGTCGTACTGCTCCGCGAAATCGGGGTCGTGCCAGCGCTCCTTGTTTTCTTGCTGCCAGCGCACAAACTCGTTCATCAGCAGCTTCTGCATGCGGTTGATGAACTTTTCAAACTCGGAACGCGTCATGGGGCGCCAAACACACGCGTTATGGGTTGCCGCCTTTTCGGGGGCGCCTTCCTCGTGCGACGGTCTTTCATGCACGAACAGCGTGCCCGGAGCCTCGTCGTAGGCGCAAAGCGGGTCAGAGGATGCTGGTGCGGATGCTGGTGCGGATGCTGGTGCGGATGCTGGTGCAACAATGGATGCAACGATGGCGCACATGCCGTCCATGAAGCCGTGCCGGAACACGAGCGCAAGGTGCTCGCGCGTGATGGGAGGGATGGCGGCCAACCAATCGGAGAACGGCGCATTGGGCTGCGCCGTTCCGTTTAGCCATTCCAACAAGTTGTCGCGATGAATTTGTTGCTGCCCTTGTTGCCCGCGTTGTTGCCCGCGTTGTTGCCGTTGTTGCTGTCGTTTTAACACGCCCAGTTCGTGCTCTGCCGTTTCCAGCCGCACGGCCAGCTGCTGCACGAGCGCAAAGAGGTCTGCGGATGTGGGCGCGGGTGCATCATCGGTTGCGAAGGTGGCGCGGGCGCGCATTTGCTTCAACGACAGGCAGGTGGCTTCGTGGGCTCGAAAGCGGGGCCGGGTTTTGAAGTGGAGGGCGCAGTGGCCGCATTTATAGTATCCCGGGACTTGACTCGTGATTGTTGCGACGGGGGGTGGAGTGGGGGGTGGGTTAATTTGAATTTGATCCATGGGAAGCAGTTTTCAAGTTTCAAGGGTTCAAGTTTTCAAGTTTCAATTTTAAACAAAACCCCAAAACAAATGAACAAATGCGCGCGCCGCCATTGCATTTAATCATATTTATATAATATTATTAATATAGCACGCACGAGAGAAAATGGAAGACATGTATGACGAGGGGTTTGATTACGAGGCGTATGCCAATGCCATCCATCGGGACGTCCTGATGAATCAGTTTGGAGTAGGCACGGACGCCGGCTTGAACAACCAGCAATTCGCGCCGCCCACGTATTACTGCAACCAGTGCCTGGATGCGTCGGGCAACCAGCCCGACTGGTACGTGTATTCCAGCCGGTGCAACGGGTGCAGGGGGGGAGGGGTGGCCTCGGCGGATGCCACGCAGCGCCGCATTCAAAACACGGTGCGCGTGTCGCAGTCCGAGTATTTAGAGAACTTGGCGGGGCTGAACGTGTACACGCCAGCTGTGGCCAAGTACGGGTTCGTGAACTGGAACCAGGGCAGCGACCGCGCGGAACCGGGACGAGTGCAGCGCAACGTGCCCAGTCATGGCGCGAATTCCACGAAAACTTCTATAACCCGCATGCGCCCCGGGTCCTGCTCGGCTGCGGGGCAAGGCGTGGACATTAAGCACGGCTCGTACGCGCGGTATTTGGCACGCATCAAGGGGCGCGGCCCGTATCGCACGGAAACCCAACCCGTTGCTCCCGTGCAAGGCAACAAAACGAAGAAGTACGGCATTGCGTACAGCCATCGCGACGATGCGTGCGTGTGCCTGCCATAATTCGCCGCGCGCATCATTCCATCGCCATATTATTTTCTGCATTCATGTTATAAACCCCATTATACCATGAACTCTGCCGTCGTGCAATTGACCGACCCCCACGCCATGGGCGGCTGGTTTGCCCCCTTCACCAACCGCCAGTACTGCGCCTGGTTTTACTGGCTCATGGTGGTGTCCGCGCTGGCGCTGGTGGTTCACGTGTTTTTAGCGCTCTTCAAAATCGTCTCCTCGGGCGGCAAACTGTTCGCCATCACCAACTCCGGGTTTTGGTCCATGTTCGTCGTAAACTTCCTCGGATATTTCACCAACCGGCTCATGTACACCATGTGCTTGAACTCCGTTTAGTCTCCTTTTTTTTTGTGGGCATATTAAAACAATAAAACAATGAATTCCAACTACGCGTTTGCATTCAGTCGCCGGGTCGCGGCGCCACAGCAAGCGCCACAGCAAGCGCCACAGCAAGCGCCACAGCAAGCGCCACAGCAAGCGCCACAGCAAGCGGCCGCGGCAAAGTCCGCGGCACAGCAAGTAACCCGATCCAACCGTTTTAGCATCAACCGGTTGATCCATGTGAAATCATCCGGCGGGTGCCGTTCATGCAATTGAACATTTGTTAAAACCGCAAAATTAGTATATAAAAATAAATCCAATTTTATATACACATTGGCATTGGCATTGGCGAAATTTAAGCACATCCCATGTCGTCGTCGTCGCAGCTGTTTGATTTGAACGTGCAAAATTATTCGTTGAGCGAGCTGTTGGACTTTTTTGGGTTGGCGACAAACGCGGATCCCGAAGCGGTGACCCGCAAATGCGGCGCGCTGAAACAGAAAATAAACAAGGATCCCAAGCTGGGTCCCGTGACCAAAGGGAAAATACACGACTTTTTGAACAGCGCAACAACCCGCCTGTCCCAATCGCGCCGCACAACCACGGAGCTTTTTACAAATGCGGCGGGAGCAGCGGCAGCGGCAGCGGGTGACAAGCGGGAGGCTGCTGCAATGACGGCGGCAATCACGGCAGCGATGAAAGCGGCCGCCCCCGCACCGCCCCCCACCCAATTCATGCAGCTGAAAAACGAGGTGAATGACGCGTTCTTGATCACGCGGCCGTCGGAGCAGGCGGGCATTGCCGGCGGCTTTAAGAACGGGAAGTCGGTGCTCTCGGGGGCACCGCCCGGCATTTTGAATCCCGTGGCCATATCCACCATTAAGCGCGCGCTCAACGTGGACACGCGCTTTCGGTCCAACTACTACACCACCAAAAGCACGGACTTCGTGCTCACCATTCCGTACAAGTTTGAAAACGTCACCAGCATGAGCGTGGCCAATTACGAGCTGCCGCTCACGTACTACTCAGTGAGTCAGCAGTACGATAACAACTGCGTCCTGTTTCTGTGGGAATCCACGGCGTCGGTCCCTCCCGGAGACCCCCTTTTCAACAAGCAGTACTCCCTCGTCATTCCCGACGGCAACTACCGAACGGCGTTTCAAAACGGCGGCGGCTCGCTCATTGAAAGCACGATCAACGGCATTCTGGCAGGAACCGACTTGGTCGCTGAAACCGGCATGGCATTCGCGGCCGACGCCACCAGCGGGCGCAGCATCTTTGCGTGCAATTCGGCGGTGGACGCCAGCGGCAACCGGTTCCCGTACGACCCGTTGAACCCGACCGTTCAAACCCCGTACACGGGCGCGATGCGCATCGTGTTCAACGTGAAGAGCAAACATAACGTAACGGCGGCATCCGCGACGGAGTTCTCGTCGGTCCAGAGCGACACGCGCCCGCTGCCCTACTTCTTGGGCTGGCAAATGGGCTTCCGCACCGCAATGTATGAAATACGGGGGGACGGAAGCACGGGTGTGCCGCAGGCGGCGGTGTCCGAGGGCATTTGCTTGATCACGGGGCCGCAGTACGTGTTCCTGTGCATTGACGATTACAACAACAACGTCAACAACTACTACGCGGTGGCGTTCGGGGCGTCCACCATTGCGCCCAACATCATCGCGCGCCTCAACATCAAGCAGCAAATCAACTCGGCGGGGGCGTACGGCTTGGCGGGCGGGGAGTCGCTCAGCACGTCGCTCACTTATAGCCGCGAGTACTTCGGCCCCGTGGACATTCAGCGCATGCGCGTCACGCTGGTGGACGACTTCGGGCGCGTGCTGGATCTGAACAACATGGACTGGTCGTTTGCGCTCATGTTTGAGTGCGTGTACAGCTCGTATTCCGCATAACAAGCTTCGTGATTTATTGTTTTTGTTTTTATTGTTTTTGTTTTTATGCGCACCATAAAAATAAAAAATTGAATCCTAAAACGACCACCGCAATTGATTGTGACATCCGCAAACCATGCAACACACTGGAAACAATGGAACCAACAACAACAGCCTCAAGGGAACCGGAACCAACACCACCAACAACAACCGCAACACCAACAACAACCGCAACAACAACAGCAACAACAGCAACAACAGCAACAACATCAACAACAACAAACGGGTTATGCGCTTTGAGTTTTCAAACGCGCTAATTAAATCCGTGATGGGGTTTACCACGGTGCATCAGTACGACGACCGCAAGACGTACAAGGAGGCATGGGCTGCGTGGCTGGCACACGATGAAATCGCCGCACTGTTCAAAGCCGACGTTGAACGGCTGACCAACCTGGGGTACAAGGGCGACGTGGCAGACAAGCTGTTCAAAAGCGGGCGCTACTACTTCCGTCAGAAAACCGTAGGTTTTCCGAACCTTTCCCTCCATGCCGATCCGAAGCCGATGGGGGTGCGGGGGGCGCTTGTCGCCCCCCGGAAGTACGTCTTGTTGAACCACGCGCTGTTGGATGAGATGGACGACCACATTGAGCGCGGGTTGCGGCACGATGCCGCTTACACGCCCGCCAGCGGGTTTGCGGACTTCTGCAAATTGATGAATGCGGAACCCGAAGCTTATCGCAGCAGCGCTTATCGCAGCGAAGTCAATCGCCTGTACGAAATCATGGGGGGCGACAACGCCGTGCATGATAAACTCAAAAAAACGTACAAGAACCGCTACTTTAGAGTAACGGCAACAACCGCAACAACCGCAACAACCGCAACAACCGTATAGTATAAAATTTAGTTCCCGAATGAAAATAATAATGCGCCCATAGTGCAACACGGACACACGGACCGGACACACACTTTTCCGCATTTTTTTATGACCGCCGAATTGGTGAACCAAGGCGCATTCGGGTGCTTGTATCACCCGGGCATGGAATGCAGCGGCAAAACCATGGACGACCGGCGCTACGCCACCAAACTGGTCGTGCAGGACGACGTGGCCGACAATGAAGTGGCCGTGGGCAACGTCGTGAAGGGGATTGTGAATTACGGCGTGAATTTCGTGCCGGTCATTGACACCTGCACGGTGAAGTTGGACAAGGTGCGCCGCCACAACCCGACCGCGCTGAACAAGTGCGACGTTGTGACGACCGATACGGGAGACACGACAGTGAAATTCATGCTCATGAAGATGCCCTACATTGACAGCCTGTATTTTTACGACTACCTGGATAGCATGGGCGGCAACAAAAAGAAAATCATTTCCTGCATTTTTGACACCTACTCCTATTTAATTGAGTCCATTGAACGGTTGGTGGAGCACAAAGTGGTGCACTACGACATCAACTTCCGGAACATCCTCATGAACCTGAAAACGGACACGCCCGTCATCATTGATTTCGGGCTCTCCATCCCCGTCAAACAGTTTGAAACGGGCGATAAGGCGGCCGGCGCCGGTTGGGCTGCCCATTTTTACAAGTACTCCCCGCAGTACTACGTGTGGCCGCTGGAGGCGCACGTCATTAATTTTTTGCAGAACGTGTCCGGGGTCTTGACGCGCGCCGACGTGGAAACCATTTGCGAAACGTGCGTGAATGCGAACGACGCCCTTCGCATTTTTTCCAAGGGGTTTCGCGCCCGCTACCTGAAAGCGTGCATTGAGCAGTGCGAACCGTGGATCGGGGTGGAGCGCGGCATAGCGCGCGCCGCGCTGCTGAAGGGGTGGCCCACCTGGGACAACTACTCGCTCAGCATCGCGTACCTTCAAATTTTGGAATTCATTTCTTCCAAAAACGGGTTCACCCACAACCACTTGATCATTCAATACGTGGAGCTGCTCCTCGCAAACGTGCACCCCGACCCCGCGCGGCGCAAAACGGTGGGCGACACCAAGCGCGCCTTCACCGACCTGTTTTACATGAACAAAAAGGTTGACACGTACGACAGCCTTGTGGAAAACTTCAATGCCCGCGCGTTTGCCGTTGCACAAACCACGGTTGCCGCCCCGTTGATCCCTTGAGCAAATATTCTCTCGTTGCGATAAACGAGAGAATATTTATATGCAATGTTGTAATGGTCGCGCATTAATGACGACGCTTTTAATGACGACGCTTTTAATGACGACGCTTGGCGCTGCGCTTCTTGGCGCTGCGCTTCTTGGCGCTGCGCTTCTTGCCGCCACTGTACAGATTGGCCTTCATTTGAAGCGCGGTGCCGCTGCTGCTGCTGTGACGCATTCCACCAGAAACGGCCTCGGGGGTCAAGAGGCTCGGCGCGGAACCGCCGCTCTGCTTCTTGAACGTTTTTGCTGCCGCGCCAAAAACCGCCTTGGGTTTCATTCCGGGGTGCGCCTTTCTAAATGCGGCAACATGTAGCATCCATGCACTTTTTGCCATCTTGATTTTATTTACGGGTTGTTATGTCTAAAGGAGAGAAAATATATTTTAAACCCATTTAAAAACGGGACGGCATCATTTTATATCTTCACACACAAATGGTCAAAAACGACGGAGGAAACAAGGGCAAAGGGCTGGCGCGCAAGCACGTGAACGCGGCTAAATGCGGCGGGTCCAAGCTGCTGCGCGTGGCGACGGACGAAGCGGAACGCTACGCGGTGGTCAGCAAAATGTTGGGCAACGGCATGTGCTACGTGCGCTTATTGAACGGGGGCAGCGGGGGCAGCGGAGACAAGCTGTGCATTATTCGCAACAAGTTCAAGGGGCGCGGCAAGCGCGACAACATTCTGGACTCGGGATCCTGGGTCTTGATCGGCATGCGCGAATGGGCCAGCAATCAGGACACGTGCGACCTGCTGGAAGTGTACAACTACGGCGAGCGCGACCGCTTGATGAAGAACGAGCCGTGCTTCAAGAGCGTGGCGGTTGAAAGCGAGGCCGACATCACGAGTTCGGTGCAGTTTGCCGACAGCGCCACGCTGAAGTACAGCAAGCTGGTCAATGACAAGGGCAACGCCAACGCCAACGCCAACGCCAAGGATTCGGGCGATTCGGACAGCGACGGCTTGTATCAGCGCGCGTATGACATGCCGTCCGATGACGACTCTGACGACTCAGAGCCCGACGCTCCGCTTAATGCAGTCGCTCCGCTTAACACTCCGCTTAATGCAGTCGCTCCGCTTAACACTCCGCTTAATGCAGTCGCTCCGCTTAAACCGCTTAAACTCAAGGTGGATCACATCAATGTGGACGACATTTGATTGGATTGGATTGGATTGGATTGGATAAACAACACATAACAAATCAGGGCATAAATACAAATCAGGGCATAAATACAAATCAGGGCATAATACAAATCAAAGCCCAATGAATTGCTTGGCGCTGCTGGCGCACTGCCACCGCACCGGAACCCGGATCCGAATTTTAGAACAGTCCGGTTCAAATACTAACCATCGGCATGATCATCCGGTTCGCACGCGTGTTGCAAATGTAAATGTCATGGAATCATCCCTCTACGACCGGTCGCCCGTGCGCACCGTCATCACGCCCGAAGCCATGCAGCACTTGTTGCAAACGGCGGCATTCGTGCATGCCGATGCCGCCGACACTCGGGTTTGCCCCATCACGCAGGCCGAATTTACGGAGGGCGACGCCGCACTCGCGCTGCCGTGCGGGCACGTGTTCATCAAGGATGCAATACAAACCTGGCTGGAAACCGAGAGCGCCGAGTGCCCCGTGTGCCGGCACGCGCTGCCGTCGCGCGAAGTGATTACTGCTGCTGCTGCTGCTGCTGCTGCTGCTGTTGAATGACGATGCCGGCGTCTTGGGATAAGACTGATATAAGCGGGTCGTTGTTGTAGTCGGAGTAGTAGTGAATGCGTTTAATGCCGCACGCCGCCAGCGACCGGAAGCAGTTGATGCAGGGGTAGTGCGTGACGTAAATGGCGGCGTCCTGCAGGCTGGCGCCGCGGCGCGCGCAGTCGCTGACCGCATTAATTTCGCTGTGGATGATGGCCTGCTCGTGATTGTCTCGCATGCGGCTGGTGTGCGGGGCGCCCGCAATGTAGCCGTTGTAGCCCATGGCAATGATGCGGTTATCCTTGACGATGACGGAACCCACGCGCAGACGCGCGCACGGGCTGCGCATGGACGCCAGAAACGCAATGGACATGAAGTAGTCGTCCCACGGCATGGGACCCGCATTCATTGAATTTGAGGCGGCGACGGAAATTTGGCGCAGCATTTTGCAATGGAATGTGATGTGATGTGATGTGTCATGTGTCATGCGCTTAATTCTAAGTCAAAATCCGCAAAAATTGATTTAAACCAGACATGACGTTTAAATCAAACAACAATAACAATAAATGGAACCAACCATTCAGGAAACACAGGAAACACAATTGGCTGCGTATTACCAGCAGCTCACGCCGTTTGAACGACAGACCTGCGACATTGCGCGCGAGCACTTGGGATCGTCGTTTGATTTGGCGCGCAGCAACGGGTTCCTTCGCTGGCTGTCAACCGGAAAACATTAGGGGTTATTTGCGGGGGGGAACCCTCCGAAGGGTGCGCCGCAAAAAGTCGGGGGTGCCTTTTAATCCGTATTTTTTCTGGACGCGGCGCAGCGTGCGTTCAATGCGGCGGGACAGCTTGTGAATGCGGCGGCGCTTGCGAGAGCCTCCGTGACGGTTTCTTGATTTAGACGCTTGGGGCGCTGCATGGATAGGCGCTGGATGGGGCGCTTCATGGGGCGCTGCATGGATAGGCGCTGGATGGGGCGCTTCATGGGGCGCTGAATGGATAGGCGCTTCATGGGGCGCTGAATGGGGCGCTGAATGGATAGGCGCTTCATGGGGCGCTGAATGGGGCGCTGAATGGATAGGCGCTTCATGGGGCGCTTCATGGGGCGCTTCATGGGGCGCTTCATGGATAGGAGGAGGAGGAGGAGGAGGAGGAGGAGGAGGAGGTGGTGGTGGAGGAGGAGGAGGAGGAGGAGGAGGCGCTTCATGGGGTACTTCGCTTACAGGCACTTCGCTTACAGTCGATTCGCTAGGCACTTCGCTTACAGTCGATTCGCTAGGCACTTCGCTTACAGACGATTCGCTAGGCACTTCGCTTACAGGCACTTCGCTTACAGTCGCTTCGCTTACAGGCACTTCGCTTACAGTCGCTTCGCTTGCAGACACTGCGTTTTGTCCATTCGCGTCGCTTACAGTCGCTTCGCTTACAGTCGCTTCGCTTACAGTATCTTTTACTTCGTCTGTAACGGCCGAAACTTTTTTTTTAAGTTCAAGGATTGGTTGTATTGCGTCTATAACTCCCTCCACAACTCCCCCTCCTTTTTCGACTGCCACTACCGCTGCATCTCCCGTTTTCAAGGCGGCCATGACAACACCCACGCCTGGAATGTCGGCTACAAGCGATTGAATCGCACCCGCTAATTTATTCGCAACGACTCCAAGCAAGTCTCCAAAGTCGTTTCCCACTTCGGTCTGCAATATTTGGGACGACGCTTGCACCGCCGTTTGCACGTTTGCTTTAAAATTGGCCAACACTTGCTGCACTTGAGGGTCGTCCAACGCCTTCATTCGCTCCAACACTTCCGGAGTCAGCGCTTGAGTCATCACCACATCCGACACCGCCGTTTCAGCCAGCTCGTATGGTTTGACACGCAACATTTGAAACAACGCGTCGGCGGATTCCTCCAAGATGGGGGTCAGGATTGACAGTATGTACGCTTTCAACGGCGGAGGGGGGGCGTTTGCGCTGCACATCGCATCCACGGTGTCCAGCGGCAATGATATGCCGCATGAAACCGTAGCACCGACCACGGACTTTTCTGGAAGACCCGGACGGTCGGCCTGTTCCACTCCGAGGGCTGAATTTTTATAATAAACGGTCGCGCGATCGGTCATCTTTTCCCATCCGAGTGGAAGAGGAGGTTCTGGAGGGGGGGCAGTCATGGTATGGTATGGCTTATATGATTAATATGGGATATATATTAATGATAATTTAAATGAAAATTGCAGCGCATATTATTAACTCCGTTTTTTGCTATTATGATGCACTATTCATTTTCTTGTAACTCTCGTAATCAATTTGATTAATGACGCTGAAGTCATGCGCAGCAGCCACAACAACGTCCGCAAATTCATTCAGAGTGCCGCAGTGCAAGTATCGCGTCACCTCTTTTTGAACATTCGGTTGCGGTTGTTGCGGTTGCTGCGGTTGTTGCGGTTGCTGCGGTGCGCCGTATTTTTTGAATTGCGCAAACACGGAATCTTTTTTGGTCGCTTGGGTCGCTTGGGTCGCTTGGGTCGCTTGGGTCGCTTGGGTCGCTTGGGTCGCTTGGGTCGCTTGGGTCA
>Ga0209296_1000642_pt1 | contig 29805 bp, 28 predicted proteins | sample S_130206_EF_Meta_FD_187319 | JGI IMG/M metagenome (GOLD analysis project Ga0209296, IMG submission 187319) | Freshwater microbial communities from Lake Simoncouche, Canada to study carbon cycling - S_130206_EF_MetaG (SPAdes) (version 2) | ecosystem: Environmental > Aquatic > Freshwater > Lake ... | reverse complement strand
CGGTGCGTTGTTCATTTGTTCAACAAACAGATACCATTTGTGTTGCATATGCAGCTGCACAAGGTGGTCATACGGGGTCACCATCACCTAAAAAATAATTGAAAGGTTATTATGCAAAATGTGATTTTTATAGGTTCTATGGCATTATGTTTGATTGCTATTGTTCTTCACACGGTGTTTACATATGAATATAGCCGTGTGAAGATTTATGATTGCACAATTTCTGAAATTAGTGTAGATTATCCAATTGAAGTGAAAGAAGAATGTCGTAAATTGAAAAGGAAAATGATATGAGTAAGTTTACATTTATTTGTGAAGAAGAACCAATGCCGTTTGCTGATGCCGTTTCATCTAAAAGAACGGTTGAATTCAAGGCTGAAACCATAAGTGATATTGTTAATGAATTTGAAATGTTTCTAAAAGGTTGCGGCTTTAATTTTGAAGGTCGTTTAGATTTGGTACAAGAAGAACATGAATGGGTTCAGGACAAGAGAGCAGACCAAGAGTTTGATTATAGATAATGCCAACTAAAGACGAAATGATGAAGTTTGCAATAGCAATTGATAAATTGGTTGCTGAAACAGACTACAACTACATTGAAGCGATTGTGGAACATTGTAAGCGCACAGGATTGGAAATTGAAGTGGCCTCGACTTTGGTGAATGCCAACCTCAAATCTAAAATTGAAAATGATGCAATGGAAAACAATTTATTAAAGAATAAAAGCCCTAGATTGCCACTATGACAGGCTATGAAGCATTTTCAATATATCATACTCTAAAATTACACTTCACCAGCGATTACGATTATTTCAAGTATAATGGTAAGTGTAATATCAGTCCCACTACATTTGAAAATCGTAGGGACAAATACCATTTCTATAAACTGTCCCGTAAGTATCCAAATAAAGAACAATTTCAGAATTTTGTAATTGCCAACCTATTTGAGAATAGTGAGGCATGGGCAGGCACACTATTACAACCTGAAGCTGAGGTAAATTACCTATTACGGCAGAAGGTAGTTCAATCACTATCGTATACCTTTGAGAATGATTGTAAAGTTATTTTTGAAGATTGTAAAGACCCTAATGAATTATTGTCAACGAATGGAGACCATCCAAGACTGTTAACGATGGCTTTACGCAAAGAGATATCACCAGAAACACTAATCGTCCTAAACGCAATCCTGCAATTCTTACCGATGTGGGATAGGAAGATTACCGATACGATACGATGGCCAGATTACCGAAGAAAACTAACAAAGTATGCCTCTTTTCTTACCTTTGATACTGTAAAATACAAGTTGTTATTAAAGAAAATTATATTATGAAATTATACTTAGATATGGATGGCGTAATTGCCAATTTTGAAAAGCGGTACATTGAGTTGTTTAATGAATCGCCTGGTTCAGCACGAGATAGAAAAATGTTTAGTAAAAACTGGACTAAATTTATTGAAGGCAAACACTTTGAAACTTTAGAATGGTGGCCAGGTGCTTCAGAGTTAATAACATATGTTTCAACTAATTTTCCACATGAGAATGTTGAAATTCTTACATCATCTGGTGGTAACAAATACCATGATGAAGTGGAGATTCAAAAGAAGGTGTGGGTTAAAAGAATGAACCTTTCTGAGAAATGGAAGGTTAATGTTGTAGCAGGAAGAAAATTAAAGGCAGAGTATGCTACACCTGATAGCATCCTGATTGATGATACCTTGGATGTTATTCAAGCCTTTAATGTAGCAGGAGGTATAGGTATTCATCACAAAGATGTTGGCAATACTATTATGTTGCTAGATATTCTACTTGCAAAGCATATAAATAAATGATATACTATGCATAATGTGGATAAGTTGCACATATTTTTTAATACATTTAATACGAGGTAATACATATGAGTTCATTTGCAAATCTTAAGCGCAATCGTAGTTCGTTGGATAAACTTACTAAGGCGATTGAAGCTACTCAATCCGGTTCAACAGAAGCCGGTTCAAAAGACGATACTCGCTTTTGGCAACCATCAGTAGATAAATCTGGTAACGGCATGGCGGTCATTCGCTTTCTGCCAGCGCCAGCAGTTGACGGTGATGATGCCTTACCGTGGGTTCGCACATTCAGTCATGGATTTCAGGGACCTGGCGGTTGGTTTATTGATAACTGCTTGACCACCTTGAATGAAAAGTGTCCTGTTTGTGAACACAATAATACATTATGGAATTCTGGAATTGAAGCTAACAAAGAGATTGCTCGCAAACAAAAACGCAAGCTGTCTTATGTTGCCAATGTTCTAGTTGTGTCTGACCCAAGTAATCCTGATAATGAAGGTCAAATCAAACTGTTTAAGTTTGGTAAGAAAATCTTTGATAAGATTACAGAGGCGATGAATCCTGAGTTCGCTGATGAAACACCAGTTAACCCATTTGATATGTGGGAAGGTGCTAACTTCAAATTGAAGATTCGTAATGTTGAAGGTTATCGTAATTATGATAAATCGGAGTTTGCTGATTCATCTCCATTATTTGAAGGTGATGATGCTAAACTAGAAGAATTGTGGAAGAAAGAGTTCTCTCTTAAAGAGTTTACTCTGAAGTCGCAGTTCAAACCTTATGAGCAATTAAAAACTCGTTTGGATAAAGTTCTAGGCTTTGATGGTGAAGCGATAAGAACCAAAGCTGAATCTGCTGATATCAGTCCTTTCAAAGACGATGAAGTTGTTTTGGATAAGTCTGGTGTTGAAGATGAAGATTTGGATTACTTCAAATCACTTGCTGAAACAAAGTAACACAAAATCCCATGCAAGTCAACCCCGCTTCGGCGGGGTTTTTTATTATGCGGCTCTAGCCATCAACATATTGTTAGTTGAATTATTATCTCTTGCTTGAGCTGGTAATGTTGTTTTTGTTGAAGTATTATTATTAACAGTAGTATTATTAACAATCATAGGTGTAGATGGTTTTGCTTGTTGCCTTTGTCCAACAGCAACATCGGATGAAGCAGATGCAACACTACCACCACTAGCAACAGTTTGACCACCAGTTACTTGAGTTATTTTTGGATCATTTAGATATGCTTGAAAATGTTTTGCTCTATCTTCAAGTCCAATGTAACCACCGTTTACAAATTTGGTTACAGCTTTAACATCACCCCAATCACCTTTGTATTGCTTCATATACCCAATAGCGGTATCTGCAGCCACATTAATATCTGCCACAGAATCAGGATTTGCATCAACACCAAACTTTTTATAGTTTGATTTACCTGTTAATTGAATAAATCCTCGGCCACGATATTTAAAACCATCTCCTGGTTCTGTATTACCCATTCTTCCGCCATATACACGATTTGCAATAGCGGCTGGTCCTTGAGCGGAAGTTTGTTGTGCTTCTTCTGGTGACTTAAAGTATTTTGGAAATATTTTTAAAAGTGTTGCTGGTTTATAATTAAGATTCTCACTTAACATGGTAAAATTACCAGATTCATGTCCTACTTGTGCCATAATAGCTGCACGAGCAGTTGGGTCAGTAATCTTATTACTGTCCATTGCTTTAATCATAGCATCTTTACCAGAACTTTCTCCAATTTTAACAGGTTTGGCTTCTGAAGGTTTTGCTTCAGGTGCTACAGTTGGTGCTTTTGTTGGTGTTGGTTGCGGTTCAGCTCCAACTGGTGCTGCTGGTGCTGGCGTTGGGGCTGGCGCTGCTGGCGCTGGTGCTGCTGGTGCTGCTGGCGCTGGTGCTTTTTCTACTGGTTTCTTAACTTCAGGTTCTTTTTTAGCTTCTTTCTTTTCAGATGGAGGTTCTTCTATTGTGAAAGTTTTAGATTTTGGTTTAATACCAACACCTAAAAACTCTTTTACTTTAGCAAACTTCTCTGTAAATAAATCACCAAATCCAAAGAATTTAGCAACAGCGGTAAGAATCTTTTCAATTGCACCTAATCCCCAATCATAAAAATCTGAGACCATTTGTTTATCAATTAAACCAAATGTAAAAAATTCAGTTATGCCGCCAACAAAGGCTTTAAAAGTTTCAAAAATACTTCCTGTTTCTTTCCACATATCAAATGCAGAGGTGAACCCTTCAAATAATGATGATAATATTACTAGTGGTAAAGCAAGGCGACCAAGTATTTTCATAAAGTTTTTAGGACTAAAAATTGATTTGAATCCTTTTAATAAATTTTGACCAATAGATACTAATTTACCACCAACTTTAGTTGATTTAAATTTATCAAATATTTTTTTGCCTATTTTACCAAATATTCCACTTTCTTTTTCTTCTTTTACAGGTGTTACTTTTTTGGCTGTAAGCTCCTTTTCTGCTTTTATTTTTTCTTCATCTTCTTCTAATGCAACATCACCATATGTGGTAGGACGAGCACCAGTTTTCTTCACCATCTTTAAAAGATGAATGTTAGCTATCTGAAGATTTTTTGAAATCTCAGGGAGTCTTAAAAAATTCTTAGCAATACTCTTAACAAGAGTATCTGAATCTTCTTGAATTACAGGAGAATTTTCTGGAGTTGGAGATGTTTTTGCCATATTATGCTGCTAAAAGTTTTGCAAATTCAGTATCATAAACATCAGCAATTTGTGGTTTTGGTTCTTTGCCTTCAGAACTTGAATTGTTTGTAACAGAAGAATTATTCATTTGATTGCCTACATCAGCAGAAGATTCCATTCTTTGTTGTTCTGCTATGTCAGCTGAGGCATTAGATAATGATTCACCACTCATAGCGGGTTCAGCACCAGAAGGAGAAGGACTTACATCTTGGCCGGTACTACTACTGCCACCAGCTGAAACTTCACCACCTCCACCACCGGTACTACTGCCACCAGCTGAAACTTCACCACCTCCACCGCCAGATGCTGGTTGTGGTTCTAATTTCTTTTCTTTTATTACACCTTCAATTTGTTCTTTAATTGTTTTATCTAATTCAGGACTTCCTGTTGTTCCTTCTTTTGCCATTTTTTCTGGATCAGGCAAAGGCATTCCAAGAACTTTTGATGCTTGTTCAACAATTAATTTTTGTGCTTCAGCAGCATCTTTAGGCAACTCAAATGTTGGTGATGATTCATTTGCTGATACATTACCATATTTTTCTTGTAATGCTTTAGCACCAGCTGAATAGTCTGACATACTACCAGGTTTAGATTCTGTGCCAGCGGCCGCTGGTGTTGATGAATCACCCTTAACATCAGCTACAACAGGAGTTTGTGTTTTCTGTGGTTCTTCACTTGTTGGGTCATTTTTAAATGGGTACCATGGACCAATAGCAACTTCTTTGCCTAATACTTTAAATCCAATTTTAGGAATACCAATATTGTTTGCAACCCAATCTTTAATTGCTGTAATTGTTTCTGAAATTGATTGTATGATTGGATTAATAAAATCTTCAACAGCTTTAAACATTTTCTTAACATTATCTTCACCAAATAAACCAAATGTTAAGAAATCTAATATTGCACCTAGACCTGCAATAATGGCATCTTTAATAGAACCGGTTTCTTTAAATTTGTTAAATGCAGCCGTAATACCTTCAAATAAAGAAGCAAATATGGTTGCAATTATAAAAACTTTTTTAAAGATACTTAGCAGATTTGCTGGATTAAATATTTCTTTTATTGCATTTAAGATACCACCTTTAAAAAATTGTAAAATCGTATCTAATATGCCACCTTCTTCTTTTGGTTTTTCAGATTTAGTGCCCTCTTGAGTAGGAGATGTTTTACTTTTAGCTCTTTCTGCTTCTATTTTAGCTTCTTCAGCATCTTGAGCTTTAAAGAAGTCCATGTCTTTTTTATATTCGGCTTGGACTGTTCCTTCTTCTCTCTGTTTAGACTGTCTGCCTTTTTTACCGCCTTTGCCAGCCACGGCAAGTTTAATCATATTTAAAGCAAGAACTTTCATATATCTTGCAATTACAGGCAAAGACATCGCACTATCAGCGATAGATTTTAAATTACTAGTAAATTCAGGAGATGCTACACCAGAAGAAGTTTTTTCAGCTGTAGCTCCTTTTTTACCTTTAACACCAAGCTGACCTCTTATGTAAGCGGAAAGTATTCCTTCTCCACTAAAAGCACCTTCAACCGCCCGCTTTTTCATCTCTTTAGGATCAAAAGCGGATGTTATTGACTTTATAGCCGGGTCTTTTTTAATTAGTTCTTTTAATGTTGCCATTATCGTTTAGCTTGTTTTTGTAATTTAATGCGTTCTCTTTCTTCTTCAAGGTACTTCATTAAAAGTGCCAAGTAGATATTTCTTTCCCAAGGTAACATATTTTCAAGTTCAGTCAAACTATACTTGTGGTGTTGCATTAAAGCAAAGTTTGTCTGATAGTAGTTACTCAATGTATCATAACGAAAAATTAGACGAAAAAACTTTGGATGCCCTTAATCTCAATATCTTCTTCATATGCACATTTTGGACATTTGAAGTGAACATCTTTTTTAATTTCAGGCATTGTATCAAAGAATTGTTTAATCTTTTCCAAATCTTTTTGTTGTAAATTATCAACAAATTCACCAAGCTCTTCTTTGGTAGAATCTTTGGCATAATAGATTTGTTCTTTATCATAAACATAATCTATACAATCAACCAAAACTTTCATCATAATTTCATCTTCATTCATGGTTTCATACTTTTGAATCATTTCAAAAGTTGGGTATTTTAAAGATAAACCAAGGTTTTCATTTAGTTGAATTTTACTGTTATGCTCTGGATTAATTGTTGGTTCAACTTCAAGAACATTCAATGTAAAAGCAACAGAACCATTGCATTTGGCATCTTCACCTTTTTCATCTTTTACTGTATTATTACATTTGTATTTTAATTCAACCGTTTCTTCTACTGACCTCGCCCGCAGGTGCATGAACAGGTACTCTAAATCAAATGTTGGAAGATTGTCAATGTCAATTTCATCCAATACACAATTTTTTAACACTTGACGAATTGTATTAATAGTTTCTTTAGCATCATCTGCTTCTGAAGCCATTAAAAACAATTTTTGTTCTTTCACAAGAAACGGACGATAACGAACAGTTTTTCCTGTTGAAATCAATTTGACTGTATAAGTCGGTATATCTAACTTCGGTAACATAATAACCTCGCTTAATAATTAAAAAGGAATCCTTGGGACACTTTTACCAAATGGTAACAATCTTGAACCAACTGTACCAAATAGTGCTGTGGCAGCAGCACCCAAATCATAACTGCCATCATATATGGTGCGATACTTCTGATAAGCAAACTGAATTGTAAGACGATGAAAACCATCCTCTGACCAACTCAATTGTTGTGGAGCAATTCCAATAGGAAATGCATCAATCAATTCAATAGCATGAATCTGTTTAATGAAATCATCATATTGTATAATCTTAATGTTAGTCATGTACCTTGATAGATTACCTTTTGGAAATCTCATGTTGTTTGTATCTGTTGGCATAATAGCTTCCATCCAACGGTCAAACAACTTTCTTTCATAGAAATCATTGGTACATAAAAATGTTAATGCTGTGTCGGGATATTGTGTTTGATATGGCACTTTAAAAATGGGACCATAAATTTTAACATCAGCCGTCTGTAATGTTTTGCCAGGAAATTCAGCGTTCTCACATTGAAGTGCTAGATACCTAGATGTGGATGGATTAGATGTTTTAGAATATTCATCTTGTATTCCTTGCTTACCAAATGCGGTATTAAGAGCATCTGTTACATCACTAAAAATAGAATTAGGAAAATTCAATATTTTATTAATAACTGAATTGCCAATAAAATTGTTTATGTATGGAGGTATAGGAAGAATAACTTCAAAACGAGATGGTTTTGCAAGACCATCTTTGGCTTTTATATTTGATAAAAATAACTGTGGTGAAAAAGACATTAGAATTTTTTCCTAGAATCTGTCCAAACTTTGTTTCTTGTTGCGCCTATAAAATATTCATATGGAATTAAGGCGGCAATATCCCATTCTTCAGCAGGTATCTCTAAGAACCTACTGTCAACGTGCTTATAAAGGTACTTCTTAATACAAGGAGTACCTTCAAAAATTCTGGAGGCATTTTTAAGTGTGAGATACTTCAAACGAAACTTTGTGGTTTCATCGTAGTCATCATTGTTTAAAAATACACTCAATTTGTCTAAAAGGATAATCCGTTGCTTTGGGCTGATATAGTGCAAATTCAGTCCTAAAAAACCGTCTTGGTATCGTTCAATTGGTATAACCAATGGGAACCTATCGTAATATGGCAACGAATCCTTTAACTTGGGGTCATAAAAATAAAAATACATACGACCCATCATTGACTTACTTTTTAGTTTATCACGGTCTTTCATTAGCGCCGTGCGTTGAGGTGACAAATTTTTCACCTTAGCTTTTAACCATTCTCTAGCTGCATTGGTTCTTGGTTCTAAACCTTCTTCCGATAGCTGTTGAGTGATTCTGTCTAGTAAATAAGCCATACTCTATTTATACTCAAAAATAAAGTCCATTATTACCTGATTTTTGGCAGCAAAACCTTATAAGTATCGGTGTTCCGCTTTGAAAATAAAGCTATAGCAATCCAAGTTCCTGTTCCGTTACCACGAGGAACTTCCACCCATGTTCCTGACAGAATATGTCCGCAGCTCTCCACTTCTCCTGATTAATCGCATAAGTTGCCATCTCTTGTAGAAACCTCTTGGTTTTCCTTTTCTGAGTAGGCATCTTTGTCTGTGCCATTGGCTTTACCTCAATAATATAAGTCATTACCTTGCCGTCTTTCAACCTCATTTTGGCGATAAAATCTGGAAAGTAGCGGTGCATTTTATTGTCAACTGGAGACTTGTATGGTACTGCCAATTCTTCTGACGACCACCAGAGAACATTCGGATGTTCATCCAACCATTTCATTACCCTGCGTTCCCATGTTGACCGATAGACGATGTTATCCGCATCACCTTTATATTTGGTGGGGTGCCTTGGATTGAACCATCCTTTGTAAGTTTTGCCGAATGTCATATAAATACTATCTAGTCAACCTTTTTGGGAAAATATATGGCTCTCTTTGGATTCTCCGATATTTCATTTAATAAAAATGTGGATGCAAGGGGTTCTCTTGCAACCGGTCCCTTAGGATCTCTTGCTGGTAGTGAATTCACTAAAAACACTTATAGGTTTCCGTTAGATATAGGCAATAGTGATAAAGGCCATTATTTAATGATTTATATACGAAAACAAAGATTGAGTAGGTCTCAAGCATCTAAGTTTGAAGGTGGTGATAAAGGGTTTCAAGGCCTTCAAAACAATATACAAAACAAAGCAAAAGGTATTCTTCAAAGTGAGATACAAAATGCTGCAGCCAAAGCAAACAAAACACTTGTTCATGTAGGAAATGCTGTTGGTGGAGAATTGTTGAACAAAGTTAACAATGGTGTAAGTGGAGTTACAGGTGGTGCTAGTGGTTTGTTTAATAATTTTTCAAGTGCTTTAGATTCTGCTATTGGCGGTGTTGTTGGTGGTGTTAACAACTTATTTGGCCAAACTAGTGTTATCTTTGGCGGCAACTCGGCTCAAACTCAAGCTGTCATTAAAAATTCAATTAAAAATGTAACTGGCGGAAGTATATTTAATGGACTAACATCATATATTACCACAGATTCAATTGCATTGTATATGCCAGATACTCTTACATATACTTATTCACAATCATACGATTCTCCAAATATTGGTGATGAACTTGGCGGTAAAGTATTAGGTGCAGGTAAGTCTGCATTAGATTCTTACATACAAGGTATTTCATCAGGAGGAGGAGTTTTAAAATCCGCTGCTGGTGCTACTGCGAGTGGAGGTAAAGCTGCATACAGAGAGGGTGTTCAAACTGTTGGTGAAGCTGCTGGTGGAGTTATTGGTAAAAATACTGCCCGTTTGGCTACAGCTGCAGCTACTGGTGCTGTTAGAAATCCAATGTTGGAGATGTTATATAAATCTCCAAATTTTAGAACTTTTAATTTTGAATTTAAATTTTATCCAAGAGATGAAAGAGAAGCTCTTGAAGTCCAAAGAATTGTTGAAAGATTACGGTATCATCAATCTCCAGAATTAGTTAAAGAGTCTTCCGCTTTTTTAGTTCCTCCTTCTGAGTTTGATATTAAATTTTATTACAACGGTTCACAGAACCCAAACATTCCTCCAATTTCAACTTGTGTTTTACAAACTATTGATATTGATTATGCACCAAATGGGTTTTCTGCTTATGAAGTTCCTAATGAAAATCAACCATCATTGGGTCGCACAGGTATGCCGGTTGCTATGACATTAAAATTAGCATTCCAAGAAACAACATATCTTACTAAAGAAGATTTTGAAGAACCTAGGGAAGTTACACAAGCTAAGGTATAAAATGGCAAAATATTTTAATTATTTTTCTAAAACTTTTTACACCAGTGATGATACTTCACCTGGTCTTGATACTGTTACCAATATTATTTCTAGGTTTGCATTTGAGAATTCTTTAAAAGAAAACTCAGCTGCATTTTACCCATATAACATCCAAGAGTCGGATACACCTGAAATTATTGCTAGAAAATTTTATGATAACTCAGAAAGGCATTGGATTGTTTTATTGTTTAACAATATTATTGACCCACAATGGGATTGGCCTTTAAAAGAAAAAACTTTAATTGATTATATTGATTCAAAGTATTCTGCTAATGGTGCCGCCAATACGACAGTTCAAACTGGTATTGCGTGGGCTATGAGTACCAACAATGTTCAATCATATTTTAAAATAATTACAAGAACATCGTTTGACGGAACAAAAACTATTGAGAAGCTTTCCGTTGATGCTAATACATATGCGAATGTTACTCCATCTTTAAATTCATATACATTACAAGATGGCACATCAATAACTCAAACAGTTACAAAAGAAACACAATCATATTATCAATATGAAGTTGATTTAAATGAAGCAAAAAGAACCATTAAATTAATTAAGCCAGAATTTGTTCCTGCAATTGAAAAAGAATTTAAAAAAGTGATTAAGTAATGGATTTTCAAATACAAAAATCAACACAGTTCAAAATAAATGAACTGGTATTGGTAACAAAAGGAGGAGCAATTGATATTACTCCAATTTTTGAAGAAATCAGTATATTTGATTCATTATTGATGCCCGTAATGAGTGGTAATATTTTAGTAAGTGATTCTCTTGCTTTATCCAATAAGTTGTCATTTGATGGGTCTGAATCTATACTGATTGACATTTCAAAAGATGCCAATTCGGATATTGCTAACTTTAAAAAAGCATTTAGAATTTATAAACAATCTGATAGAAAAACTGAGGGGTTAAATGAAAAATATGTTCTTCATTTTGTTGCCGATGAGTTTATGTATTCTGACCAACAAAGAGTTAACCAATCATTTAATTTAACTTATTCAGAAGCTGTTGAAAAGATATTAAATAATTATCTTAAAGTGCCTGCTAATAATTTGGGTGGAGTTTATGAAAATTCTTATGGTGTTCGTAACATTACAATACCAAATTTGCGACCATTAGAAGCAATTGAATGGATTGCTAAGAGAGCCGTTGATATAAATCAATCTCCAAATTTTATGTTTTTTCAAAATTTACTAGGGTATAACTTTGCATCATTATCTACACTACTAACTCAAGATGAAGTTTTAAATATTAATTTTTCACCAAAAAATTTACAAAATAAAAATGCAATTGATGAAATTAGTTCTGCACGAGGATATGAAGTTGTAAGTCAAACAGATAGCATTAAAAAAACAAGAGAAGGCGTTAACGCTGGTCAATTTATTGGATTTGATCCAATGACAAGAACCATTGCAAAAAAGAACATTAGTTATGGCGACCATTACTCTAGTATGAAACACGGCAATGAAACGGCTAAGTTTTCAGAAATTAAAAATCGTGATGGGTTAAGTAATTCTCAGGCATTTGATTCAAAGAAAACTGTTAATATTTTTGGTGCAGCTAAACAATTAAGTTCATACATTAAACAAAATGACCCAACTTCATTGTCAAAAGTAGAAAATTATGAATCATTCTTATTTCAAAGAAAAGCGATTTTAGCTAATCTTATGGAAAAAAGAATAAAGGTTGCTATGCCAGGTAATTTTCAATTGACATCCGGTTTGAATGTTAATGTTGATGGCGTTATTGCTGCCAAAATAGAACATGGTGATAGCAATGAAGATACCAGTTTAAGTGGTAAATATTTAATTATTGCTTCACGCCAAATTATTGGTTATAATAAACACGAAACAATTATTGAAATTGCAACTACATCCACAAATAAAGAATTTATTGAATCAAGTGATATCACTCAAACAACAGAGATTTTAGAATATTAATATGGAAAAAGATTTTGCTGGTAAAAATGGATTTATTTGGTGGGTTGGCGTTGTAGAAGATAGACAAGACCCACTAAAGATGGGTCGTGTGCGTGTGCGAGCAGTTGGTTGGAATGCTGACAACAAAATGCAACTACCAACAGAGCAGTTGCCATGGGCTATGCCTATGTTACCTGTAAACAATACAAACCCATATGCACCAAAAGAAGGTGATATGGTTATGGGTTTTTTTACAGACGGAGAAGCTGCACAAGAACCAGTTATTATGGGTGTATTTCCTGGTATCGCATTGAAGGCTGCAAATGCACAAGAAGCATTTTCAGACCCACGCACAGGAGACCAATTAACTTCTGCACCAGTTAAACCAAACGAAAGTGCAACAGGATATCCAAGAAGAATTGATGAACCAAGCACATCACGCTTGGCTAGAAATGAAAAGATTGATGATTCTATTGTTTCTCTAAAAAAGGCAAAAAGAGCAGACAAGGTAGAACCAGAGCCGTATTATGCGGCAACTTACCCATATAACAATGTTTATGAGTCGGAAAGTGGGCACGCTTTGGAGTTTGATGACACGAAAGATGCCGAAAGGATTCATGTGTATCATCGCTCGGGCTCTTACATTGAATGGGGACCTACTGGAGACAGAGCGGAACGCATTGAAAAGGATAAGTTCACAGTAGTAATTGGAAACGATTCGGTATATGTTAAAGGTGACGTTAAATTGTATGTTAACGGCAATGTTACCGCAGAAATTCAAGGTGATGTATCGGCAACAATTGGTGGTGGAGTTACCGCAGATGTTGGTGGCGATGCTAGTTTGAGTGTTGGTGGAAATTTTAATGCTGATATAGGAGGTAGTTGCACATTTAACTCTGGTGGTAACATGAAGTTTACTGCTCCTAAGATTGATTTGAATTAATGGCATTAATAGCTACACCATCAGAACTTTCGGAGGTTCAACTACTTGAAGTGTTTACTGAAACAGTAGTTTTTAGCGATGATACTCCGCCTGAGGATCCACCACCAGATCCTCCTGTACCTGCAAATACTGGTAATGTTTTGAATGTTACTATATCAACAAACAGTCCAACTGTTAATGTTGCTTATTCAAACACTAGCAATACAATGATTATAAGTGGGTATTATGGCCAAGAAACTTTTGACAGAAATTTAGTAAAATATTTTACAAGAGGACAATCGGATTTATTAGAAACACCTAGTCAGACAACCAGTTTACTTAATATAGATCCAGTAAAATCTCAGGTATATAATTATTCAGCGGATTCAAGAAATCAAATTGATGTGGTTTTTACAATATTAACTGATTTGGGAACAATAGAATTGACAAAAACAGTATTTAACAATTATAGTTCAGCAAGAGATATTTTAAGGAATTACATTTAATGCCAGCACAAGCAAGACTTGGTGACAAATCAACAGGAGAAGGTTGTTTTCCACCAACAAGTATTATTTCTGGCGTATCTAGCACAGTATTTGTCAATGGGATTGCAGCCGCTGTAATTGGTTCACAATTAGCACCACATACTTGTGGAAGGGTAACTCATGCTGGTTCTTCTCGCCAAGTTGTGGCTGGAAGTTCAACGGTTTCTTTTGATGGAAAGAAAGCGGCCAGAATTGGAGATGCAATTGCCGATGGTGATTTAATTGCGGCTGGTTCTGGAAATGTTTTTACAGGGTGAATAAATAACAGATGGCAACGATAGACATAGAAAACACAAGAACCTTTAGGGACTTGGATTTGAATTTTACGATTCATCCTGTTCGTAAAGATATCAACGTTCATAAAAATGAGTATGCAGTAATTAATTCAATAAAGAATTTAATTCTAACCAATCATTATGAGCGTCCTTTTCAACCAGAGATTGGTAGTAATATTCGCCGTCTTTTGTTTGAACCAGTAGATTCAGTAACAGCTGCACAGATTGAAAGAGAAATTGCAGAAACAATTAATAACTTTGAACCTAGGGCTCAAATCTCTAAAGTAACAGCTGTTGGATCACCAGATGAAAATGGGTATAAAATTGACCTTGTTTTCTTTATAATTAATAACCCAAATCCAATTTCAATTAATTTCTTTTTAGAGCGAATTAGATAAAATGGCAAACCGTTTAAGAGTTACAGAACTTGATTTTGATACAATCAAGTCAAATCTAAAAACTTTTTTAAATCAACAAACAGAGTTTCAAGACTATGATTTTGAAGGTGCAGGCCTTTCTGTATTGTTGGACATTTTAGCATATAATACACACTATAATGCTTACTATCTTAATATGGTTGCCAATGAATCATTTTTAGATACAGCTTTGTTGCGTGATTCTGCCGTATCACACGCAAAAACTTTAGGGTATATTCCATATTCTTCAGCTGCACCTGTTGCTAATATTGATTTTGTTGTTAATTCAGGAACAACGACACCTGCAACATTGACTATTCCTTCTGGTTTTTCTTTTCTATCAAATCAAATTGATAGCAAATCATATAACTTTGTTGTCTTAGAAGATACGATTGTTACAAAATCAAATACAAGTTTTTATTTTGACAATCTTCAAATCTACGAAGGCCAGTTAGTTACTTACAATTTTAGTTACAACTTGGCTTCTAACCCAAAGCAAGTATTCGTTTTACCTGATGACAACATTGATACAAACACAATTCAAGTTTCTGTTAGTCCGGCTGTTGCAAATACAGCAACAAGTGTTTACAATAAAGTTACCGATATTTTAAATGTTTCAGCTACTTCTGAAGTTTATTTTTTAGAAGAAAATCGTAACGGAAAATACCAAATTTATTTTGGTAATGATATAGTTGGTAAAGCTTTAGCTGATGGTGCAACAATTGGTATTAGATATTTAATTACAAATGGAACAGCTGCTAATAAAGCAAATAATTTTGTAGCTACTTCCACATTAACCGATTCTATAGGAAATTCACAAACAAATTTTACTGTTAATCCTGTTAGTGCAGCCGCTGGTGGTGCAACTCGTGAATCGGTTGATAATATTAAATTTTCAGCTCGAGCACAATTTTCAACACAAAATCGTTTAGTAACATTTAAAGATTATGAATCATATATTTTAAATAATTACCCAAATATTGATTCTATTTCTGTTTGGGGTGGAGAAAACAATGTGCCTCCTGTTTATGGTAAAGTTTTTGTTTCATTAAAACCAAAATCAAATTATTATATTTCTGAAACAGAAAAACAAAGAATTATTGATGAAATCATTTCACCAAAAGCAATTGTTGCTGTTCAAACACAAATTTTGGATCCAGAATATTTGTATTTAATTGTTGAAACATCTGTTCAATATGACCCAAAGAAAACAACTAGCACAGAAGCTGCTCTTAAAAATGCAATTATAAATTCTATTCTATTGTATCGTAATACATTTTTGAATAAATTTGATGCTCGTTTTATTCTTTCAAAAATGCAAGATTATGTTGATAATGTTGATACAAATTCAATTATTGGTTCTGAAGCCACGGTTCGTGTTCAACGCCGTTTTCAACCTCAATTAAATCAATCTGTAAGTTATACAATTAAATATAATGTACCACTTCATCGTGGAACATTAACTAATAAATTAGTTTCAACTCAATTTACAGTATTTGATATTACAGGAACAATAAGAACAGCACAACTTGAAGAAGTTCCACAATCTTTTACTGGTATATCTTCAATTCAAATTACCAATCCTGGAACAGGATACACAACCACACCAACAGTTACAATTACTGGTGATGGCACAAACGCAACAGCAGAAGCTGTAATTGTTAATGGTAAAATTCAAACAATTAATATTACAAATCGTGGAACTGATTACACTCGTGCTACAATTTCTATTACTGGTGGTAATGGTTATGGTGCAGAAGCTCTTGCTGTTATTGATGGTAGAACAGGAACACTTAGAACAGTTTACTATGACAGTTTAGCTCAAAGACAGATTATTAATTCTAATGCGGGGACAATTGATTATGATAATGGAATTATTACAATTAATGATATTCGTTTTCTGACTGTTGATTCAGCTGATGGTTTAATTCGTGTAACTATTGAAGCGGAAAAAGGAATCATTCAATCAGTAAGAAACACCATTTTAACAATTGATGAAACTGATCCAATAGCTATTTCTACCACGCTTACTGCTTTATAATGTCCAATTTAAAAACATCATTACTTGTTAACTATCAAGTTCCTGAATTCGTTCAGGAAGAACATCCACTATTCATTAGTTTTTTAGAAGCATACTATGAATACCTTGAAACAAAACAAGGGTCGCAAATAAATGATTTAACAAGCAAATCAAAAGACCTTCGTCATCTTTCTGATGTTGATGCTTCTATTGCAGAATTTGAAAATAGTTTTTTTAATAGTTATGCTGATTTAATTCCTCGTAATGTTGAAGTAGATAAAGCTTTTTTAATTAAACACATTTTGCCATTGTATTTGGCAAAAGGCAATCAAAAATCATTTCAACTTTTATTCAGACTTTTATTTAATGAAGAAGTTGAAGTTGTTCAACCAAACCAAAATATTTTGCGTGCTTCTGATGGTAAATGGTTAATTGAAAATGCATTTCGTATTTCACAAAATGTTTACAGTAAATATACTGGCAACGGAACAAAAACGACATTTAAATTAATTCAAGTTGCTGATCCAGAAACAATTGCCGTTTATGTAAATGGAGTTTTAAAAACTTTAGCTACAGATTATTATGTTCGCAAAGAATCCAGAAAATTAATATTCAATTCTGCTCCGGCAAATAATTCAGAGATAAAGGTTTTATATAATAATTTTGATTTTGAAATTTTAACAAACCGTAAGTTAACTGGATCATCTTCTTTTGCTACGGCTTTAGTAGAACGAGTTTCACAAAAAACAGTTAATACTGTTCCAATTTTTGAATTATACATTAATAGAAAAACTTTAATTGGTGAATTTATAACAGGTGAAAACGCCACATTAGATATTGTGGACCCTGATGACAATTCATTAATTCAAATGGAAGTTTTAGGTTTAGCCTCACTTAGAACAATTAATATTATTAATGGTGGTGCAAGCTATAATGTTGGAGATCCAGTAACAATTACTGGAGGCAACCCTACAAATCCAGCAACTGCTGTTATTTCAGAAGTATTTTCTGGATTTATTAATAAAATTCAAGCTTTAGCTGGCGGCGCCGGATTTAAAGTTGGTTCAAATGTTTATGTGGTTGGAACAGGCGCAGCTTCATTAACACTTGCTATTGATGGTGTTGATGTTTCTGGCCAAAATACAGCAAATGTTTTTGTTGTAAATACAGATAGAATTGCTGATTATGGAAGTATTGCAATTAATGCTGCTGACTATGGATTTAATGCTTCAATAGTAACTGAAAATGTTAATTCAAAAATTATTGATGCTTTAAGTTTTCAGAATGTTACAAGTATTGGTGCAATTACCAATGTGGCAATTTTATTTGCCAATGCCGCATTTGCTTCTATTCCAACATTAGATGCTGATTCTGCACCGTTTCAAGCAAACGGCACAACGCACCAAGTTTTAAGTACCTATTCACTAGGTAGAATTGAAATTAATAGTGGCGGCAGTGGATATGCCATTGGAGATGAATTATTATTCACACAAAAATCTATGACTTTTGGTATTGGTGGAGCTGCAGCTGTAACCAATGTGTCATCAATCGGTGCAATTACTAAGGTTGAATTACAACCATCAAGAATTCGTGGTACTGCAAACACATTTGGAACAACCAATGTAACAGTCATTGGAACAAATACTGTATTTGAAGATGATTTGCGAGTTGGTGACCGAATTATGGTTAACAATGAACCTCGTTATATTAACTCCATTTCATCCAATACCTCATTGAATGTTAATGTTAATTTTAACTATGCTACAACTAACAAAAGAATTGGTAAATTTGGTGATTACCCAATAGGTGGTCAAAATTATGATGCTAGAAAATTACCAACAATCACGATTTCATCAACAGCTGGATCCAACGCTAATTTGACTGTATCAGCTTTAATGGGTGATGGTGAAAATCTGCTTGCACAATCTGACAAAAATCCTGGTGCTATATTAAAGATAAGAATTGTTGATGCTGGCGAAGGGTATGAATTTGCACCACAGATTAGTTTGACAGCATATGGTGATGGAACAGCTACAGCAAATACAGAAATTGAACCAAGTTATGTTACTTTCCCTGGTCGTTGGACAACATCTGATTCTTTACTGTCGAGTTCAGAAAGAGTAATTCAAGGTCGTGAATACTATGTTGACTATTCATATTTACTTTCATCTTCGGTAGAATTTAGTAAATTTAAAGATGTGTTTAAAAATTTAATTCACCCGGCTGGATTCATTGATTATGCAGAATATAAGATTAATGAAACAATTGATACCACTATTGATAAGACGGCTTTAAATGTGGCAAATACTATTGCTGGAACAGTCAATGTAAACAACAGCATTTATATAACTGGCATAAATACCAATTTTGTTCTAGCACAAACTTTGGGTATTATTTCTGTTGGAACAAAAGTTGCGGTCAATACAGAAATTGGTTACATTAGTGAAATTGTTAGTTCAACCAGTATAATTGTTGGTTCTCCATTTAGCCAAATAGCAAATTTACAAGAAATGATTATTCTAAGTGATGTTGAACCATTACTATTATTTACAGAAGATTCTTTACCTATTACTACTGAAAGTAATGAACTTATAACATTATAACAGGAAATATAAAAAATGTCAGTCGAAACCTATGCTAATTCAGCTTTTGGCCATGCTAACTCAGCATTTTTACAAGCTAACACGCCAAGTTATGTAGCTAATTCAGCTTCATCATATGCAAATGGTGCCTTTTCTGCCGCCAATACGGCAGGTGTTAACGCCATTTCCGCTGGTTTGTATGCCAACTCTGGTTTCGCTATTGCTAATACGGCAATAGCAACAGGTTCGTATGCTAATTCGGCTTTTTCTGCCTCTAATAGTGCCAGTTCATATGCTAATTCATCATTTTTACGAGCAAACACTCCAAGTCATGTGGCTAATTCGGCAGCCATTTATGCTAATGCTGGATTTGCCACAGCTAATACGGCTAATACAGCAATTAATAGTAAGGTAAAAATTAATGCTTTAAATTTTCTATCTGCTCCATCAGCTAACACGCAAAATACAATATTCTTAGTTGTTGATTTAGAAAGTGGAACACCGACAACTAAAAAAATGTCATTGTCTGTTCTTACAGACCGTTCAGCCAATAGCGCTGGTTCATATGCTAATTCAGCTTTTGCTACCGCCAATTCAGCATCAAGTGCAGCTGCGGGGTCATATGCCAATTCTGCTTTCTTGGCAGCTAATACACCAAGCCATGTAGCTAATTCAGCTGCTAGTTACGCTAATAGTGGATTTGCCGTTGCAAACACCACAGTAAATGTTGGTTCATATGCTAATTCCGCTTTCTTATCCGCTAACACTCCAAGTCATGTAGCAAATTCAGCTGCTAGTTACGCTAATGCCGCTTTCTCAACGGCTAATAGTGCTGGTGGCGCAGCTTCTGCTTCTTCTTATGCTAACTCTGGATTTGAAGTAGCAAATTCAGCATCTTCTTACGCAAACTCTGCTTTTTCTACCGCCAATAGTGCTTCAAGTGCTTCTGCCAGTTCTTATGCTAATAGTGCTTTTGGCCATGCTAACTCTGGTTTTCAATTCGCAAATACTGCCGCAAATCTTGCGTTATCATTTGGTTCTACAACTATACTAGAGGTAACAAATAGTGGCACTTCAGCTTATAGGTTCTCTCAATATGGAGTATTAGATAATCCTAATGTATCAACATTTAGTGCCACAACTTTAGGATTTAAATTAAACATTACTGGTCATCCATTTCATATTAGAACTGGCGATAATACCGCAGACTATAATACAGGTTTAGTTCATGTTTCAACCACAGGAACATTATCTTATGATTTAGATGCACAAGGTAAAGTGAGTGGAACATTATTTTGGAGAATTCCACACACCTCTGTTGGAAATTATAAGTATCGTTGTTCTGCTCATCCAGGTGCAATGATTGGTGAAATAAACATTGCTAACACAGCAGGCATCTATCTTGCTTATAATACATAATAAATAGAACATTAAACCATGGCAACTTTTTATACTTCCAAAAAACTCTCGTTTAATAACGCAGAGCAGTTCAAAGAATCGTTCTATGAACCGGAACCAGCTACAGTTGGTTATGTGTTCATTGGAAATCATGTTCCGTATGCAAACGAATCTTCTCCAAACTCCATAGTTGATTCCTCTTTTGATGAGAAATCTGCATGGGACAATATGTTTGCGGCCAAAAAAATTACTGGAAACGATGTAGAATTAGTTATTCCTCGTGTTAATTGGACAACAGGAAAAAGATACAAACAGTTTGATGACAAAATATCAATTGACACATTATTGACAGCCGATTCTGGTGCTGGTGGCAATAGTCAACCAATGTATATTTTGACTACCGCCAGAAATGTATATAAGTGTTTATCTAACAACGCAAACTCTATTTCCACAGTAGAACCTACTGGAGATTATTCTACGGCTAATGGAACAATCTTTACAGCCGATGGTTTTATTTGGAAATATATGTATAATGTCAAACCTTCTAATCGGTTTTTGACAACAGATTGGATTCCAGCTCCAATTTCTACCTCAAAGTTGGACTATAATGTAAGCTCAACAAACTTAATTGATGGCGAATTAACGACAATTATAGTTACTGGCGGAGGCAAGGGATATGCTGAACCTTCAATTACCGCAACGGCGTTTGTATCAGGAGTAACTACAATTGCTCTTGCAAATACTACAAATGTGGTTGCAAATATGGCAGTAACCGGAACAGGCATTGCTTCTGGAACAACTGTAACGACCGTAAATCCAAACACAAGTTCAATTATTATTTCAACTGCCACAACCGCAAACGGTGGCGGAACAACAGCGAATAACCTTACGTTTAAAACAAGAGTTTATATTGATGGTGATGGAACAGGAGCAGTAGCTACTGCCAATATTACAAATAGTGCCATATCAAAAATTACAGTAGATATCTCTGGAACTGGATATTCATATGCCAATGCAACAATTTATGGTTCAGCAACTGCTGGTGCAAACACGGCAAATGCTAGAGTGGTTATTACTCCTAAATTTGGCCACGGTTTCAATCCTGCAAAAGAGTTAGATGCAATAAATGTAATGGTTGTCGAAAGAATTGGGTCAGTTGATGCTACAGAAAATGGTCTAATTTCAACATCCACCTCATTTAGACAGTATGGACTTTTAAGAGATCCGTATAAATACGGTAATACTTCACCTGTGATTAGTTCAAATGCAAATACAGTTATTTCGCAAACCACAAATATAACTTTAATTGCTGGTACAAACTTTGAGTTAAACGAGTTTGTTTATCAGGGAGCTTCTTCTAATAGTGCCTATTTTTATGGGTTTGTAAATGCTCAATCAGCAAATGAAGTTAGATTGACCAAAGTGAAAGGAACAGTATCAGTTGGTGGCACATTAATTGGTGCAAATTCTGGTATAAACAGGACTGTTGTAAAATTGACCAATCCTGAATTTCAACCATATACCGGTGATATATTGTATGCTGAAAATATTCAACAAGTTACACGAGCAAATGGACAAGCTGAAAATGTCAAGTTTGTTATTAGATTCTAAGGAAAATAGTTAATGTCGTTAAATACCAATTTTAATGTCAATCCATATTATGATGATTTTGACGAAGATAAAAAGTTTCTTCGGATATTATTTAAGCCTGGTTTTGCTGTTCAAGCTCGTGAATTAACACAATCTCAAACTATTTTACAAAAACAAGTTGAGCGCTTTGGTAGCCATGTTTTCAAAAATGGTTCAGTAGTTTCTGGTGGTGAACTGTTCATCCATAATTCAACATATCTAAATGTAGCTACTGATTATGCTGGCACAGCGGTCAATATAAATGATTTTAATGGCAAAACAATTACCAATTTGGCAGGAACAAAAACTGGTCAGGTAGTTGTTGTTTATGATGCTGATGCTGGTACTGGTGACCCAAAGACAGTCTATGTAAAACAAATTTCAGGTAGTGCTTTTGCTGCTGGTGATACAATCACCACAGTTGAAGCTGCTCCAGCTTTTGCCAATGTTTCAACAGGTGGTGCAGGAACAGGTCAACTGTTTTCTGTAAATGATGGTGTGTTTTTCTATGATGGTTTCTTTATTAAAAATTCAGCACAAACGATTGCAATTAGTAAATATGAAACATCTTCCAATGCAAGAATTGGTTTTGAAATTACAGAATCTATTGTTGAATATACACAAGATACTTCATTATTGGATCCAGCACAAGACGCATCCAACTTTCAAGCTCCAGGCGCAGACCGATTTAAGATTGATTTAATTCTTTTCAGCAGAGCACTTGATTCTGCTGACGATACACAATTTATTGAATTAGCTAGAGTTCAAAATGGAACTTTATCTTATGCATTACTTTATCCACAATATGCTGTGCTTGAAGATACTTTAGCACGCAGAACATATGATGAATCTGGTAACTATACTGTTCGACCATTCAAAATTGCACTAGAAACAAGTGCAGCTAATAGTGCAAAAGCTAATGTCATCATATCACCAGGTAAAGCATATGTTTATGGTTACGAATATGAAAGTATTGCACCAACAACAATTACATTTGATAAACCACGCACAACCGATTCAATAAACAATAAACGATTAACTGCTGATTATGGTTATTATGTGTATTCAAATACACATTTTGGTTCTTTACCAATTAACAGTTTACAAACAGTAGATTTACATTGTGTAGCAAATTCTTCAATTAATGCTTCTCCAACTGCTGGTGCAACTGTTGGTACAATTGCTAATACTAAGATTGGTACAGCTCGCATTAAATCTATTGCATTTGATTCAGCATCTAATACACAAAATTCTGCAACATACACTTATCGCACATACTTGTTTGATGTGAATGTTGGCTCTATTACAGGTGGTAATGTAGTTGTTTTAGGAACAAATACAGGTTATGTTCAGATTGCAAATAGTATAACTGGTTCACAACTATATTCTACTGCTAATACCGCTTATGTTGGTGCCAAGTTTAGAGTTATTGCTGGTCCTGGTGCTGGTGAAACACCAAAAACAATTACAAATTATAATGGTGCAACTCAGACAATTCAACTTTCTGAGCCTTTCATTACTACACCAAATTCATTATCTAATTGGTCTATTGACTTTGAAGTTAATGATGTTAAGTCATTATCAGTAGTTAGCGGCACAACTCGTCTTGCCGCAGCTGATATTGACACTTCATCTAAAGATCCAGCTTCAACATACAACGACACATTTATTTCAGATAGTAATCTTGAGCCATTATTGTTTAATCTTGGCCAAAACTATATTGCACAAAATACAATTGCTGATTTTTCATACTCGTATAAGCGTCTGTATGCATCTCAGTCATTCTCATCTTCAGATTCTCCAGCATTAACTGTTGGTACTGGTGAAACAATTTCTGCTGCTACAAGTTCTTCTGCTAAGGCTGAGAATTATCAAATTGTTGTAACAACTGCAGGCACATCACCATATACTGTTGGCCAAATTATTCCTGCTAACTTATATACTGTTGATACAGGCACTCGTAAGATTACTGTTACGAATGGCGACAATATGGTTGCAAATATTACTGCAACAATTGATGCAAGTAATCCTGGTTCAAAAGGTAAAACATATGTTGCTGCCAATTCTACTCTACAAACATCTGGTGGCACAAGTATTTTTGCAAACAATGGAGTAATTCTTTATAGTGCAAATGGTCAAGTTCACATTATGGCCAATACAGTTTATAAAACTCCAGGTACAGTTCAATCTTTGTTCGTTTCTGATGTTGTTGAATTGGTTTCTGTTTTGGATTTTAATGGCAATCAAATTACTGTTGCTAACTCAGCAACTGCAACCAATGTTACAACACGGTACACATTAGATACCGGTCAAAGAGATTCATTCTATGACCATTCATCTATTAGATTAAAAGCTGGTTCAGCTGCACCTACCGGCCCATTGGTTGTTAGATTTAATCGTTTCAATTCATCTGGTGCAGGACTATTTACCGTAGATTCATATGTTGGGTATGATTACGGAAGTATTCCTGCTTACACTTCTCAGGCAACAGGGCAAGTTTACGAACTAAGGGATTGCCTTGATTATAGACCTGTTAGGTCGATACCCACAACACCAGCGACAGCAAACACCGTCAGCTTTGATGTTGATTCAACCACGACTGGTCCTAAGATTCCAGAGAATGGTTCCGACATACTTTTAGATTATCAATATTATCTACCAAGAACGGACAAGGTAATATTGAACAAAGACCGCACATTTGAAGTTCTCCAAGGCAACCCATCTTTAACACCAGTTATGCCAAATGACAAAGATGGTGCAATGACATTGTATATTCTTCGTGAGCCTGCTTATGTTGCCAATACATCTGATATTGAAGTTCAATACATTGATAACAAGCGCTACACAATGCGTGATATTGGTGCATTAGATAAGCGTATTGGAAATCTTGAATATTATACTTCGCTTTCTCTGCTTGAACAGAGTGCATTGAACAAACAAGATTTGACCATTTTGGACTCTACAAATTTACCACGATTTAAGAATGGTATTGTTGTGGATTCATTTGATGGCACTTCTGTTGCTGATGTAACAAATTCAGATTATTCTATTGCTGTTGATCCTAGAGAAAAAGAAATTAGGCCAACATTCAATATTACATCACACCTATTAACATTTGATTCAGCCAATTCATCTAATTATTTGAAGGCTGGTCCAATTGTGATGCCTACAGCAACACATACTGTTTTTGTTGACCAAAATAAATCTTCAAAAGTATATAATATTAACCCATTTAATATTGTAAACTACATTGGTAAAATTCAGTTAGATCCACCATCAGATGTTTGGATTGATACAGACAAACAACCAGATGTTCTTGTAAACCTTGAAGGTGATAAAGACGCATGGGCTTTAATTACAGAAAATGCTTATAGTTATGAGTGGGGCAATTGGGAAACTTATTTTACAGGAACTGAAACAACGGGTGGTCGAACTGTATTTGGTGGTACAAGCAGATATGGCCAAGTTGGTACTTTAACCACAACAACAAAAGAATCTCAAACTCGTTCTGGCGTATTCTCACAAGTTGTTCCATCCACAATCACTCAATCATTAGGTGACCGTGTTGTTGATGTGTCAATTATTCCTTATATGCGTAACCGTAGCATATTGTTTACTTGCTCTGATTTCAAACCAACCACAGAACTTTTTGGTTTCTTTGACAACATTAGTGTAAACAAATACATTGCTCGTGCAAATAAAATTACATTGGATTCTAACAACTTAGGTTATATTACACAGTCCGGTAATTATGAAAACATTACTATTAGTAATACTGCAACTAGCACAACAAATGCAAGAGGAACAATTGTTCGCACATCAAATAAAGAAGCCTTCTTAGTCAATTTAGAGCGTGCAAATTCATCATTTAATGGCGCCACAATGAATTTGGTTGGCCTAACTAGTGGAACATCTGTTAAAATTAATGGATATGACCATTATTCTGGCCGAGTATCATCCGCAACAGCTAATACTGTTGTATTAGCGGTAGATGCTACAAGTGCAAACAATACTGGAGATTATGCAGGTTCAACAATTTATATTGTATCTGGCCCAGGCGCTGGACAATCTGCAACAATTAGTTCATATAGCTCCGCCACAAGAACTGCAACAATTACTGGTACATGGACAACAACTCCAAATACATACTACTCAATATATTCAATTGGTAATTTAACAACAACAGCCGCAGGTGATGTTGCTGGCGTGTTTAATATTCCAAATGGAGTATTCCGTGTTGGTGAGAAAAACTTTCGATTGATTGATACTTCAAGTGGTGATATTGGTTCTTCTTCTACAAACGGAGATGCCACATTCTTTGCACAAGGTATTTTACAACAAACAGAAAATACAATTATTTCTACAACAGTTCCAACAATTCAGCGTGCTGCTGTTAAAGATGAACGTATCATTACAACATCAGTTGTAAATACTGCAATATTTGGTTGGTATGATCCATTAGCACAAACATTCTTAGTATCTCCAACAAATTACCCACAAGGTATTTTCTTGTCTAAGGCTCGTTTCTGCTTTAAGTCAAAAGATTCAACTGTACCTGTTACACTACAAGTTCGTTCTGTTGTGAATGGATATCCATCAACATCTTTGGTTTATCCATATTCAACAGTTACATTGACACCAGATAAAGTTAAAACAACAACTTCACCTGATTTAGATGATGCAACCAAATACACAGAATTTGTATTTGATTCTCCATTGTTCTTACAACCAGGTGAACATTGTTTTGTATTGTTGTCTAACTCTAACAAATATGAAACTTATGCAGCTGAAATTGGTACATTAGATACCGTATCGGGAAGGCAGATTTCAGAACAACCATATCAAGGTTCATTGTTCTTATCACAAAACGGTTCTACATGGACTGCCGAGCAAAACTCAGATTTGATGTTTAGATTGTTCCGTTATACATTCAATACTGGTACAACACAAGCACAATTTAATGTTAATTATCCAACTGATGTATATCCATCCGCTAACACAGTATATGACTTAATGCATTTGATTGCAACTGGCATATCTATTGAAAATACTTCAATCACATATCAATTCAATTCTGAGAAAGCTGTGACTGGTGGTAAAACAGGCTTCTTACCATTTACTCCGTTGACTGATTACCCAATGACTGATGGTTACGGCCGCCGTGTATTAAATGCAACAACCGGTAACACAACATTGTCAGTTAAAGCTACAATGGCAACCAGCAATCCTGATATTGCACCATTCATTGATACCTCACGCATGAGCATGATTGCGGTTGAAAACATTATTAATGATTTGCCATTAAGTAATTCTGGAATTGTGTTGTCAAGTGGTGGTACAGGATACTCTACTAATGCAAATGCAATTGTAACAATTACTGGTGGTGGCGGTTCAGGTGCAACTGCAGCTGCTGTTGTGACCAATAATGTGGTTACATCTGTATATCTAACAGCTGCTGGTTCTGGTTACGAAACATCACCAACGATTACGCTTGTAGATGCAAATACAACACCAGGTACCGGTGTAACAATTACCTATAACGGTGAAGATAAGAAGTCTGGTGGTAACTCTAATGTTCGATACATTACTCGCAAGGTTAATTTAGCAGATGGATTTGATTCAGGTGATTTGCGTGTTTATCTAACTGCATACAAACCATCAAGTTCAAACATTCGTGTTTACTATAAGCTATTGTCTATCTCTGACCCTGATGCATTTGAAGATAAGAACTATCAGCTGATGACACAATTGGATAACGCTAATTTTGTGTCAACTAGCTACAACGATTATCGTGAACTTAAATTTGCACCGGGTGTTGGTGGCACAGCAAATAATTCTGTAAGTTACACTTCAGGTTCCACTTCATTTAGCAACTTCAGAACATTTGCAATTAAGATTGTATTGTCTGGCACATCAACAACAGATGTTCCTAAGGTGCGTGATTTCCGTGCAATTGCTTTACCTGCAGGTAGTTAATTATGTTTGCTAAAGTAAAAGACCACGAAAACTTAGTAAGAGATATGAACTCCAAAGCGATTCTAAATACAGATAAATTAGCTTTACAAGACTACTATCAGAAAAGAGAATTGGCAAAAAAAGAACTGTCTGAAAAAACAGAATCAAAACAACGCCTAGATAAAATAGAAAACGAAATGTCAGAGATAAAAGACTTGTTGCGTGAACTGATTGGCAGAGGTAAATAATGGCAGCCAATACAATAAATCAAATAACCACAGCGAATACATTCCAGCAGTGGTTGACAGCCACTTCTTCATTGATTGCCACTGCCAATTTAATTACAAATGGCAATGGTCAAACATTTTATGCAAATACAATACTAGAGGTTTCTGGAACTGGCGCTCGTTTAAATGTCAACACCTCTGGTTTCATTGAAACTTTTTATAGTAACACCGCAAATTTATTGACTGCCAATGTTGGAAGTTTAGTTGGAACTGCAAATACCGCAATTTATGATAGAATTGCAGCTGTTGAAGCTTCTTCTTTAGCGTTCTCAATTGCACTTGGATAAATAGATAGATAACAAAGAATAGGAATTTTTTCATGCCAAATACATTTAAGAATTATTTTTTAAAAAATGCAGGAACAACTGCAGCTAATGTGTATGCTCCAGCAGCAGCCACACAAGCTACGGTGATTGGTTTAACAATTGGAAACACAACCGCTTCTCCAATTACTGCAAATGTGACCGTAGTTTCTGGCGGAACAACACACTTCATGGTACAACAAGCAACCATTTCAAATGGTGGTGCCTTGGTTCCAATTGGTGGAGACCAAAAGTTAGTGCTAGAATTTGGAGATTATTTGCAGGTGCAAACTTCTACAAATAACTCAGCAGACTGTATTTTATCGGTTTTGGAGATAACCTAAAATGGCATACATTGGCAACGAGCCTGGTGTAGGTTCTTTTATTGTTGCGACCGAAAGGTTCAGCGGTACAGGTTCTTGCACACAATTTACCTTAACACAAACTGGTATCCAAGATGCCAATGCAATTGAAGTTCTTGTAAGCAGTATTCAACAGGACCCAATCAATTCATATTCTGTTGCTAATGGCGTAATCACATTTACTGAAGCTCCTCCTTCAGCAGCAAATAATATTATTGTTACCTATCGTGCAACAACGGTAATTACATATAACAATATTCAAAATTCACAGATTCCTGATGGCACAATTACTGCAAGCAAATTAGCTTCTGGAGTTTTACCTGATGCAAAAGCAAACTCAGCAGCAATCTATGCTAACTCTGCTTTCTTAGCAGCCAATACTCCAAGTAATGTGGCTAATTCGGCCGCACTATATGCTAACTCTGGATTTACAGCAGCAAACTCCGCAAGCGGTTATGCTAATTCAGGATTTGCGGTAGCCAATTCAGCCGCTAGTTACGCTAACTCTGGTTTTGCTGTAGCCAACTCAGCATCATTGTATGCTAATTCAGGATTCGCAGTAGCTAACTCTGGTGCTTTGTATGCTAATTCAGGATTTGCAAAAGCAAACACGGCAGCATCCACTGGCAAAGCGATTGCCATGGCTATCGTATTCGGTTAAAAAAGGAAAATTAAATGGCATCTCCAAACATCGTAAACGTTGCAACAATTAGAGGCAACACCAACGTTGCTACATTAGGTGCAACGAGTGGAAATATCGTAACAAACGCAGC
>Ga0209296_1000640_pt1 | contig 29817 bp, 57 predicted proteins | sample S_130206_EF_Meta_FD_187319 | JGI IMG/M metagenome (GOLD analysis project Ga0209296, IMG submission 187319) | Freshwater microbial communities from Lake Simoncouche, Canada to study carbon cycling - S_130206_EF_MetaG (SPAdes) (version 2) | ecosystem: Environmental > Aquatic > Freshwater > Lake ... | reverse complement strand
TAGCAAACATAGTGGATCTACTTATCCAGAAATACACAGGGACTGAACCAGTGATCATATCAAATCCAACTGAGTATTCTATTAAGCAAGTAGTAGACCTAATTGTGGAGCACATGGACTTCAAGGGCAAAGTAAAGTGGTTGACAGACAAGCCAAATGGTCAACATAGAAAACCATCGTCTAATGCCAAACTTTTGAGTATCATTGGAGAATATGAATTCACCACTTTGGAGAAAGGTTTAAAAGAATCAATAGAATGGTTTATATTAAATTATCCAAAAGTTAGAAAATAATGACAAGAGAAATAGTAATAGCAGCGTACGACAAATACTTGGATTGGTTAGACAAATTCAATTCAGATATTAAAGTTACTGTTTATAGAAAAGGAGAAGAAGCAAAACAAAGAGAAGACGAGATTAAATTAGAACCTAATAAGGGCAGATGCGTACACACTTTCTTTAATCACATATACACTAACTACGACAATTTATCTGACATTACTTTCTTTGGTCAAGATTGGCCTTTCGATCATTGGGAAAATATTGTAGAAGTTGTAAATAATGGCACTGAAAATCTTAGGCATCAATTAAAAATAGGAGGCTATTACGGATTTCATTTCAATACAATAACTGTTCCTTCACCATTAGGAGGTTGTATGTGGGCATTGAGTCCATCTAAACAACACGGAGACGGCAATGTATTAGTTTGTCAAAGCAACGGATATCCTCAAGATTCTAATCCAAATATAAACGTAGACAAATACTGGGATTTATTATTTACTGATGAAAAACCTGCTGAATATGAATTCATGCCTGGTGGACATTTCGGAATTACCAAAGAACATGCTCAATTAAGATCTAAAGAATTCTATAAAAAAGTAGTCGACTTTTTAGTGGAAGATGAAAGTTCTCCTTGGATGATAGAAAGATTAGAATGTTACATATTCAACCCAAACATAAAATGATTAAACTAGAAAATATACAAGAGTTAGTTGGTAACCACGTAGCTCCTTACATTTACAATGCAAAGAACTTCACGCCAGGCAAAACACCAATCTACTACTCTGGTCCTTATTGGGATAATAAAGAGACCGAAGCAGCAATAGAAAGTTTCTTAAATGGTAAGTGGATTACTACCGGTGAAAAGGTTTATAAGTTTGAAAACCAATTTAGTAAGAGATTCAACGTTAAGCACTCGCACATGGTAAATTCAGGTAGCTCTGCTAACTTGGTATTGATCGCTGCACTAAAGAAGAGATTCAATTGGGCAGACGATGACGAAATCATTGTGTCTCCAGTTGGATTCGCTACAACAGTATCAGTATTGTACCAACACAGATTGAAACCTGTATTCGTTGATATAGAATGGGATACACTTAACTTTGACTTAGATCAAGTAGAAGCCAAGATAACAGATAAAACAAGAGGTATATTCATATCACCAGTATTGGGTAACCCTCCAGATATGGATAGATTGGTTGCAATGGCTGAGAAGTATAATTTAAAATTGATTGGAGATAATTGCGATAGCTTAGGATCTAAATGGAATGGTAAATTTTTAAGTGAATATTACGTTGCGTTCTCTAATTCATTTTATCCTGCGCATCACATATCAACTGGAGAAGGCGGTATGATTTGTACTAACGACGATGAGTTGAAGAAACTATTCGTAAGTATTAGTTGGTGGGGTAGAGATTGCTATTGCATAGGATCTGCTAACTTATTGCCTTGCGGTACGTGCGGTAATAGATTTGACAAGTGGTTAGACAACTACGATGGAGTTATCGATCACAAGTATGTGTTCTCTCAAATGGGTTACAACTTAAAACCGTTGGATTTACAAGGCGCAATTGGATTGGAACAGTTAATTAAGCTAGACGAAATGGAAGCAAAGAGAAGATCGGCTAAAGCGAGATTGACAAAGATCTTTACAGATAACATTCCAAATTTAAGATCACCATCTAAATTAGAGTTAGCAGATCCTTGTTGGTTTGGCACTCCATTTATATGCGATGAAGATGGATTGAAACACAGATTGGTTGCATTCTTAGAAGAGAATAAAATACAAACAAGAAACTATTTTGCTGGAAATATTTTAATGCATCCAGGCTATTCATTCTTGGATGACTATAAAAATTATCCTGAAGCAAATAAAGTATTAGACAAAGTATTTTTTATAGGCGCTGCACCTCATTACACAGAACAAGTGTTTGCATACATTGAACAAGTAGTAAAAAAGTTTAAATAATGATATCGATATTCGGAGGAACAGGATTTATAGGGTCAAAATTCTATAACAAACATAAAGAAAATTCAGTCTTAATATCAAGAGATGAATTACAACCTAAATCTAATAGAGTACTATACCTAATTAGTACAGTAGATAACTACAACGTGTTAGAGAATCCTTTCATAGACATAGAAACAAATCTAACGCATCTAATGAAAGTATTGGAGAACTGTAAAGGAAAAGATATAGAGTTTACATTCGTTAGTTCTTGGTTTGTTTACGGTGATACCCACCTACCAGCTAGAGAGACTTCTCCATGTAAACCAAAGGGATTCTATTCTATAACTAAATTAGCAGCAGAACAATTAATAGAATCTTACTGCAAGACATTTAATATTAAATACAAGATCGTAAGACTTGGAAATGTAATAGGCAAAGGAGACGGCAAAGTTTCAAAGAAAAAGAACGCATTACAATTTTTAATAGACGAATTGAAGGCGGGTAGAGACATTAACTTGTATAACAATGGAGAATTCTATAGAGACTTCGTACACGTTGACGATGTAGTTGATGGTATTAAGTTTGTTATGGATCGTGGAGAAAGCGGGGAGATATACAATTTAGGATCTGCAAGAAAGCCAACGCTATTCAAAGATATTATCGCTTACGCTAAACAAGAAATAGGATCTAACAGTAATATAGGAACTATGGAAGCGTCAGACTTTCATAAGATAGTACAAGTAGAGTCCATGTATTTGGACTCAAGCAAATTAGGATCATTAGGATTTTTCCCTTCTATAGGAGTTTACGAAGCAGTTAAACAAATGATATGATAAGTTATAATAAGATAGGACATTTTGGAAGGTTAGGCAATCAAATGTTTCAGTTTGCTTCCACTGTAGGTGTAGCTAATAAAACTGGACATGATGTAGCATTTCCAAAAGAGAATGTAGATGTGCCAAGCGTAGAGCATTTCAAAGACGGAGTTAGGCGAGAGGTTTATTTTGATTTACCAAAGTACTTCGATAATGTTAAGTTAACACTGAAACCACAATCTGAAATACAAACATTACACGTAGCGCAAGAACCATACTTTCATTTCTGTCAAGATCTATTTAGAGTACCAGATCAAACCAATTTAATGGGTTACTTTCAGACAGAGAAGTACTTTGAACACTGTAGCGAAACAATACGAGAATTCTTTGAGTTTAATTCAGAAACAAAAAAGAAAGCAGAGTCTGCATTTCCAACCTTTCCTATGCAATTAGAATTTGTGTCTGTACATTTAAGAAAGGGAGATTATGCAGGACTTCAACAATTCCATCCAGTAATGGACGCAGACTATTACTTCAATGCTATGACCTATTTTATGGATGGTAACTATTGCTTCTTAGTATTCTCTGACGATATAGAATATGCCAAAGAATTATTTGGAGATCAAGAGAACATTGTTTATATGGAAGGAAATGAACCTGATGTAGACATGTGTATGATGAGTATGTGCCACCATAACGTAATAGCCAATAGTAGTTTTAGTTGGTGGGGCGCATGGTTAAATCAAAACCCTGATAAAAGAGTTGTAGCTCCAAAGAAGTGGTTCGGACCTGCATACAATGGAGTTCACGATACAAAAGATTTATACCCTCAATCATGGATAAAAGCGTAATACCTTTCTTTAGCATTGCCATACCCACGTGGGGAATTAAAGGCAAAGGAGCTGAATACTTAGAACACTCATTTAACATAATAGCGCAGCAGAGCTTTACAGATTACGAAGTAGTGATATCAGATCATAGCGAAGATAATGACATAGAGAACTTATGTAACTCTTGGAGTTCAATGATGAATATTAAGTACATAAGAAACTCTCATGGTAGAGGCAAGATAGCCCCTAATATGAATAACGCCATTGAACATTCAAGCGGTCTATTTATCAAGATGTTATTTCAAGACGATTTCTTATATGATACAGATTCACTTCAGATTATATATGATAGTATAATTGAGAATCAAGACAAAGACTGGTTTATCACTGCATGCGTACACACTGATGATTGCGTAACTATGTACGACAGAATGACACCGCACTATCATGATCGTATATATGCGGGAATTAATACCATAAGTTGTCCGTCTGTACTAACAATTAGAAACGAATATACGAAACCAAAATTTGATGAAACTTTGAATTGGTTAGTGGATGTAGAATACTATAAGAGATTACACATGTTATACGGAGATCCTGTCGTAATTGATATGGTGTGTGCTGTGAATAGAAATACAGAGGTTAGAGCCACTAACTTAATAACAGAAAAACAAAAGCAAGAAGAGATATCACGAGTAATAAGAAGATATGAAACTAAATAACGTTACCATTGCTGCTGTAGCAGGCACTAAAGCTATTGAAACTCTTAAGGCTATCAAGTACTCTATGAGAGAGTTAGAGTTTGACCGTGCGATCCTAATTACTCCAGAAGATATACAAGACGACCAAGTAGAGATCATTAAGTGCGAACCACTAAACTACGAACAATACAATCACTTTATAGTTTATAGACTACACGAGTATATTAACACCACGCACTGTCTATTAGTACAGAACGATGGATATGTAGTTAATCCAGACATGTGGCAAGAAGATTGGATGCAATACGATTATATAGGCGCATTGTGGCCGTATCCTCAAGATGACTTCTCTTTTAGAGATCAAGATGGAAACATACAAAGAATGGGAAATGGAGGATTCACACTAAGAAGTAAAAAGCTATTATGCGTGGCAAATGATTTAGATTTGGAATGGAAACAGTATTATGGATTCTATCATGAAGATGGATTCTTTTGCTGTCACCATAGAAAAACTTATGAATCAGAAGGATGTAAGTTTGCTCCAATAGAAGTGGCAGCCGAGTTCAGTCATGAAACTATGGTAGCCGAGAACTACGGAAACATACCATTTGGATTTCATGGTAGAAACAATTATTATTATCAAGTAACACAAAAAAGTTTATAATGAACAACGAACAAAGATTAGAAGAGCTATTTAACATCCCAAGAATGGGTCACGCTGCATTAGAACCTCACAATAGCGTAAGAGGTTTACACGAATTAATACAACACTACTTTAAACCCGAGTTTGTGATGGCAGAAATTGGATCATTTCAAGGAGTTTCAACAATGTTATTCGCAATGCATGTTGAGAAAGTATACAGTATTGATTGTTACGATTATGTTGTACCTGAATCGGGTAGAATTCCTTCTCATGACCAATTGTTTGTAGACGCAGAAAAGATATTCTTAGAACGTACATTAGATATTAAAAACATTATCAAAGTTAGAAAGTCTAGTGTTGACGCAGCAAAAGAATTTGAAGACAGAACATTAGACGCAGTATATGTAGATGCTGAACACGATCCAATTAGTGTTAGATCTGATATTAATGCGTGGAAGAATAAGATTAAAGTTAACGGTATTTTATGCGGACATGATTTCTATCTACCACACATCTACACTATTTTACACGAAGAAGGATTGATCAACGAATTGTATACATATCCAGACAGTTCATGGTCTGTAATAATTAAATAATATGAAGGTACTAATAACAGGAGTTGCAGGTCTATTAGGTTCAAGACTTGCAGATTGGATAATAGAAAATAAACCAGAAGTAGAGGTAGTAGGTATCGACGATTTATCAGGAGGCTATTTAGAGAATGTAAACCCAAAGGTTAAATTCTGGCAGATGAATCTAGTAGAACATCCTATTGAGAATTGTTTTGCTACCAACGAATTTGACTACGTATTCCACTTCGCAGCTTACGCAGCAGAAGGTTTAAGCCCATTCATTAGAAGGTACAACTACGATAACAACTTAGTAGCAACAGCAAGAGTGGTAAATAATTGTATTAAGTACGATGTGAAGAGATTGATATTTACTTCTACGTTAGCTGTATATGGTCATGGTTACGGCGGCATATTCGATGAAACACAAGTGCCTAAGCCAATAGATCCATACGGTGTGGCTAAGTATGCTTGCGAGATGGACATTCAAATTGCAGGCGAACAACACGGTTTAGATTGGTGTATCATTAGACCTCACAATGTATACGGTCGTAAGCAAAATATATGGGACAAATATCGTAATGTGTTGGGTATTTGGATGTATCAACAGATGAATGCAGAACCAATGACAATCTTCGGAGATGGTACACAAACAAGAGCATTCAGTTGTATCGACGATATAGTTGAACCGCTATGGAATTCTGCTATAGAACCAAGAGCATCTAAAGAGATTATCAATTTAGGTGGAGTAGAAGAGTGGAGTATCAACGATGCTAATAAAGTGTTAAGAGACATCATTAAATACGGAGCTGAGTATGAATACAAAGAAGGAAGACACGAAGTAAAGCATTCTATTCCTACATACCAGAAATCGGAAGACATTCTTGGTTTTAAACACAAGACTACATTAGAAGAGGGATTATATGATATGTGGTTATGGGCTCAACGTCAACCAAATAGAGAGAGATTCGTTTGGCCTTCATACGAATTAGACAAAGGCATTTATTCATTCTGGAAAAAATAATATGATATACACAGAATTCATGTATGGTCAAGGTTTTGGTAACCAACTTGCAGTCTATGTAACTACTCGAGCTATTGCCAAGAGAAATGATTATGCGTTTGGTTATACTGGATTAGAAAACTTTGGAGACAGAAGATACAACGATAAAGGCGTATACTTCATGGATATCGATTTAGGAACTTTAGTGGAAGAGCCAGGTTTTCCAATTGCACCCACTGTGTACACAGAAAAAGAAACAAGAGCAAAGTTTAACCATTCAGATCATGACGCCACATTGGGTTGTGATATAAGATTGATCGATCAAGACTTATTGAATGTTAAAAACCATACTAAAATTATGGGTATTATGCAAGGCGAAAATTATTTTTGGGATTATAGAGAGGAGATTAAAGATTGGTTGAAAGTAAAACCAGAATTTGATTGCTTAGATTATAGTCACGATGATATATGCGTATTGAATATCAGAGACTACGAAGCAGATTCTACTCTATTCTTATCAAGAGATTATTGGGTTAAAGCAATCTATCACATGCTTAGTTTAAACCCGAACATGCAATTCCTAGTGATCACGGAGAACCCTGATATGGCAAAGAGATTATTACCTGAGTTGGCAGACAACGTATACCACTTTGATTTGGCTAAAGACTATTCTATTGTTAAGAATGCAAAATGGTTAATTATATCAAATTCAAGCTTTGCTTATTTTCCAGCATTTTGTAGTGATGCTCATCTAATTATAGCACCAAAGTATTGGTGTAGACACAACGTATCTGATGGATATTGGAGTTGCGGTTATAATATATCTCGTAAGTTTACATACATGGATAGACAAGGTCAATTACAATCTTATACAGATGTAGCTAGAGAATTTGAATTATATAAAAAAGAAAGCAAGATATATGGCTAGAGTATTTGATGTGTTTACATTCTTTAATGAATTGGATTTATTAGAACTAAGATTAGAGATGTTAGATCCTTACGTAGATCAATTTGTATTGATAGAATGCGTAGAGACTTTCTCAGGTAAACAGAAGCCATTGCACTTCATGAATAACAAAGAGAGGTTCTCAAAGTATTTACATAAAATATACCATCATGTAACTTATGATCCACCAAAATCATTCGACGATTTACAACAAAGAATAACGAATCCTAATATAGATAAAGATGTTAAGCAAGTTTGTATACAAGCTTTAACTAGTTCTAATGTGCCTAAAGGAGAATTACACTGGCTAAAAGAATTCTATCAAAAAGAAACTATAAGATTTGCTATAGAAAATGCTGGAGCAGAGAACGACGATCTAATATTTGTTACAGATTTAGACGAGATATGGAATCCAGAGTTAGACTATACGCAAATAGAAAAAGATAAGATATACAAGTTAAAACAACTAGCATACTCAGGTTACATGAACATAAGATCTTCAGAAGATTGGGCCGGTACATTATTAACGAGATATACAAATATAGATGGAGCTTGTTTAAACCATCTTAGAACTCCATCAAAAACTAAGTACGAGTACGTTAACAATGCAGGTTGGCACTTTACATTTATGGGAGGAGAGAAACAAGTTAAGATGAAATTAGAAGCTTACGGCCACCAAGAGTATAACAACGATTCTGTTAAGGATAAAGTCAAAGATTTACTAGCAAACGGTCAAGACGTTTTAGGCAGAACCAATTTTAAATTTTGGTTGGACGAATCTCAATTACCAAAGTATTTACTAGATAACAAACAAAAGTATAAACAATTTTTTAGATGATTTCATTTTGCATCCCTTCGAAAAATAACTTAAGATACTTAAAACCATGTATCAAATCTATTCAAGATAATTCTTATTACCCGAATCAAATCATTGTGTACGTAGATCAAGACACAGATGGAACTGTAGAATGGTTGAGAGAGAATGGTATTAAGTTTATTCAAAACCACGAAGATACTCCAAGAGGAATTGGTTTCGCTTACGATAGCATGTTTCAATGGGCTGATAGAGAATATGTAATAGCATTTCACGCTGATATGATTCTTGGTCCTCATGCAGATAAACACATGATGGATATTAAAACAAAGGACAACATCGTGTGCGCCACTCGTATAGAACCACCACTACATCCAGCAGGAATAGAGAAGATAGTACAGGATTTTGGTATGTGGCCAGAAGATTTGAAGATAGAAGAGTTTAACAAGTTCGTTGAAGCTAACAAAAGCGATAAGATAACTAAAAGCATCTTCGCTCCATGGTTAATTAGAAAAGACCAACACTTAGGACACGATCCTATATTCTTATCGGTATTCGAAGACGCGGATTTATTTAGAAGATTCAAACTACATGGTTACGATTTGATTCAATCATGGTCCGCAATGGTGTATCATTTAACATGTAGAGGCGGACAGTTTGCACACGCAGAAAAAATGGAAGACTTTAGTAAGAAGGACGAAAGTTGGCAGAAGAACAATCAAATATCTGCTAATGAATACATTAGAAAATGGGGCGGATTTTTAAAACAAACTGATACATTAGAACCTATACCGAATATCAAATACAATGTAGGATTAAAAATATTAAATTGTTTTAATGACGGTGTACTTGGAGTAGAACCATTCTTCGATCAGATACAATGCGAAGCAGATCCTACTAACTACATCAATAAGAATAAAGACATTTCATCTTTCGATATAGCCGCTAAGTTTGTTAGCAAGTTAACTACAGATATGATTTTAGAAGCAGACTACAAAGATATTCTTAATAATCAAGAACTTTTTAATTATATTCTGCATAACCTACCAGAGTTAATCACTAACGAAGTTGAGGAACCTGGGCAATACGAGTTACAAATATTCAAATTAATTGTAAGAGAGAAAAAAGAAAGTCAACCTAAATTAAAATTATGTTAACACAAGAACAAGTTACGTTAGTCATACCATCTAGTAATAATCTAAGACACTTAAAGAATGCATATACAAGCGTAAAGACTCACGCGCCTAATTGTAAGATCATTATGTTAGACGATGGCTCTACGGATGGTACCACAGAATGGTTGGCTGGAATTAACGACGATAATATCACTGCAGTATATAGATCAGATAAAAGGGTTGGTCATACAATACTATACGATAAAGGAATTCAATTAGCAGAAACAGAAGTGGTAGGTATCATGCACGCAGATATGATATTAGGTCCTTATTACTTAGAGAACATGTTAAAGCACTTACAAAGAGAAACTGTAGTGTGCGCAACAAGAGTAGAACCGCCATTGCACCCAGCTGGAGAAGAGAAGATCATTAGAGATTTTGGTACTGACTTCGACAACCTAAACTTAAATGCATTTGAAGCATACGTTTTAGAAGCTCAACACGAGTATAAAGACTTAACAACTAACGGTATGTTTGCACCGTGGATTATATACAAAGAAGACTTCGTTGCAATGGGAGGACACGACGCATTGTTTGCTCCATTCCCTTACGAAGATTCAGATATATTTCAAAGATGGTTACTACACGGATACGAACTAATCCAGTCAAGAGATGCATTCGTATATCACTTAACTTGTAGAGGACACAGATGGACAGAAGAGATTGGTAAGGACGATGACTACTTTAAGAACGCATCAGCAAAAGCAGCAAGAAACTATCTTAGAAAATGGGGTAGTTGGATTGAGAACGACAAGTACCAAAGACCAGTATTAAAACCGAGGTACGATATAGGAATAGTCGTGGAGAATTGCGATGCTAACCTGCTACTCTCGTTAGAGCCATGGTTCAATAACATATACGTAGATCAGGCTTTAATTGCTGACTATATAAAATATGAACAGCCTAAGACAGACCTAATCCTTGAAGCTAGGGTGCGTCCAATAGAAGAGCCAAAGCAGAACGATATACTTATCTACTTTGACGCAAAAGATAACGTAGATCTAAACATAGTTCCAAATATACAGGTTATCATTAGAGAATCGGTAGATGCAGTAGGTACGTACGAATACAACGGACTTAAGATCGATGTGTTACAAATGGTAGACCACACAGACAAAATGATGGGTACATTCATCAAGAACGTATTCTAAATATTTATAAGATAAAAGACGATGGCCCTTTCACAACAACCTAAATACCCTGTAACTTTGACAATAGATGGCAAAAAGATGCCATTTCAAATACAGTTCGATGTAAACGATAACACCACAAAGATGGGTATCAAGATGCAATTCATATTGAGTCAAGAGATTCAAGATCCAAGAGCCAAGCAGGAATTGGCAAATAAGATATCTGTTGCTTTACAAAAAAGAATGGGAGATGCAGGTATTACCATTGCTTACGACGATAGAAATGCATATCAAAATGTTATAGGATTCACCATACCATTGACATCGATCTCCGACATGCTAATGAAGACATTCAAAGGCGGAGAATAAAATATTAAAACTAGTTATGGGAAAAAATAGACCGCCTCGAGCCATATTTGAAAACATCGGTACGTTGACGGCGCAAGATATAGAAGCATCCAACATATTAAAAGGTCTTCTTAAGGTCGAAGTACCAAAGGCGATAGAGTACGCCATAGAAAATAAGAAGACCTTTGCTTCTATTTTTGAGATAAACGATTCAAATTCATACATAGAACTGCATAAGAACCAGTGGATATTCGCACTTGAAACGTGCATATTATTTTACGTAGAAGAAGAGGATTACGAGGCATGTAACAAAATGACAAAACTTATAGAATCAATTAGATCTAAGAAGGTTAATAAGATTGTTACTCACACAGATAAAACAAATTAATATGGCAGACAATTTCAAAGAGGTGCAAACTGCGGTGGATAACATGCTGAATGTTAAATCATATGTAAGAAGAAAGAAGAAGACTCAATCTGATAAGAAGAAAGAGATGTTCGTACAAATGATAAATAGTTTGGACGAGATATTTGTGAGACAAGGCTTGATGTACGCAGATATGGATATGGATATGTTTAAGTACGACGAGAAGTTTTTAGCGGTTATAGATGTGATGTTATATTTTCACTTCGGTGAAGCTTGTTCAGACGTAATAGCATTCTATCTTTACGATAGACAAAATCCAGACGGAACTCTAAATCCCATATTGGACGAAAATGATACCGAAATAATACTAGAAAATCCTTACGATCTTTGGAATTTATTAGTAATGATTAATCCCAAAATTCAGGATTAGTGGAAGAGAATAAAGATAAACCTCAATTTATATATCAAGGTCTTCAGATCACAGAAGATCAGATATGGGAGGCAATGAAGAATACGCGTAGCAATCACGAAGCTGCAAGATGGATGAAGATCACATACGTTACGTATAAGAAATACGCAAAGAAATACATAGATAGGGATACTGGCAAAACCTTGTTTGATTTTCACATGAATCAATCTGCTAAAGGTATACCAAAGAATTTTCAAGGCAGTAACTTTAAGAAAGACTTGGAAGAGATGCTCGTAGAAAAACAAGTAGCAAATCCTCAGAGAGTGGCTAAGCTTAAAGATCTATTGATGAAAGATGGTAGATTAGGTTATTGTTGCGCTGAGTGTGGATTCAAAGAGAAACGCATATTAGATATGAAGGTGCCACTATTGATTAACTTCTCTAATGGTAACAAATCAGATTGGAGATTAGAGAACTTAAGATGGTTGTGTTATAACTGTAGCTTCTTATTTGCAGTGGATCCATTCAGCGATCGCATAACAAGAAACATAGAGTCTAAGTACATACACGACGAAGAGGTATTAGAAGAGAACAATACGAAGTTCTACGATTTGGATCCATTTTATTTGGAACACTTAGAAAGAATAGGTTACGACGATAAAGGCAATCTAAACGTAGACGATATTATAGACTACAAGTAACCGTTTCCAACGCGTTATATATCAATAAAATCATAATGTGCAACTGATTGGTTTTCAGCCGGATACAACTGGTTGGTTATCAATGAGTTGCACTTTTTTGTGATATTACTTAAAAGATACATACATAACTGATTGGTTATCTATCAAGAAGTTTCGAAAATAGTTCAATAAAACAGCTCTAGATAGCCAGAATTGTGTAGTTTTACCTATAATCAATAAATAAAAGCTATGAAAGTTAGAATTTACATTAAAAATGCTCTTACAAAAGAGATCGTTACTGACCACGTTATCACTGTCGAAGATTACGACAAAGAACTTATGTGGACAAATATGCAGTTAAATCATAAAGCACTTAGCGAATCTTTTCCAGATTGTCACGTTAATTTTGAATTCTTAGATAACCAAGACTTTATTGCAGGAGTACCTCACAATATGGAACTAGATCAAATTAAAATAGATAAAGGTGAAATGTCATGGCAAAGGTACATGAAAAAGTGGCACAACACAGACATAGAATATTCAGTAATGCCTTCATTAAATTAATTAATATGAATCAGTATATTTCAGTAGGTGAATTAATAGTAATTTTTGTAGTCTGTACAATAGGTTACGTAATGTTTAAAACAATCTTCGAAACAAATAAAAATAAATAATAAGTTATGATAAAGAAAACAAACAAATCGTTGGACGGTACTTCATTTCACGGTGCTACATTTAGTGCTACGTTAGCAGATCTACAAATTATCTTAGGTGCGCCAAATCATACGAGCGATCACCACGATAAAGTGCAAAACGAGTGGGAATTGGAATTAGAAGACGGTACTATATTTAGCGTGTACGATTGGAAAGAGTATCGTCGTTATACTGATAAAGAAACAATCGAGTGGCATATCGGTGGTATGAACCAAAAAGATACATTCGTAGCTCAAGACACTTTAGTAGAAGCATTAGATACTATGAACGCTCCACCAAAGTCAAACTTGTTTCAATCAGTTAAGTCATTTATTAATTCTAAGAACATAGGCGACACATTCACTACTAAAGAATTTCACGCAGCAATGAACGGTATCGAACAACCAACTTGGTGGAAAAAATACAACAAGCAATTGTTTTATCGTAGCAATACTTACCGTACTTACTTAAGACATTTAGGATTCGTTAAAAATCCTGAGCGTGGATTGTGGAAAGTAATATGTCACATTCCAGCATGGTTAGATAGCGGTCATGTTAACAGCGCATTAGGTTATATGTACACAGCTGGACGCGATGAAAATACAATTAGCTATTCTCATCCACAAGGCGCATGGTCTATTAAGCACTTAGATTATAAAGGTATGACGAGAGACGAAATTGTAACTAAGATCAGAGAATACATTTTATTGTTTGGCGTCTTAAATACTCCTAAAGTAGAAGCTACTAAAGTAGAAGAGAAAGATGCTTTAGCTGAATATAAAATCGCAACTGCAAAATTAGCTAAAGATTTGGCTAGTGAAATTATCGGTGATGGCAAATCTCCTAACGTATGGTTCGTTACTCAATCACCATACTACATGAAGTATAAAGATGGATACGGAGAATCATTCTTATTAGATGGATTCGATGCAGCCGACTATAGCGTAATGTTTGGTCCTTTCTATAGTTACAAAGATGCGTGTGCTCAGTACGACGAAATAGAATTAGAAGCATACGATGGAGTTGGTACAGTTACTATAGAAGATCGTAAGATAGGTGTGGTTAAAGAAAAGTTCTTAGAAGAGAGAATAACCATAGACTATTCTTACAACGAAATTGACGACTCTAAATTTTATAACAATAAATAATTTAATTATGTTACACGAATACACTAAAGCTGAATTAAACAGCATGGAAACAATCGAACAAGCATGGGACGGTGATGAATTAAAGATCGAAACCGATACTCATAAAATTTGGTTAGTACTACGAGAGAATAGACAATACAATGGCGACTACGTAGTAGAAACAAATGTTAATGGCAGATGGGAACAAGCGTCTTATTACTTTAATTATTAAAAATATAAACATGACTCAGTCACAATTAAACAAATTGACTTTATTAGAATTATCAAAGTTAAATAGAATGGTAGTAGATACCATTAAATCAAAGAAGAAAACCGATTCAAAAGAAAAGCGTAAAGCATTCAGTATCGGTGACAAGGTAATAGTAGAACATAAGAAGACAAGCGGTAAAGTATTCATCATAAAGGATATCAGATTGACTAAAGCTACTGTACACGAAGTAGATGGATTTGGTAGATACGATGTACCTTTAACAATGATAGGACCATACTGCTATTAATAATTAAAAACCAACTTATGTATATAGATAATTTAACAGGAATTGAATTCACTTTCTACACAGAAAGCCAATACGAAAATGCCCGCTTCGGTGGTTACATTGAGAATTATAAGATCGCTAGAATCGAAGTCAGCTACGACGATGGATCTAGAATAGATGCGCCGTACCACTCGTTCGAAGAGTTCGAGAACTGTATAAAGAGAATGATGAATGCAAATAATGTGATCAGTGTATTACCTTATCAAGCTGACCACTATTATGATATACAAGAATACGCAGAATAATTTAAAACAAATAATATGTTAAACACAATACACATGAAATACTTTCTTAAAGCACAAGAGTTAGAAAAACAAAGAAACGAAACAATGGCCAATCCAGAATTCCAAGCGTGGATGAGGGAATTAAATGTATCGCAATCGTTTGAAGACAGAACGGCTAAGATACAAGCATACGATCTACAGATGCAGTACAACACTAAAATGTATTCTAAACTAAACTTTGACAAATAAGATATGAGACTAAGCAAAAACGATAAGACATTTATTGAGATAGTAAAAAATGGTTGTAAGAAACACAAGATATCGTGTAAGCTTAAAGAAGTTAAGTACTTAAAACCAATTCCATCTGTAAGATGCACTGGATATTTTGATGACGAAGGTAAAACGTTGCAAGTCGCAATGAAACAGAAAGATTCGTTTGAAATATTAGTACACGAATACAGTCACCTTACGCAATGGATAAATAAGATACCAGTTTATATGAAAGCAAATAAGTATCTGTTCGCTGTAGATGCTTGGATATCAGGTGAGAAGTTCTCTAGTTCTATGGTAGATGCCGCAATACAAGGCGTAATAGATCTAGAATTAGACAATGAGAAGAGAGCAGTTAAGTTGATAAGTAAATACAACTTGAGTATTGATAAAGAAAGCTACATAAAGAAAGCGAATGCTTATTTGTATTTTTACCATTGGATGAGAAAGACTAGAAAGTGGAGCAGTCCTAATAACTTACCTTACAGGAACAAGAACATTATTGCCGCCATGCCAAACACATTCAGAGGCAAGTACGATAAGTTACCAAAGAGATTTGAAAAACTATTTAAACAAGAAAATATATAATATGAAAGCAACATTAGAATTTGACTTAGACGAAGGACAAGACAAGACAGCTCATTTACGATGCGTTAAAGCAGTAAACATGGCAGTAGCACTATGGGATATGGATCAGTATTTACGAGGACTTATTAAATATGGAGAGCTCGATGATGCTACTTATAAAACACTTGAAGAGACCAGAGATAAACTAAGGGAAATTATGAGCGAAAATTCAATTGATTTAGACGAGTTATTAAATTAGTGTTATGAAGATAAATAGAAAACGTGTAGCGTGGTATCTACAGAATATCAGAGCTAAGAACGAAGAACTAACCGACGAGCAATTAATAGATAAGCTAGCCACGTGGATGGAAACGAATCCTGAATGCATAGACATAGACGGTGTATCCCACCCAGGTCGTTACTACTATTCTACGGTTGGTTACGGCATATTCAGTTTATTGGGAGAAAGATATAGAATGGGTAGAGTAGAGATATTCGACAAGCAAAACGAGAGTGGATATCAAATAGCAGAAGGATCTTATTGTATGCCGTTCGTATCCGCTAATCAGTTCGAAGATTTCATAGAGTCTATAGAGACAGATCTACCTATAAGCATAAACATAGGATCTCATGATTGGTGCGAAGAAGCTTGCGCTATAGATTTAGGCTTCGAGAATGCAGAGGCAATGAGAGACAAGGCGAATGTTAAAGCATATCGAGATAAGCTGAACGACGAATACGCTGTAGAACAGGGCTACAAGAATTTTGCAGACTTATTATCTAAAAGTAAATGGAATAAACCAAAACAAGATGAAAATACAATACACGATACAAGAGATTAAACCAAAGGTGTTTGCAGTTGTGGTACCAGATAGATATCATAGAGCAATGTTGTTCATGAGAGTACAAGAGTTCTATGAGTCTCCTAATCCTAAATTCAGAGGCAAGTCTTTTGGAATATGGGACTACGTAGAATGGTATAGCAGAAATAACGGAGACAGATTTAATTACGCATCAGATTGGGTAGGCTTTAACTTCCCTTTAGAAGTAGCCTTAAACTGTTATGATACTTTGGACGATGCATACACTCCTTACGATGAGATCATGTATGGCATTATATGGAATATATATGAAATGAACAAAGATTCTGGTAAAGCCTATATCATTGGCGTAGCCGATTTGACGTCTAGCACATTTCAACACGAACTGTGTCACGCATATTACCATATCAATAAGAAGTATAAGAAAGAGGTGGATGCCATCACTAAAGATATAGATCCTAAAATATACAAGAGAATGTGTAAGAACTTAGAAGACATGGGCTATACTAAAAAGGTATTCAATGACGAGATTCAGGCATACACATGTATCGATTCAGATTACTTTGAATTCAATTTCAAGATATCTGAAACTAAATTAGAAAAACTATCAAATAAGTATAAAGTCGTATATGAAAAATATATCAACCAAAAATAAAGATAAAGAGAAGCAACGCATTAAAAAATATGAAAAGGCTAAGAAAGAAGCCATAGCCAATTTAACAAAGACAGAAAGAAAAGCATTAGGATTATGAGAAAGGAAAGGAATTATGTAACTAGAGCCACCGCACAGAAGATACTGGATTGGTGCTACTTCACATACGGCAGATCAAAAATAAATGGACCGTATCCTGCTCTCGAGTTCAGAAAGCCTGACTATTATACTGGGGACGACTACGGCTATTACGACGAAGTGGATCAGACCATATTTGTAAACAAAGAAATTCACCATACAGTAGAAGAGCTTGTTAAGACAATTATTCATGAGTATTGGCACTACGTTAGTCACTCTATGCATGAGTATCAGATATTAGCCAAGTGGTTGACTTCTGACAAGAACCCAATGGAGAAGGATGCAATAAGGATAGAGAGAAGAGATTATAAAAAATGTCTTAGGTTTCTTAAAAAAGAATACAACATTGGTTAACCTCAAATATTTATGTTCAGGATATGCTGATTCATGACACACTAGATAAAATAGCGGAAGAGACACAGATTCCAACCGAGATACATGAATATCTACATGTAAATAGTAGAGAAGTATGGGTTGAGACGATGGTCGGACTAATAGATACTGGTCAGATCAAAGCTTCAGCAAGACAAATTAAAGTTTTAGCAGACAATTGGGAAGATTTGTTGTGTAGGAAGTATTCAAATTTAAACTAAAACGATGACGATTTTACAAGCAACGGTTGATAGCGCTAGTGTAGGTTCTGCCTTTATGCAATACGGCATATTGGGTGTATTAGCATTCTTATTAGGTTACTTTGCATGGCAACAGTACTTAAGACTTGTTAAGAAGAACGACCAACTAGAAGAAAAGATAGACAAGCTACAAGAGCAGATGTTGAAGATACTTGTAGAAGAGAGAGACAGACTGGATACCTTGATAAGAGATAACACAGCCGCTCTACAAGAACTTCAGAAGACTATATACAAATACATGGTTAAAAGCAAAGAGTAATGGAAACTAAAAGATCAGCGCTAACGAAAATGGGAGATACACTAATCAAAGCATTTGAATTGGCAGAATCTTTTAAGAACAGACAGAAAAACAAAGAGTTACCTTACGATCAAAAGCTTTTATTATTGAAAGAAGCACTATCAACAGAATACAAACAGTGTATCGAAGGTTCTAGAATATCAGGTTTATTTGCAGCTAAGAGACAAGTGGTAGAGAAGCACATACAATTTGTAAAGACAGTACAAAACAAAAAGGTTTTAAACGAAGACGAAAAACAAATTATAGACACACTCATCTCAAAATATACATAAACTCCATCTAAAGGTTATGAAACAATTGTTTACAAAAAAGTTTGGTAAGAAGATCACTATCAAACCGTGCAGCTCAGATCAAATCGGTTGCGACTATCACTTAGATCTATTCGGTAAGGCGTGCCCATCGTGCCCATATCAGCCATCTAATAAGACCAAATTCTTTACTTTCGGAGCTCCCAAGTCTGCCCCATTGGTCCAAAAACAAAAAGCTTAGTATATTATAGTCATTTGGTACAAAGCGTGCCCAAAGAGCCCAAAATAGGCCCTTTCATGCGTATTGGAAACCAATCAGTTACACATGTTAAAAAAGAATATCCATAACGCGTTGGTTCTCTATGAAGAACTTTTAAGATACTTGATAAATAATTTTTTTGTTTCGGAGGATAGCAGTACTTTTACCCTGTTGCTGCCAAATAAGGCATCATATATACAAATTTTTTAATATTAAATAAAAGTTATGAATACACTACAAACTACGTTGACCGCGTTACAGTCACAATTGGAATCTCAAAAAGAAGCGTCTAAGTATTACTACGACAATGTCTTCGCTAAAGAAATTGCTACGTTAGAAGCAAGTATCGTTGAATGGTTTTACAAATTTACTGGTGAAACTTACACAATTAAGATACAAAGTGGCGGTGAACAGTTGCAGATATTTTCATCTGAAGAAGACGTAAAAGATATGTGGCATCACAATGCTATTACCATATACTATTACTCTCGATACAACGAAGCTGCTAAAGCAAAATTAAGTTTCTATTCTAAAGAAGTAGAGTACGACGATACTAAGACTATTGCCTACTTAAAAACTTTAGGTATGGTTTCGGTATTAATGCCTCAAATCAATTTCATGATGCCTACGTGGAAAGCTGAGTATCAACAGTACGCACAAAAACGTTACGCTACATTCGAGCAACCAATATCTCACACTGAATTTGCTATACGTAAAACAGAGGCTGAGATATTAGAAGAAGGTCTAGCTTCTTACAAGCAAGCTGGATTTACACATACCATATCTTCTAGTACTGTATGCGAAAGACAGTATAACATTCCTTATGATCAAGAAGGCGCATATACATTAGAGACAAAACCTCAGTATTTTGATCTACAAACAGGTAGAGGTCGATACGATCATGTACGTGTGTACGCATTCGAAGTTGTAGGTCATATCAAAAATGGTAAAGTCGAGATGAACATAAAGACTACTGCTGTAGAAGACGGATCATTCAGTCCTATAGTTGTTACTAAAGCAAGATTCGACGACTTCATTGCAACTGTATACAATTGGGAGAACTTTGATAGAGCTAAATACAATGAAAAGCAAACTCAAAGGTATCTTGATCACATGAGTAAATTTACTACAGTAGTAGAAGTAGCTTAATTAATAACATAAAAATAAAGTATATGAAATTGTATGCAGTTATCCTCACGACAGAGGACTATATAAACACGGTGATATTTGACAACGAAAAAGAAGCTGTAGATAGTTTCGATTGTATCGACTACAATGTTGTTGACGATTATGATAACACATTTGCAGTAGTAGCAGAACTCTATGGATTAGGTAAGGAATTTGGTTTCGGAGCAAGAGGCGAATTTCACGGTGGAAGTATTATCAAACAAAAATAAAAGTTAATGGATTATAAAGCACACGTCTTTCAAAGCTTAGGCAATGGTAAGCTGCACCCGTCTAGAACGCAATGCGGTAGACACATACAAAGGAATAGTCGAGGCACATTTGTCACAAAGACTACATACTTTGTTGAACTACACAAAGAAGATCCAAAAAATGTGTGCGAAAAATGTTTAGAATGGTTATTAAATAAAAATAAAATAAAATAAAAGTTATGGGATTAGACATGTATTTGTACAAAAAAACATTCTTATACACAGGAGAATGGGTACGCGAAGAAGAAAGATGCGACGTAGTAGTTACACAAGGAGGTGAGCCTCATCCTACCATCAATCCAAAAAAGATTGAATACGTAGTAGAAGAGGTCGGATATTGGCGCAAAGCAAATCAGATTCATCAGTGGTTCGTAAAGAACGTACAGAAAGGCGAAGACGATTGCAGAGAGTATCGTGTAGACTACGAACAATTACGAGATCTGTTGAATGCTTGCGAAGACGTATTAGACGATCATAGTAAAGCAGAGCAGTTATTACCATCAAGCTCAGGCTTTTTCTTCGGTAATACAGAGTACGACGACTACTATTTTGAAAAAGTACAGAACACGTACGATATCTTAATGAGTATCGTGTCAGCAGGAGATGCAGATACAGCAGAGTACACATATCAATCAAGTTGGTAACATATAAAACAAATAAACACATGAAAACATTCAATGATTTAGAATTCAAAACCCATCCAATGGGTTCAGGTATCATTAGTCGTATCAAGTTCGATAACGGATACGGCGCATCAGTAGTCAAAGGACCACACACATACGGTGGAAACGAAGGACTATACGAGTTAGCGGTAACAGACAGTAACGATGATCTAACGTATAGTACACCAGTAACCAACGACGTAGAAGGTTATTTGACAGAAGAAGCGGTAACAAAATTATTAGAACAAATACAAAATTTATAATCTATGTTTGAAGAAATTGAAATTGGTGATGTATACAACGAGAACGAAGACGAGTTACTAGAAACAATAGAAGAACTCGAGAAGGAAGTTAAGTTCTACCTTTCACAAGGAAACAAGACAGCCGCTAAATTGATTCAGCAGCAAATTAAGGACATTAAAAAAGTACACTTCTAATATGAAAACAGAAGAAACACTATCACGAGTATTACTAGCATTAGGAGTGATAGCACTATTAGGTATCTTATTAGGATTACCGTTGCAGTTACTATGGAACTGGTTAATGCCAACCATATTCAATCTGCCGACCATAACATTTTGGCAGGCGATGGGACTTAATATCATGGCATCTATATTATTTAAAGATAACAGCATTAAGAATGACAAATAAAAAGTATTGTAAAGTATGTAGCGCAGAGATCCACCCAAAAAGGGTGGCTCTTGGTTACTCTACCACTTGTGTTAACCACAGCACAGCAGAGAGATTCACAGGACACCTCGTTGTAGATGGTAAGACAGATTATTCAATACAGATAATCAAAGACCCTGAGGTAGGCAAGAAGCTCAAACAATTGGCTCAGGCTTCAATAGGCTAATATTTATTAACACAAACAAGAAACATGAGCTACGTAAACCCACAAGACTATTCAAAACAAATAGCAAGCCTATTATCAGAAGGCTTAGATACAGTAACTGGAATGGTTACAGAACCTACGATTGTTACCGTTAAAGAAGCAATTAAGAACCTTACCACAGACGATAGAGAGCAGTTAGAACAATATGCTGCGTCTTTAAAGGAGATCAAAATGGAAATGGATAAGTTGATTGCTAAGGGTAAAAAAGGAAAGAAAGTAGACGAAACTGGCGGAGACATGATGAATTTGACGATGCCAACAGAGGAATAATACAAACAAAAAATAGTTATGCAAAATTTAGTTTTCGGTATCCTATACGGATTAGTAGCGCAGATCGTTGCGTTCTTGCAATTGCAAGGCGGAATAAAATGGGAATGGTACCCAAAATATCAATTTTTACTTTACGCTTTATCACTACCTCTAACGTGGATGTACCTTAAGTCCGTTAGATACTTCATAGATGCTTTTGACGGAGAAATATGGCCGAGCAGATTGATAGGCTTTTCTATTGGCATTATCGTGTTTACTTTAATGAGTCACTACATTTTTAAAGAGCCACTATCTATTAAAACCATCGTGTGCTTGCTACTCGGCTTTTCTATCGTAGCAATTCAGGTACTTTGGAGATAGATTTTATCAGCATTATTAATTAGATTAAATTTAGGTTATGAAAACGATTATCATAGGAGATGTCCATGGTAGAGATCAATGGAAACAAATAGTAGCACAAGAGAAGGACGCGGACACTGTGGTATTCTTAGGCGACTACTTCGATTCTTTTAATATTTCTGCAGTAGAACAGATGCACAACTTTAAGGAGATCGTAGAGTTTAAAGAGACCTCATTCACCAACGCAGGCACTGACGATCAACACAAGACTAGAGTTATCATGTTAATAGGCAATCACGACTACCATTATTTTCCAGAAATAACTGATAGTTCCACATCAGGTTACCAAACAAGAATGGCTATGGTGATTAAGCAATTGATAGGAGAAAATAGAGATCACTTACAAGTTGCGCATAGGATGGGAGAATTTGTATTCAGCCACGCAGGAATTAGTAGCGAATGGTTAGACGACACCGTTATAGATTGGACAGAAGATAACATGGTCGATAAGATCAACGAGTTGTTTAAGTACACTCCGTTATCGTTAGACTATAGATCTTTTAAAATGTTCAGCGCGACAGAATGGGCTGGAGCAAGTGGTTACGGTAACGAGACATATCAAGGACCGATGTGGATAAGACCTAAAGCTTTAATGGAAGCCAATAAGAAAACACTACGTAAGAAGATTATTCAAGTGGTTGGTCACACATATCAAAACGAGATAGATAAGAAAGGTAAAACTACAGGCGGTAGATACTACTTCGTTGACGTACAAGAGACAAGTCAAGAGTATATGATTATTACCGACGGACAAATATCATTCAATAAAATAAAAAAATAAAAGTTATGCCAAACATTTTAGTACCCGTAGACACGGAAGTTGACGTTGACGTAGAAGTTAAAGATTTTTTAGACGATTGTGATACTTCAGAAATTGACGAAGTCATAGATTGGTTAAAAGAGAACGGACATATAAAAGATACACACATAGATAGACAAGTATGTGCTACTGAATTAGAATTTATAGAAGCATTAGATAAGTTATGTACAAAATGGAATGCTCTATCCAAAGAAGAAGAGACTATGATTTTAAACTTAGCCAAAAGGTTTTAATTTATGGCCACTGTAATAGAATTGACAGAAAAGATAGAAGATCTATTCATTAAGATACCCGACAAGAGAAAGAAGATCGAGTACGCAGAATGGAGAGACACCATAAACAAAGTTATACAAGATTGCAATAAATTGTGTAAATTTAAAATGTACGACATAATAAAGAAATGAAGAAAATAATATTCTGTTTGCCAGGTAGAGAGTTCAGCGGTAGGTTCCTTCAGTGTTGGACCGAATTAGTATATGCTTGCTTACAGAATGGTATACAACCCATCATGTCGCAACACTACTCGCCTCTGTTGTACTACGTACGTAACATGTGTTTAGGCGGTAACAATATATCAGGCGTGGATCAGAAACCATTTCAAGGCGAAGTAGATTACGACTATATAATGTGGATAGATTCAGATATAGTATTTAGTCCAGACCAATTCTTTAAGTTAATAGATAACGACAAAGATATAGCAAGTGGATTGTACATGATGCAAGATAATACTAACTACGCAACTGTAGAAACGTGGGACAACGACTTCTTTAAAAAGAACGGTCACTTCCAATTTGTAGATAGAGAGATATTAAGTACAAAGAAGACGCCATTCGTAGTAGATTATACTGGATTCGGATGGATACTAATGAAGAAAGGCGTGTTTGAATCGTTACAGTATCCATGGTTCCAACCAATATGGAAAGAATACGAGATAGACGGTAAGATCATAAGAGACTTTACAATGGAAGATGTAGCGTTCTGTCATATGATCAAAGAGAAAGGCTACGATATATGGATAGATCCAACGGTTGTAGTAGGACACGAGAAGATGATGGTATTATAATTAGTAACAATAAAACATGGACAACATGAAGTGTTTAAAGAACAAAAAAACAGGTAACATTATTAGAGTATCCGATCTACAGGCTTATCAAATGGCAGGAAGCCAATGGTCTTACGCTCCTAAATCAGAGTGGAAGAATCAGAGTAACCCTAAAAAAGAAACTACAGATGTTAAAGAAGCTTAAACAAATATGGCATGAAATCATCGAGAGATGGTTCTTGCTTACATTCTATGGAGAAAGAATGGAAAGAGAGAGACTGCAAGTATTAGCTGAGCTAGTAAAAAGAAAAGACACCTTGTGGAAAAACCTTCCTATAAAACCAAGGACTATACAAGAAATTCTTACTTATAAAGAACCAAAAAAGAAAAGCATTAAAGAATTAGTGGATGAATACGAGAAAAGAAGTCCAGTAATTCAAGACGCTTTATACGAAGCATTAAAAAACATTCAACAAAAAGAAAAAGAAAATGGCAACGACAAAAAAGAAACCAACTAAAAAAGCAGAACCGATTGAAGCAAACATTGTTAACTTAGGTCAAACTAAAGATCCTATCTGGTATCCCATTGATTGGGAAAAGGTAAAGACTATAGAAGACGTTAAAGTTATCTTAGAAAACATGGGATTGGGTTGTTACGATAATGCACCAGCCTATGAGACCTTAAAGAAGTTCTGCTTCGATAAGTACATTAAAATAGTTCAGTAATGACTAAAGAAGAGGCTGAATTCATTAATAAGATGTGCGAGAGTAACTCTATAACATGGACAAAGTTACACATAGAATACCAAAAGAAGTTCGTTGATCCCTCTCTGTGGTATCAATGCTCTTCAGGCCACCAAAAAGATATGTCATTACCACACGGAAATCAAATAGATGGTAGTGAATTATGTAAAGAGGCGCAAAAGATAATAAACAAAATATAGAAGTTATGATGTATATTGCAATAGGATTGATTGGTACAGGACTTTGGATTGCCTACGAGATTTATACTGCTCCTTGGTACGACGAAGATACCAACACATTCTATAAAAAAAGAAAAAAATAAAAGTTATGAATTTAGGTTACGCGTGCATCAATATGACTTTGCAGAAACAGGTTAGTATGAACAGAACAATGATGAAACGAACCTTCGAAGCCAAAGGAATGGACTACGTTTCTGATTTGGCGCTCCTAAATTCTAGAGATATCATTAAGGTACTTGAATGGAACAGACAGCACGGAATAAAGCTATTTAGATTATCTTCTAGCATAATTCCATGGGGAAACAACATAGACATAACTCAACTAAAAGATTACGAAGAGATCAAGTCTGAATTAAAAAAGGCAGGAGACTTTGCAAAACTTTGGGATATGAGAATCACTTGTCATCCCGGTCCATTCGTAGTGCTTACTTCACCAAAGGACAGTGTAGTCGATAACGCCATATCGGATTTAGAAATGCACGGTAAACTATTCGATATGATGGGGCTTTCTAAAACTCCGTACAACAAGATCAACATACATTGCAATGGAGTGTACGGAAACAAGACAGTAGCGATGGACAGATTCTGCGAAAACTTTAAGAGACTGTCCTCTTCGGTACGTAAGAGACTAACTGTAGAGAACGACGATAAAGCGTCTATGTACTCAGTTAAAGATCTAATGTACATACATAACAAGATAGGCATCCCAATTGTATTCGATTACCATCACCACCAATTTTGTACCGGAGATATGACTGAGCAAGAAGCCTTACAGTTGGCATCAACAACTTGGCCTAAAGACATAAAACCAATTGTGCACTACTCAGAATCAAAAGCATTACATGAAAACAACATTAAAGAAAAACCGCAAGCTCACTCGCTGTATATTAATGCCATCCCCAATACATACGAGTTGGATGTGGACATTATGGTTGAAGCAAAAGCCAAAGAGTTAGCAATACTACCCTTTTTATAATATGGAAAATAAATCTAAGAAACAACAGAAAGAATTAGAAGAGACACTTAAGACATTACAGAATACTCTTAAAGATCTTGACGGCATGACGAGCATGTTAGACGATATGAAAAACATATCAGAGAAGCTTAAGTTCATGGACGATATAGACGAAGACACAGACCCAGAGGTGGCACTAGAGAAGATGAGGCAAGTGTTCGAAGAGGAAAACCCATCTGAGGAGAAGGCTTAACTTGGCATATTTATTCTTACGCATGCCAATACAATTACTAAATAGAAACAATACAGGAACATTTACGTTAGTAAACAAATCTAATAGTGGTGGTTTTTCAATGTTAACAGCAGAGCCAAGTGTATCACCAACTCCAAGTGTATCTGTTACTCCGTCTATCACAGTATCAGTTACTCCTTCAGTATCTATCACGCCTAGTATAAGTGTTTCCTCTACGCCTAGTATTTCAGTTACCCCAAGCACAAGTGTATCTGTAACTCCAAGCGTATCAACGACTCCTGCAGTTAGTGGTACTCCAGCAGTAAGCTCAACCCCGGCTCCAACGGTAACACCTACGACAACACCAACACCGTTTCCTACAGCTACTCCTAGTGCCAGTCCCGGTCCATCTATAGTGTCTTCTGGATTAGCACTACATTTGGACGCTAATTCTTATAGCGGAACTGGGACTTGGAATGATTTAAGCGGAAATGGATTTAGTGCAACAAAACAAGGCACACTACCTTTTACATCAGCCGGAGATTTATCATACTTTACATTTAATGGTGGAGCTAACTACCTTTCAGGAAATGCTGGGCTAAATACAGCAGCAACAAATCCTGTTAATGGTACACTTGGCATATCGATTTCTGTAGTATTTAAAATGTCTGACGTAACACAACCCTCTATATTATTTTCTCAATTAAGTGGAGGAGGATATGCATTTGAGTGTGGAACCCAACCTTCAAATTTATGGGTAAAAACATTAAGAGCATACGCTGCCTCTAATACATCTACAGATAGAAGAGGCACTTCAATTGTACTATCTAATAATATTACCTATTTAATGACTTGGACTTGGAACCAAACTACTAAAGTTTCAACATTGTATATAAATGGATCTGTAGCAGCTTCTACTGAAACTACTGCAACTGTTTCATCGTTAAATACAACATGGGCTGGTGGATATGGTGCTAGTTTCCAAATCGGTGCAATGACGTATTATGGTCAATATGGTAACGGAAGTATGTATAAGATTATGGTATACAATAAACCATTGTCAGAATCTGAAGTCACTCAAAACTACGATGCACTCAAAACAAGATTTGGAATATAAAACAATTTAACACTATGAAAAAGTATTTAACCTTATTTTTATTGCTATTAAGCCTTAACTCTTATTCTCAAGTAGATAGTACCAAAGTTTGGGAAGCTAGAAAAGTATGGCACTCCAATCCAGATAATTATAGTCAAGGCCAACAAATGCCCAATTGGGATTTAAATGGCAATATCATACCATTTGCAGTGCTATTGTTAGGCACTTATTTCTTTGCATCTCGTTCAAAAAAAGATCTACAACTTTTAGACTCTAGACTTTAATTTTACCAACACAGCAGGAATCGGTATATTTGATGTATGACCAAGAGTAAACTCATAGAACAGATCAAGTACTGGAAAGATGTATTCGTACCCACTGGAAACATGGGCAAATGGTACGCGTCAGTAAGAATCCAGAAACTGACCGAGCAATTAGAGAAGCGCAATAAGAAATTAAGCAAGAAGAATGACAAATAGAAGAGACTTCCTTAAGTCAAGCTTGTTCTCTGCCATCGCACTCGCGCTCCCGATTAGTGCCAAACCCGAGAGCCTAATAAATACAAAGGCCACACCCGATAGAGCGTTCTATACAAACGGAGTAGAGAGGATGAGGATATACAGCTACGGTAACGTAGGAATAGGAAACATTATGCCACCATACGAACTAAAAGTAATAATATAATGGAAGAGATTAACATTCAGGAGTGGGACAACTTGCAACCCGACCCGATAAGCGACAAAACAAAAATAGAACTAGCCTTGATAGATCTATACAATAAACTAGCGATGCAAATCCCGACCAACCATCAAGCCATATTGGACGAGTTAGCAGAAAAGTTACTACCGCAAGAAGCCTCACTCACAGTCAAACAAGTTGACGGTTCGTTGGATGCTTCAATTCGCGCCACCACCGCCAAGAAAGATCCTCAAGACTACATGTACAATTGGATACGTTCAAAAAGCGGAAAGTAACCACAAACTTATATTTCCCCAACGTTGGAAATAGCAGTATATTTGATTATAAACAACAACTAAAGTTATGAGAAACAGGTACGAAAAAAGCCCATTGAGTCTAATCGATGGCGGAAGTAAAATACGAATCACATTCAAGAACGGAGTAAGAAGAATCTACCACAACATAAAGGACGTCAGCGCGTACACCGCAAAGGTAATAAGCGAGAGCGAGAGAGACATCGATCGTATAGAGTTAGAGAAAGAAGTTGTAACGACTACCAAAGAGTGGAGAGCTCTATTCGGTAGAGGCAATTATTACGGAGTACTGTCCAACAAATCTTACGATGCAGAAATCTAGTCTTATGACGCAGAACGAGTTCAACGCTAAATACAAGCAGTGGATACCAGAAGGGTGGAGCGGACTAGACTTCGATATACTAGAGGTGACCGAGTACATGGACCAAATAATGCAAGACATGATTCTAATACCGGGATTCGAGCTGCACCAAATCAAATTAAAGTTCGATTGGCCAAGGTTCTACTTCACTACCGACTTCAAGGACAAGGGCACAGAGTTGGCGATTGCAGTAAAAGTACAAGAGCGGATCAACGCAATAATAAAACAAACGAAATAGGTCATGACAGAGAAAGAGAAAGCAGAAAGTTTGGTCGACGAGTTCTACCAATACACCAATACAAATTCAAGAGAGAACGCCAAAGCCTGCGCAAAGATACTAGCAAAGGAGGTAATAGTAAAACTAAAGTACAACAAGGTCATGAGCGTAATAGTGGAGTATTGGGAAGACGTGTTGCTAGAGATAGATCGGATACCAGCATTTAAAGAGTAACCTATATGAAAACAGCAATGCAAGAGTTGATTGATGAAATGACAAAGTATTTAGATCTACACGAATCACCAGAAGTAA
>Ga0209296_1000639_pt1 | contig 29830 bp, 25 predicted proteins | sample S_130206_EF_Meta_FD_187319 | JGI IMG/M metagenome (GOLD analysis project Ga0209296, IMG submission 187319) | Freshwater microbial communities from Lake Simoncouche, Canada to study carbon cycling - S_130206_EF_MetaG (SPAdes) (version 2) | ecosystem: Environmental > Aquatic > Freshwater > Lake ... | reverse complement strand
CCCTTTATCTGAACGATTTGGCAGATGTGTTGCGCGATGCCATTGATCCGCGCTTTGAATTTGTTCGTTATGGCGAGTCATTGGCAGCGAGTCAGGCAAGTTTTGAGCCTCTGGCACAAGCCTTAGCCGCGCCTCGCAATTTGATTGACGATACGCTCGTGCAGTTGACGCTAGACGCACTGCGCAAGCATCAACCGACCGTGGTGTTGATTTCTGTACCGTTTCCGGGCTCTGTCTATGCCGCGTTTCGGATTGCCCAGGCAGTTAAAGCCTATCACCCAACAATCGTGACCCTGTTAGGCGGCGGTTTTGTCAATACCGAGCTACGTGAACTCACTGAGCCACGCGTCTTTGATTACTTTGATTACGTCACGCTTGATTCGGGCGAGCGCCCCTTGTTGTCGTTACTTGCGTATCTGCAAGGGCAACGGTCAAGACAGCGGCTGGTGCGCACCTTCGTGCGCGACACCGATTCGCAGCAGGTGCAATATATCAATTTGGTTGAGCCCGACGTACCGTTTGAAGAAGTGGGTACGCCCACTTGGGATGGCTTGCCACTCGATCGTTATTTGTCGTTGCTCGATATGCTCAACCCGATGCACCGCCTCTGGAGCGATGGCCGCTGGAACAAACTCACTGTCGCGCATGGCTGTTATTGGAAGAAATGTAGCTTTTGTGATGTCAGTCTGGATTACATCGGTCGCTACGAAAGCGCCTCGGCCACAGTTTTGGTGGATCGGATCGAAACGATTATCCAAGAAACCCGGCAAACAGGTTTTCATTTTGTTGACGAAGCTGCACCACCAAAATCACTTAAAGCGCTCGCGACTGAACTGTTAAAGCGCGATACCGGGATTTCGTGGTGGGGCAATATCCGCTTTGAAAAAACCTTTACACCTGATTTGTGTGACCTGCTTGCGCAAAGTGGATGCATTGCAGTGTCGGGTGGTCTCGAGGTGGCCTCTGACCGTCTGCTGAACTTGATGAAAAAAGGCGTGTCAGTTGATCAAGTGGCGCGGGTGACGCGCGCGTTTAGTGATGCAGGCGTTCTGGTGCACGCCTATTTGATGTATGGGTTTCCGACACAAACGGTGCAAGATACGGTTGATGCACTTGAATTGGTGCGGCAGCTGTTTGCGAATGGCTGTATTCAAAGTGGATTTTTTCACCGGTTTACTTGCACGGTGCATTCGCCTGTGGGGTTGAATCCCGAAGAGTATGGCGTGACTCTCAAGCCCTTGCCGCCAGTGAGTTTTGCAAAAAATGACGTGTTGTTCACGGACCCGACTGGGGTGGATCATGCTGCCTTAGGGGTAGGGCTCAGAAAAGCGATTTACAACTTCATGCACGGCCTTGGGCTGGATGAAGATGTGCGCAATTGGTTTGACTTTAAAGTGCCCCGAACAACAGTTGCTAAACACCGGATTGAACGAGCCCTGGCGAAATGAGGCGCTGCGCGCAGTCAAGAGGCAGAGCATTGAGCGTGTTTTAGGTCAGTGAGACGAGGCACGCACAGCTAAGGGCGAGGCCCGCTCGACTATCAGTCTCATTGTTCGCTAAATGCCCCAGAGTTTGAGTGCTGGAGACTATTCGGCGTCTTGTTCTTTCAGCCAGCGTTTTAGCCCGGCATCATCGCGCACCGTGAGCAGGTCGCTTTTAATCGAGGTGATCTCTGAATGAAAACGGCGCTGTAACGTTGCTAAGTGACGGCTTAATGAGGCCTCGGTCACTGTTGCTGCCGGTGACATGCCAAACTCGCTAATGGCGTCAAGTTCAACATCGCGTAGTTCGCGTTGTATCCCCTGAGTACGATGGGTAATCACGCTGGTGAGCGCCACAATTTTGTCGTGTGCTAGGTTGCTCGCGATTTGGGTTTCAGTCAGATTGGCCTCGAGTTGCAGGTGCAACAAGGTCAGCAAATCGCCGCGGCCATAGGCCGTATTGGCATCGCTCATGAGTTTTGTCTTACGGGCCCGCTCTGCAGGATCACTTTCGCGATCGGGGTGAACAGCACTTGCTAGCTGCCGATAGATCGTACGTAACGCACCTTGGGCATCGGCTAGCAGTTGTTCGGCTTGCAGTTGGCTCGCTGTTTTAGTGCGCTTGTTTTTACGCTTTTCTTTTTGACTTTCGCGCTGTTCAGCCTGTTTGCGTAGCTGCTCAAATTTGGCATGCAACACGTCATCAACGGTTTCAAAGGGCTCGTCTTCTTCAAGCTCGCGGCCCATGGTTTGTTCAAAATACGCTTGCGCTTCACGCGCCTGTGCTTGCTGGATATCTGCCAGCGACTCGTCGCTATGGGCATCGTGCAGCTTACGCATGTCGTGATCGCCTGCGAGGGCAAAGTCGAGCGCGAGTTTACAAATCAGCCTATGCATCAGCTTTTGATGCCGGGTCGGCAGGCCGCCTTTTTCTAGGCGCTGGTCAAGCCAGATGACCATGCTTTTGCGTAGCGTTTCTTGGCGCTTTTGCAGGGGTTTGAGTGTGCTTTGATGCACCGTACGATGTTGGTCGACTAGGCTGCGCAGCCCTCTAATTTTAAGCGTCAGGCGCTCGGCCTGTTTAACAAGCTCGCTGAAATGCTCTTGTTCGGGAGTCAGATCTGGGGAAATCTGCGTGAGCGTGGGTAATGTTTCGATAAGGTGCGACAGTTTGAGTACGTCCGGATAGTGATGGTTTCACGACTAGCCGAGTATTTTAACCTGCCGCTGCCCCAACTGTTAGTCCGCCACAGGTATAAAGCACTTGACCTGTCATGAAGCCCGTTTCGGGTGACAGTAAAAAGGTGACCGTATTGGCGACGTCTTCGGGTGTGCCAAGGCGCCGAACAGGGATGCGTGCCAGAAAATCGGTCATTTGCTGCGGTGAGAGGGGATTGTTTTTTCTGTACATTTCGGTTTCGATCGGCCCCGGAGCGACCGCATTGACAGTAATACCGCGACTGCCGAGTTCAAGCGCCCAAGTTTTTGTCATGCCAATGACGCCGCTTTTAGCGCCTGCGTACGCTGTGCGCCTGAGCATCCCTAAACTGGCTCGGCTGCTGATATTGACCACGCGACCAAAGCCTTTCTTAGTCATTGAGGGTAGACAGGCCTGCAAGCATTGCATCGGTGCCCGCATGTTGATTTGAATGATTTCGTTAAATTCGGTCGAATTCGTTTCTTCAAGCAAGCTTGTCGTGCTTTTGCCGGCATTGTTGACCAAGTGGTCGATCGAAAACTTCTGTGTGATCAGCGCTAAGGCTTCAGCGGTGCTGGCTTCGTCAGCTAAATCCGCGGTATAAAAGTCGCCGGGAAACTCTCCGTCAAAGGGGCGTCTGGCCAAGCCAATGACGTGTCCGCCTCGCTGCGCAATGCGTTGCGCGCAGGCCAGTCCGATCCCACGACTCGCGCCGGTGATGAGGGTAACGGTGTTTTTGAAAATCGGTTCAAACATCACTGCGTCTCCGTGCCCGACTGCTTAACCACTGTTGCCCACTTTTGAACTTCTTGACTGACAAAGGCCGTGAATGTTTCGACGGTATTTGGGTTTGGCGGTATGGCAATGCCGGCACTCGCGTAGCTCGTTTTTGTTGCTTCAGCCGCCAGGGCTCGGGTCACGTTAGCGTTCACGCGCTTCACTAACGAGGGATCAGTGGCTGACGGAGCGAACAGACCAAACCATGCTTGCACAGAGAAATTTGGTAGCCCAGACTCGGCAAGTGTGGGGATGTCTGGGGCGAACGATGAACGCGTGGCGGTCGTGACGCCAAGTGCTCGTAATTTGCCGGCACGAACTTGTTGCAACACAGAAGGCATATTGTCGAAAATCGAACTGACTTGTCCGCCCAATAAATCGTTTAAGGCAAGACTGCTGCCTTTGTAGGGGACATGCAAAATGTTTGTGTTAGTTTGAATTTTGAATAATTCACAAGACATATGAATTGCCGAGCCTGCACCGGAAGATGCGCATGTGAGTTTGCCTGGATTAGCACGGGCGTAGGCAATATATTGCTCAACGTTTTGAATCGGCAAGGCCGGGTTGATCACGAGCATGTTAGGGACGGTTCCAAGCAGCGCGACTGCTGTGAGATCTTTTTCAATGTCGTAGTTCAGTTTTTTATAGAGGCTTTTGTTGATGGCATTTGCCGTCGAGCCAACATAAAAACGTGTGCCGTTTGTGGGGCCACTGGTAACGTACTCTGCGCCAATATTGCTGTTGGCACCAGCCTTGTTCTCAACGATCACCGTTTGACCAGTTTGCAGCGTCAGCTCTTTGGCAACGATGCGAGCAATGATATCTGTGGTGCCACCAGGCGCGTAACCGACAACAAACGTGAGCGTTGGTTGTGCGGCATTGGTTTGTGCTTGTGCTTGCGGGGTTGGCAATATCAGTGACAGCCCCAAGAAAATAAACAGATATGCTGCTTTCGTTTTTAAATTTTCTTTTGTGATTGAGATCCGATAATTCATCAAAGCATACTTCCTTGAGGCGTAATTTTTCATACGGGAACGCTCCCTTGTACAGTGATGCGATGCATCTCACGCCGATGGCCTGGGTAATCATTAATGGCATAGTGCATGGTGCAGCGATTATCCCAAAACGCCATCGAACCAGGCCCCCAACGAAAGCGACAGGTTAATTCTGGCTTCGAACTTTGCTGGTACAGGTACTGCAACAGAGGCAAGCTTTCTTCGCGCGTCATGCCTTCAAAGCAGTAGGTGAAGGGTTGGTTCACAAACAAGAGCTTGCGACCCGTTTCTTCGTGGGTGCGCACGACGGGATGCGAGGTATTGATTTTTCCGATATCGTCACGCAATTTTGTTGAACGCGTCGCGTTGCGCAATTGAGCGTTCGTGCTCAAAAAATCATTTGAGTGAATCGCACGCATGTCAGACAGCTGTTCTTTTAACGCGTCTGACAGGCGCTCGTACGCCATGTAAAGATTGGCAAACAGTGTGTCGCCACCTAAGGGTGGTATCTCGCGAGCATAGAGCAGAGACCCCAGCGGAGGAGTCGCCTGAAAGGTTTCATCGGTGTGCCAGGTGTCACCGATGATGTCTTTATCGGTGCTCTCTTTGACGACCGGCATGATCTTTGGATAGGCTTCGAGCGTTCGATACACGGGTGACCGGCTGATTTCACCAAAGCACTCAGCAAAGTGAATTTGCTGCTCTGGGGTGAAGGTCTGCTCGCGAAAAAAAATGACCAGATTATCGAGTAAGGCCTGACGAATATCAGCGATTAGCGTTGGGGTGAGGTCTTTGGTTAGGTCAACGTCGAGTAACTCAGCACCGATGTGGCCAGTCAATTTGCGAATTTTCATGAGCGTTTCTTTTTATTTTTCAATTATTTCTTTTGATCCATAAATACAATCAGCTCGCGAAAAATTCTGGTGTATTCATCCATTTCTTCATCCATCTGTTTCGGGCCTTTCACATCCAGGATCAGACCGTGTTTTTCAGCGAATTGTGCAAACTCGGGACTGTTTCCAATGGCGAGGGAGGCGGCGATGATTTTGTCTTTGATCTCGTTTGGCATCCCTTTGGGTGCCACGATGCCGTACGAGGCCGGTAGCGTCACGTTGTAACCAGCCTGTACGACTGAAGTCGCTTGTGGAAATGCAAAATATTTGTCTTTCGTAAACGAAGCAATAATCCGAATTTTGCCGGCCTGAACATGCGGCAACATGGTCGGGGCATAGCCGGTGCTCGCTTCGACTCGGCCGCCAAGCAGTGCGATCAGGGCTTCACCGCCACCGCCGGTGAACGGGATAGTGACGATCCTCACCTGAGCGATTTTGTTTAATTCTTGAATTGCCAAATCCGGTGTGGTGCGATAGCCCGAAACAGCTGCACGGATTTTCCCGGGATTTTTGCGCACCGCATCCATAAAATCTTCAAAGGTTTGCCAAGGTGAGTCAGCGCGCACCGCAATGATAGTGGGTAGATCGACGAGCTTGATGATTGATTGATAGTCTTCTGGGCCTTTCCAGGCAAGCGCTTTGTTCACCAAGGGTTGATAGGCCAGAACGCTGTTCGAGGTGAGCCCAAGCGTATAGCCATCAGGCTTGGCCCGAATGACCGCTGCTGTACCGATGGTGGCTGAGCCCCCAGGTTTGTTTTCGACGTTAACGCTGACCTTGAGCGCTTGTTCGAGTTGACTCGCAAACTGGCGCGAAATCGGGTCCGTTGAGCCACCGGGGCCATAGGGCACAATAAAAGTGATGTCACGATTGGGATAGGGCTGCGCTTGGACAGGGCTTAGAAATAAAGCGCCGATTAGGCTGACAAGCATAAAAATGTTGGTGTTTCGGGGGATTAAAAACATGGCTTTTCCTCTCAGGTGTCAGTGGCTCGTCCAGCGAACCCTCTTGTGCAGTTTTTATAACACGCGCCCAGCGCCAAGCGTCGATTGCACAGTATGCCTAAGAAACATCAGACCGCCTAGAGATCTTTGCCCAAAGGCTCGAGCTGCGGGGCTCATGATCGGAGCGATTCTCTTTGCCTAAAGCGTGCAGGACGTTTGCGCTAAACTAATTCCAAAATACATAAATCAGATCGTAGGCTTAGCTTAAACAGGCTGGGCTTACCTTGAGACAAACAACACTTCGTAGTTACGACTAATCAGTTTGGTAGCAGTCTGTTGGCTCGCTTCATGCGCTGATCGATTGTGGCCACCCGCCCACTTTTTATAGAGACCTTGCCATGACTCAAACCGCCAGTGAAAAAATTGCCTCGTTTGTGGTGAATTTTGATCCCACAAAAATCACACCTGCAAGCCGACATGTCGCCGCACGTGCGCTGTTTGATACTGTTGTCTGTGCGATCGCGGGCGTGCAAGAGCCCGCCTCGCAACTCAGTCTTCAATATGCGCAGGGTCAAACCGGCCCGCATATGGCTACGGTTTGGGCAACTGGCCAGAAACTGTCGCTAGAGATGGCGGCCCTGGTAAACGGCACGATGGGTCATGCCTTGGATTTTGATGATGTGTCCTCACCACTGCGCGGCCATCCAACGGTCGCGATTTTGCCTGCTGTGATTGCGTTAGGCGAAACACTGCAGTCACAAGGACGCGACATTATCAATGCGTACATTGTCGGTTTTGAAGTGACCTTGCGCTTGGCACGTGCGATTGTCGATGAACAGTACGCCAAGGGCTGGCATTCAACGGCCTCCATTGCGACCTTCGGTGCAACGGTTGCGTGCGCACATTTGTTAAAACTTGATCAGACACAGATTGTGAACGCCTTGGGCATCACGGTTTCGCAGATTGCAGGCACTCGGCAAAACTTTGGCACGATGTCTAAGCCATTTCAGGCAGGGCAAGCCAATGCCGTAGCGCTGCGCGCTGTCATGCTAGCGAAGATCGGGTTTGATGCCTCAGCCAAGGCGTTGGATGGTGATCAGGGTTACACCACGCTGTATGCCGACAAGATGGATCTGCATGCAGAGCTTGACCAATTGGGTAGCTTGCCGCTTGAAATCGAGCGCAGCGGTATCGAAGTTAAAAAATATCCTTTGTGCTATGCCACACATCGCACGATTGACGGTTTGCTTGATATGCTGAAAGACACGCCATTTAAATTCGAGCAACTTGATCACGTGGATATTCAAACAAACTATCGTGCCACGGTGCCCTTGATTCATAGCCGGCCGCAAACCGGTTTAGAGGGTAAGTTCAGCATGCAGTACGCTGTCACCGCGGCCTTGCACGACGGTGCAGTGGTACTCAAAACCTTTGAAGATGCAGCGGTTCAGCGTGCTGCTATTCAGGCCTTTTTACCCAAAGTCAACGTCACAGAAGGTGCGCCACCTCTGTATCCTCGCTGGGCAGAATTAACCGTTCATCTCAAAGACGGCACCGTGCTCAAGCGTCGGGTTGAAAAACTGCGCGGTAGTAAAGAGCATCCACTGACCGATGCTGAGTTGATTATCAAGGGCGCTGACTGTTGCAGTTTTGGTCAGTTGAATATTTCAGCTGCCGAACTGGCCAATACCTGTTTTACGCTTGATCAGCAGCCTCTTGGCGTGTTGCTCAAGGCACTTGCGGGTGCTGCGTTGAGCTCTAACGCGAGTCCAAAAATGGCTGCCTGATCTTTGAGGCAGACGGCAGCTGACTAGACAATGGTCTGAGTTGTTTGCGTATCAAAGTCAATCGTTTGACAGCAGCCATTAGAATGAGAGCCTTTAATTTAGGCTCTTAGCTTGAGTTACAACGGCCCGAGTTTTTCAATCAGCGATCGCCACTTGGGGATCTCGGTCGCGATGGTGTTTGAAAACTCGGCGGTCGTGCTCGCCTGTGGCTCGGCACCAATGCTCACGAGTTTATCTTTGACCTCTTGAGTGCTCATGATCTGTGTGACTTCAGCGTTTAGGCGCTTGATCACCTCGCTCGGGGTATTGGCGGGGGCCAGCAAGCCAAACCAAGCCACCATATCGAAACCAGTTAGGCCAGACTCTGCAACCGTTGGGATGTTTGGATAGGCGCCCACTCGTTTGGCGCTGCCCATCGCTAGGGCCCGAAGCTGGCCGGACTGCACAAAAGGCATTGCCCCAGGAATTTGTTCAAACATTAAGTCGACTTGCCCGCCGATTAGATCGGTGACTGCAGGTGCGCTGCCTTTGTAAGGAACATGTTTAATGTCAACACCAGCCATTAACTTAAAGAGCTCGCCTGATAAGTGCGGCGTTGCCCCAGAGCCTGTTGAGGCGAAGTTCAGTTTGCCTGGGTTGGCCTTTGCGAGCGCAATCAACTCAGCGACACTTGTTGCTGCGAGTTTAGGATTGACGACAAGCATGGTCGGTACGGTTGCAACAATCGAAATCGGTGCGAAGTCTCGAATTGAGTCGTAGTTGGGCTTAGGCGATAGTGATTGGCTGACTGTGATTGGGCCCGTGGCACCAAGCAAAAGTGTGTAGCCGTCTGGGGCAGCCTTGGCGACAAAGTCAGATCCAATTGCCCCACCTGCGCCGGCCTTGTTCTCGACTTGTACGGTTTGTTTTAACGCGATTGTCAGTTTTGCGGCAAGTAAGCGAGCCACGATGTCTGTTGTGCCTGCTGGTGGGTATGGCACCACCACGCGAATTGGACGCGACGGATAGGGCGTTGGCTGGCTGTAACTCGTGAGCGGAATAAAACAGCTGGCGAGCAATGCTGTAAGACGAAGCACGAGTGGACGAACTGATAATATTTTCAAATGACGCATGGCATACGCCTTAAACAAGAGTATCGAAGTGGGGAGTAGAACAAGCGAGAAGAGTCATCGGCCACGATAGCAGAATTAACATATCAGGGAAAACGATTAAGAGAAAACCCGTAAATATAAAAGTGTTTGACCAATATCAAATTCCAACGTACTTTCACACTTGCGAATTTAATAAAAAGCGGTTTTAAGTTGCAGATGCAGATCGTTGACACAACACTCAATGTGCTGCATTTAGAAACTGTTAAACATACATTTCGATTTAGTCTTGGAGAACGGATTTGTCGAACCAGTCAGCGTCAGCATTGCTGAATGTCAAAGATATTACGGTGCGGTTTGGTGGCATCGTCGCATTAGACTCTGTCAGTTTTGATGTACCCCGCAATAAGGTTTGTGGATTGATTGGCCCCAACGGTGCCGGTAAGACCACTCTGTTCAATTGCTTGAGCCGCCTTTATCAGTATCAGTCGGGTGACCTGCTGTTTGATGGCGAATCCATCACGCAAACGCCCGTGCATGCAATGTCAAAAATTGGCATTGGTCGCACCTTTCAAAACTTAGCCATGTTTCGCACCATGACGGTGCGTCAGAATGTGATGGTCGGCGCACACGCGCGCTCTGAAGGCGGCTTTATCGGCACGATGCTAAAAACACCAGCGGTTCGTGCTGAAGAAAAACAGTTAGTCGAAGATGCGAATGCATTGTTGTCTTATTTGAAGCTGTCAGAATTCGCTGATCGGGCGGTAGGTGATTTGTCCTTTGGCACTCAAAAACGCGTTGAATTTGCACGCGCACTGGCCTCAAAGCCAAAGATGCTTCTGCTCGATGAACCCGCGGCGGGCTTGAATCACACCGAGCTGAGCGACTTAGCAGACTTTATTCGCACGGTTCGCGACGATATGGGCATCACTGTTTTACTAGTTGAACACCACATGAGCCTAGTGATGGAGGTCTCGGACTGGATCGTCGTGCTGAACTTTGGTAAAAAAATTGCCGAAGGCACGCCTGAAGAGATCCAGCGCAACCCTGAGGTCATCCGTGCGTATTTAGGAGATGGTAACTAATGAAATTGCTTGATGTTGCCAATTTGAACGCCTGGTACGGCCCTAATCAGGTGCTCTTTGATTTAAATTTTCAATTAAACGTGGGCGGCATCACGACTATTTTGGGTGCGAATGGCGCCGGAAAAACGACGACCCTGCGCGCCGTATGTCAGGCGGTTCAAACGACTGGTTCAATCACTTTTCTGGACAAACGCATCGACGGCAAAGCGACCGAAGATATCGTTAGAGCCGGGATCGCGCATGTTCCCGATGGACGCGGTACCTTTACTGCGCTGACGGTCGAAGAAAACCTGAAGCTAGGCGCCTACACGCGTAAAGATCGTCACGAGGTACAGGCTGATCTCGAGCGCATGTACAGCAGGTTTCCTCGTCTAAAAGAACGGTTTCGTCAGCAGGCGGGTACCTTGTCGGGTGGCGAACAACAAATGCTTGCCATCAGTCGTGCGCTCATGCTGCGCCCTCGATTGCTGCTTTTAGATGAGCCTTCTTTTGGCTTGGCTCCTTTGATCGTGAAAGAGATTTTCGAGATCATGCGCCAAATTAATGAAGAAGACCAGGTCAGTATGCTGCTCGTCGAACAAAACGCGGCCTTGGCATTGAACTTAGCGGATCATGCTTATTTGCTTGAGACAGGCAAGGTTGTGTTGTCGGGTCCGGCGGCTGATATCAAAGCTGACGAGTCAATTCGACGCGTGTATTTGGGTTATTAAACTAGCGATCAGGTTGTGGAGTTTTAATGGATTCTTTTGTATTGCAAGTCACTGCGGGGTTAGCGAACGGTGGTATTTACGCCGCGGTTGGGCTGGCGTTGGTCATGATCCACCAAGCGACCCATCACATTAATTTTGCACAAGGCGAGATGGCGACGTTCTCGACCTTCATCGCCTGGGCAATGATTCAGGCAGGCGTGCCTTACTGGATAGCGTTTGTCGTAACGATGGTCGTTTCGTTTGTCGCAGGTTTACTGATTCAGCGGATTTTTCTCAAGCCGGTTGAAAAAGCGCCAATCCTCACGAATGTGATCGTGTTTGTTGGTTTACTCGTGATTTTTAACGCTTTTGCCGGTTGGATTTTTGAGCACACGATTAAATCCTTTCCGAGTCCGTTTCCGGTTGAGGGTATGTTCTTGCCTAAATACTTTTCTGGCCATCAAATCGGCTCAATTTCGGTCACACTCGTTGTGCTGCTCTCAGTGTTCTGCTTCTTTCGATTCACTCCGCTTGGTCTGGCGATGCGTGCGGCTGCATTTAATCCCGAGTCGGCTCGCTTGGTGGGGATTCGCGTGTCTTGGATGTTGGCGCTTGGCTGGGGGATGGCCGCCTTGATCGGAGCCGTGGCCGGCATGATGATCGCACCCATTGTGTTTCTTGATCCAAACATGATGGCTGGCATTTTGCTGTACGGTTTTGCCGCAGCCTTGCTTGGTGGGATAGATAACCCGTGGGGCGCCGTTGTTGGTGGCGTCATTTTAGGTGTGCTTGAAAACATCCTAGGCGCTTATGTCATTGGCAGCGATCTAAAGCTAACGATGGCGTTGGTCTTAATCGTGACGATTCTGATCTTCCGCCCCTATGGCCTTTTCGGCAAACCGATTTTCTCGCGCGTCTAAGAGAGCCAACATGTCTGCCATTTCCAAAAAAATAAGTTTAGTAGTCGCGGTACTTGCCGCGGTCTTGCTCCCCTTCGTACTTGAAGATTTTCGGGTGTTTCAACTGAATTTGGTGTTGATCTATGCAATCGCGATTCTGGGCTTGAACATCTTGACCGGCTATGGCGGTCAGATTTCGCTAGGGCATGGGGCGTTTTTTGCGGTCGGCGCTTACACGTCTGCGATCTTAATTTCGCAGGTAGGCATGTCGACGTATCTGACCATACCGATTGCCGCGGTAGTTTGCCTGGTAATGGGTGTCTTGATGGGGTTTCCGGCGCTTCGTCTTGCTGGCCATTACTTGGCCCTGGCAACTTTCGCGTTGGCAATTGCGACACCGCAGTTACTCAAATACAAAGGAATTGAGCATTGGACTGGTGGCGTACAAGGAATTATTCTTGATAAGCCTACGCCTCCCTTTGGGTTCACGCTCTTTGGCAATGAGCTCAGCGAGGATCGGTGGCTTTATCTAGTGATCTTGGCAATTGCCTTGGGCCTATTTTGGTTGGCTCATAATTTGCTGTCTGGGCGAGTGGGGCGCGCCATCGTGGCGATTCGAGATCAGCCAACTGCTGCCGCTGCCCTAGGTATTAATTTAACGTTCGTGAAGACCGCCACCTTCGGCCTGTCAGCTGCCTACACCGGTATTGCGGGTGCATTGAGTGCGCTGGCTGTGGCTTATATCGCGCCAGATAGTTTCCCTGCGTTTTTATCGATCAGTTTGTTGGTCGGGGTCGTCGTCGGCGGCTTGGGCTCAATATCGGGCGCAATCTTTGGAGCTCTGTTTATTCAGTTTGTACCCAATGTTGCTGATCAAATTTCAAAATCTGCCCCTTGGGCAGTGTATGGAGGCATGCTGTTGGCGCTAGCTTACGTCGCTCCAGATGGCGTGATGGGAATTTTGAAAAAAATTAAAAACAGGAGACAAGCACAATGAAAAAAATAAATCTTATAAAAGCCCTAGTTGCAGTTGTCGCGCTAACGTCTGCCAGCTTTGGCTTAAACGCGCAGCCTTATGATCCGGGCGCGACCGACAAAGAAATAAAAATTGGCAATACGAATCCGTATTCGGGCGCCTTTTCGGCATACGGCTCCTATGGCAAAGCACAAGCCGCTTACTTTAAGAAAATTAATGATGAGGGTGGCATTAATGGTCGCAAAATCAATTTCATCTCAATGGATGATGGTTTTTCACCACCTAAGACGCTCGAGAACGCTCGTAAATTAGTCGAGCAAGAAAAAGTTTTATTCTTTTTTGCAACACTAGGTACCGCGCCTAACACTGCGATTCATAAGTACATGAATCAAAAAAAGGTGCCGCATCTGTTCGTGCAAACCGGTGCGTCAAAATGGGGTGATCCAAAAAATTACCCTTGGACCATGGGTTGGCAACCTAACTACATCAGCGAGGGCAAGGTGTTTGCCCAAGCGATTTTAGATAATCAACCAAAGGGCAAGATTGCGCTGCTTTATCAGAACGATGATTCGGGCAAAGATTTGTTGCTAGGCTTAGAGCAAGGTTTAGGCGCCAGAAAAGATATGCTCGTGGCGCGCGAAACCTACGAGGGGACCGATCCGACCGTTGACAGTCAGATCGTGAAACTCAAAGCGTCTGGGGCAGACATATTTATTCACGGTAGCGGGCCAAAGTTCGCCGCGCAATCGATGAAAAAAATTGCTGAGTTAGGTTGGAAGCCGACGCAATACGTGTGGCAGGTTTCTAGCTCAATTGGTGCTGTGTTGACACCTGCAGGAATTGATAACACCGTCGGTTTGATTACCTCTGCTTTTTCTAAAGATCCGAGCGATCCGCAGTGGAAAAACGATAAGGCGATTTTAGAGTACGAAGCGTGGTTTAAAAAATATCTACCCGGCGCTGATCCGACAGACAGTTTTTATATCCAAGGTTATATGAATGCTCAGACGATTGAGCAGGTTCTGAAGCAGGCAGGCAACAATTTGACGCGTGAAAACATCATGAAACAAGCCGCCAGTATCAATGACTTTAGGTTGCCTTTGTTGTTGCCCGGCGTAAACGTACAGACTAGTGCGACTGATTTCTATCCGATCGAGCGTATGCAGTTAGCCCGATTTGATGGAAAAGCCTGGGTGTTGTTTGGCAAGACGTACGGGGATTAACGTTGTCTTTTATACAGATACGAATATTTTTTGCATTAGGGTATCAGGGCAGTATTTTTATTAACTAGTAAAGAGGAAGACGAAAATGAAGCAACATTTGAATAGCTGGGGGGCCTTAGCATTCGCTTCTGCGATTGCTTTGGGTGCCGCCTCGGTGTCTGCGCAGCCATACGATGTCGGCGCAACCGATAAAGAAATTAAGATCGGCAACATCAACCCGTATTCGGGCCCCGCTTCGTCGTACAGTTCGTACGGCAAGGCGCAGGCCGGTTACTTTAAGATGATCAATGATCAGGGCGGTATCAATGGTCGCAAGATCAACTTCATTTCGCTTGATGACAACTACGCACCCCCAAAAACACTCGAGCAAGCGCGTAAGCTAGTCGAACAGGATAAAGTTCTGTTCTTGTTTGCCCCTCTCGGTACGCCTACAAACTCAGCGATTCATAAATACATGAATCAAAGAAAGGTGCCACATTTGTTCGTCCAAACAGGCGCATCTAAATGGGGCGATCCAAAGAACTTTCCGTGGACAATGGGCTGGCAGCCAAACTACTTTAGCGAAGGCAAAGTCTTTGCCCAAGCTATTCTAGAAGGGCAGCCTAAGGGCAAGATCGCTGTGCTTTACCAAAATGATGACTTCGGTAAAGACTATTTGTCAGGCCTTGAAGCCGGTTTAGGCGACAAGAAAAACATGATCATTGCGCGTGAAACTTACGAGGTGACTGACCCGACCGTGGATAGCCAAATCGTGAAACTGAAGGCATCTGGTGCCGATGTCTTTATTAACGTCGCTGTACCAAAGTTTGCAGCACAGTCCATTAAAAAGATGGCTGAAATGAGCTGGAAGCCAACGCATTATTTGGTGCAAGTCGCAAGTTCGGTTGGTTCGACATTAACGCCGGCTGGTTTAGATAACAGCAAAGACATCATTACAACGGCGTTCTTTAAAGACCCAAGCGATCCGCAGTGGAAGAATGACAAGGCGTTTCTTGAGTATCAAGAGTGGTTCAAGAAATACATGCCTGGTTCAGATCCGACAGATAGCTTTTACATCCAAGGTTTTATCAACGCACAGACTGTGGCACATGTGATCAAGCAGGCGGGTAATAACCTGACTCGTGAAAACATCATGAAGCAAGCCGCGAGCATCGACAATTTGCAGCTGCCTTTGTTGTTGCCTGGTATCAACGTGCAAACGAGTGCAACAGACTTTTACCCAATCGAGCGCATGCAGTTAGCACGCTTTGACGGTAAAGCTTGGATACTGTTTGGTAAAGTGTACGGGGATTAATCTCTGTGTGTGAGAAAAAAAGACCGCTCGCTGCGGTCTTTTTTTTGGGTCATCACACTCAATCAATCGATCACGATATTGGCCTCTTTAATAATCTTAGCCCAACGCACACGCTCTTCTTGTGCGTACTGATTAAAGTGCGCTGAGGTGTCGCCAATGGTGACTGCCCCCTGGGCTAGTAATTGCGCTTTGATCTGAGGGTCGTTTAAGATTTTTACCGTTTCAAGATTCAAACGCTCAACAATTGCTGGTGGGGTTGCCTTGGGTGCATAGAGGCCAAACCAACCACTGACTTCGTAGCCTGCTAGTCCTGACTCAGCGATCGTGGGTACGTCAGGCAATAGTTCAGAGCGCTTTGCTGACGTCACACCCAGTGCTTTCAGTTTGCCCGCTTGAATCAGTGACAGGCAAATGGGTAAATTACAGAACATCATTTCAACTCTGCCGCCAAGAATATCGTTAATCACAGCGGGGCTGCTTTTATACGGTATATGTACCATTTCAACTTGAGCCATTTTCTTGAAAATTTCGCCTGATAAGTGCATGCTGCCGCCCGCACCGCTCGAGCCATAGCTAAAGCTTTTTGCTTTTTGCAAAGCAAGAAGCTCTTTCACGTTGTTGGCCTGCACTTGCGGGCCGATGACCAAAACGTTTGGCACCGACACAAGGTTGGTGATCCCGATGAAGTCGCGCTGAGGATCGTATTTAATATTTTTGTGCAGCGTGACGTTAATCGAGCCGATGCTGGTTGAGCCAACCATCAGGGTGTAGCCGTCGGGTGCGGCGGTGGCCACGTAATTGGCACCGATATTGCCATCTGCGCCTGCTTTGTTTTCGGCCACGACTGGCTGGCCAAGTGCCGAGGACAGTTTGGTGGCGACGATACGTGCCAGAACGTCAGTGAGTGTGCCAGGCCCAAACGGAACAATAATCGTGATCGGTTTGTTGGGGTAGGCTGCGCTTTGCGCCTGCACCTGTGAACTGAGCAGGCCTGCTGCCGACGCCAACGCAATTGTTGTGACTTGAAGCATTGAGACAAATGTTCGTTTCATGGGATAGGCATCCGTTTTGTTGGATCGTTGAAAGGGCTTCTGTGCAAGGCACGCAAAGAGGCGCTATTTAATGCAAAGCTCTGTTTGGTGGCCTGCATTTGCTGCATTTAAGCGCAAGGGCGGGTGACTTTCAAGAGATAATTTTCTGAAGGTCGCAGACCATCAGACCACCAAGGTATTGTGATCCAAACTATGAGCAGTGCACAAAGTGCGACCGCCTCGAGAGAGGCCATTTTAGACTGCGAAGCTGAAGTGCGCGATCTGAAGGCAACGATTGGCGCCCTGCGAGACGCGCTAGAACAAGAGCAGTCGGTGAGTGCTAGGCGGGTGTCTCAGGCATTACTTGCAACCGACTCTGAAATCGCACAGCTTAAAAATGCGGTAATCGCCTTGCGCGAGACGCTTGAGCAGACGGGACGGCAAAGAGAGCAAGCCGTGCAAGCTGCTGTGCTCGCTGCAAGCCAAGAAATAGCGAGTTTAAAGGCTGCTGTCGTTGAATTGCGCGACCAGATGGAGCTTATGCGGCAAGACAAAGAGGCTGCGGTGCAAGCGGTTGTCTTACGCACGCATAACGAAATTGCGCAATTAAAAGAGATCGCAGCGGCTTTGCGCTCGCGGCTTGACGATAAGCGCGCGCGCGCGACGGAGGGAACATGAAAACATCCGCACTTAAAACTACGAGTTCCACTTCGCTTACTAAGCTCGAGCAGCGTCTGCACCTATCTGATTTCTTGCTTAAGCTTTCGAATCAGATGTCGGCCTTTGGTAATCTTGACGAGGTGTTAAGCGCCTTTGTCGAGATTGCGACCCGTGAACTCAATGCCGAGCGCGGCACGATATTCTTAAACGACCCTACGACCAATGAGTTGTATTCGAGAGTGGCTCAAGGCCATTTGCGTCACGAAATTCGCATCTTGAATAGCAGTGGCATTGCCGGCAGTGTATTTACTACGCAAGACAGTCTGATTATCTTAGAGCCCTATGGCGATCCACGTTTTAATCAAACCATTGATGAGCAAACAGGTTTCGTCACACGCAGTATTTTGTGTGTACCGATTCGCGCTGGTAACGGTAATGTGATTGGTGTGGCACAGTTGTTGAATAAGCAAAAAGGGCGCTTTACAAAAACTAATCTGACATTGCTTGAAAAAATGACGACGCAAGCTTCGTTGGCCTTGCAAAACGCGCAATTCATTGAAAGCATGCAGGCGATACGTGCCAAAGAAATTGAATTTCTAAACGTCATCTCTGAAGTGACCTCTGATATCAACATCAGTTCACTGTTAAAAAAGGTGATGAGTGAGATCACCAGAATGTTGAACGCTGATCGCTCGACCTTGTTTTTGAATGATGAGAAGACCGGACAGCTTTGGTCAGAAGTGGGGCAGGGTCTAGATTCCTTGCAAATCCGTTTGCCTAATCATCTGGGTATTGCTGGCGCAGTATTTACGAGTGGTAAGGTGATTAATATCCCGCATGCCTATGCAGATCTGCGCTTTAACCCCGCGTTTGATAAAAAAACGGGTTACTTCACGCGTTCATTACTCTGCGTACCCATCACGAACAAAGAAGGCAAAGTGATCGGTGTGACACAGGTGCTCAATAAGCACGGTGGCCCGTTTAACGCCGAAGACGAATCACGTCTGAAAGCGTTTAGCTCTGAAATTTCGATTGCTTTGCAAAACGCAAAATTATTTGCCGATGTGCAGAGTATGAAAAACTATAACGAAAGCATGCTTGAATCGATGTCGAGTGGAGTGCTGACTCTTGACGAGACCGAGCAGATTGTGACCTGCAATGCAGCTGGCTTGCGTATCTTACAAACCACGCCTGCTGAAATCGTACAAAAGCCTTTTTCTCAAGTTTTTTACGATGCCAATGCTTGGGTGCTTGAAAAAGTAAAACGCGTGATGGACACAGGCGAGGCCGACATCACCGTGGATGCAGAGATTGAGGTGGCAGCGCAGACGCTATCAGTCAACCTGACGATTGTGCCGTTGACTGGCGCTAATCATAAGTGCTTGGGTTCGATGGTAATGCTAGAGGACATTTCTAGCGAAAAGCGTATGAAATCGACCATGTCGCGTTACATGGATGCGTCGATCGCTGATCAATTGCTTTCAAACGGTGCGGATTCAATGGGTGGTGTGAGCGTACCCGCCACCGTTTTATTTTCGGATATCAGGGGCTTTACGACCATCACCGAAGAGCTTGGCCCACAAGCGACGGTCAGCATGCTCAACGAATATTTTGAAATCATGGTCGACTGCTTGCGCCAAGAAGACGGCATGCTTGATAAGTTTATCGGCGATGCAGTGATGGCAGCCTTTGGGATTCCGATGGCGCATAGCGATGATGAAGACCGTGCGGTACGCACGTCAATCTCAATGATCACCCGCTTGGCCGATTGGAATGTCATCCGCTTGAGCGAAGGCAAGAAGCCAATCAATATTGGTATCGGCTTAAACACAGATGTCGTGGTGTCGGGCAACATCGGCGCCAAAAAGCGGATGGATTACACCATCATCGGTGACGGGGTCAACTTAGCCGCACGTCTTGAGTCGGCTTGTAAACAGTATGCCGCCAAGATTTTGATCAGCGAGTTCACGCAAAAGAAATTGCGTGGCACTTATCGTATGCGCGAGGTTGATCTGGTGGTCGTGAAAGGAAAAACTCAACCTGTTGCTGTATTTGAAGTTTTGGATTATCACACTGAGCAAACTTTTCCGAATCTGATGGATGTTGTGAGTCATTTCAGGGACGGTATTGCGAAGTATCGGCGCGGTGAGTTTGACCTGGCGATTAAAGCCTTTGAGCAGGCGCTTGGCTTTAATCCCGACGACAAGCTCTCGCAGATTTACATTGAGCGCTGTCGTTTGCTTCAGCAACACCCGCCTGAAGGTGTGTGGGATGGCGTCTGGCGCATGGAAGACAAGTAATCTTAGCGAGCATGACCGATTCAGCTGTAGTGGTTTCGATACGATCTGCAGAAATCGTCCGTCGAATCTCGCCGTGCCTGCTTACGGGCGCTAAGTTTGTTTTCATGTCAGTCGGACTGTGCAACAATTGGTTGTCTCTTTTTGGTGCTGCGTGGTCGTATGTTGTCTTGTCTGAATCATCTAAGTCGTCATTGGTTTGCCTCGCACGGCACGGGCGCGGTACCACGTTTTTTCAAGGCGCTCGGGGCGCTCGTCTTAGTGTGCGCCTTGTCGGGGTGTAGTTCTATTCAGATCGCCTACAACTATGCCCCAAATTACCTGTCGTATCGCCTCAACGGTTATCTGAGTTTGGATGACGCTCAAAGGCTTGCACTCGATCAAGAGTTTGTGCGGTTTATGCAGTGGCATTCTGAAGTTGCTTTACCGAACTACAGCTATGCCTTTGAGACTTGGCGCATGCGTGTGGATGACGCAGCACCCTTTACTGCGAGCGAAGTATTCGAGATACAAGAACGAGTCGAGCAAGCGCTCGAAGTGCTTGGGCAGCGCGCGGCTCAGCAACTTGCGAGCCTCATGGTGACGCTGACACCGAAACAGCAAAAACGTTTGCGTGAGCAGTTTGAGAGCGAAAATAAAGAGTATTTCGATGAATACTTAAAAAATCCAAACAGCGATGCGACGCGCAAGAATTACCATAAGCGTGCGCTGAAGCGCTTCGAGGATTGGGTAGGGACGCTGACGGCCCCACAACGCGCGTTGATCACTGGGTTGTCTGATAGGCGATCGAAAGTGTTTGTGTCTTGGGGTGACGAACGGGTGCTGCGGCAAAAGGCCTTGCTAATGGTGCTTGAGCAACAGCAAGGCGCAGACGTGGCGCAAGCTGAAAATGCCTTGAATACCTACTTAATGAGTTTGAAGCAATATCGTGAACCGTCGCTGGCTCGTCAGCAATTGCAACTTAGACGCGAATGGGCAGAGGTGACTGCTGAGATTTTGAACAGCCTGACTGTTGAACAAAAAGCCTATCTAAAAAAGAAGCTTGGCGGCTATGCACAAGACTTCGCAAGTTTGAGCACAAAACGAGTGGCTCAAGGGTCTAATTAGTCACTGCGAGTTGAAGCCAATTCGCTCTTTGAATACTGTCTTGAGCGAAGACACCTAGGCAATCAATGCCGTTTAGAGGAAACAATCTGTCTCATCAGATGTTTGATGTGGGTCGGGAGCAGTTGAAGTGCTCCCCACTCGGCTTTCAGCAGATTGGTTTTGCACCAAATACTCACTGAAATAGACATGTTGTAACTGCTGACTTGATGCCACCAATAGGGTGGTACAAAAAGAATTGAATCTGGCTGAATCGTTAGATCATAAAACTGTACTTTTTTGGCTTTAGGATACTTTTCAAAATCGGGCTTTAACGGATTAAAGTCAGTGTTCTTTGGATAATTTGATAAGGCAGATCTGGGATAAAGATTCAGAAAACTATTGGGCTCTGACAAGAGCCAACGTTTTTGACCATACAGTTGAATGAAGAAATTACTAAAGGCATCGTAATGCAATCCAGTTGTATTGCCTCCTGGGCCGTACCATAACTCTGAATGGTTAATCTCTTGGGGCAACAGTTCATCAAATTGCAAGTCTGCCTTGATCTCTGGAAAAAAATGATCAATGTTCAACGCGCCCATGTATAAATGCCGCTTTGCAGTTGAGTGATTGACATTAATCTCGCGCGAGTACTCTCTTAGAGTCATGTTGAGTGGATGGTGGTGTTCTTGAAAAACACCAGTTTCAGAACTAATCACCTGAACTGCTTTGTTGCCGACTTTTTGATCAAGAAAATCTGGAGTCCATTTTACGAGCTCAGGAAAAACCTCATACACACCCGTAATGAGCACTGGTGTTTTTGATTGTGAACACAACGAACCAAGACTCGTTCCTGACTCAATGAATTCCTTTAATGATTGTTGAGGAATTTTGTTTGGATATAAATTGAGTGGAGTCGTGCGTCCCTCTGGAGGAGGAGTATTGGTACTCATGCTAATTCCAAGAGAGACGATCAAAATTTTGTATGCGTAAAATTTCGATCAGATGGATCGAGTACAGCGACTAGCGTGCGTGTTTGAAAAAACCTAATAAAAATATAAGATAGTTTTGATACACGCTGCTCGCAAATACTCACATCTGGCTTGGATTAACTCGAAAAGCCTACCTCCGGATACTCAGAACCTCTATTGAGTGTTTGACCTTCATGAGAAATAGCATAATCAATCAAGCTTGTTAGGCATCACGTCAAAGGCAAAGTCAGTACGTTTTTAGCACCAGGGCGCGCTAACATTTTTGCATACCAAGCCTCGATGTAAGGACGTGGTTTGTGCGGGATTGGCAGCCCGTACCAGCGGTGCACTTCACAGGTGAGCGGGATATCAGCCATTGTCATACTGGCACCTGCGACAAACACATTTGTGCTGAGATGCTGTTCAAGGCGATCCAGCAGGATTTCGGTTGAGGCAATCGAGGCTTCGACTTTTTTCATGTCGCGTTCGGGCTCAGCAATACGGATTAGTTGCCAGAACGCATCGCGACCGGACGGGCCAAAGGTGGTTTGCTGCCAGTCCATCCAGCGCTCGGCATTGAAACGTTCTTGCAAATCGGTGGGGTAGAGTTTGCCCTGCGAGTGCTTGGCGCATAAGTAGCGCACGATGACATTTGACTCCCAAAGCACAAAGTCGCCCTCAACCAGGGTGGGGACGACTGAGTTTGGATTCAAGGCAATGTATTCGGGCGTTTTGACGATGCCAAAGACGCCACCTGCGTCGATGCGTTCAAAGTCAAGACCCAGTTCTTGCGCTGCGTAGACGGCCTTGCGCACGTTGATCGAAGTAATGCGGCCCCAGATTTTGAACATGAAAAGTATCCTGAAATGATAAAAAGAGTTAATCGAAAGTGACCAGCACGCCCATCACTTACAAAAAGCAGCAACACTAGGTGCTGCGTTGAAAAAAGTTATTGAATCGCTGTATCAACAAACTCAAGCAAGGTGTTAAACCCCGGAATTTGTACAGCGATACGACCCGCTTGTTCGCGCCAGGTGATCGTATGTAAGCCATGTTTTTGCATCTGCTTGAGCGCTTGACGCACGGGCTTGAGCGATGAGGTTTGAAGCGCAATGGCTCCAAAAAAACTTGAGCGCTTGCCGCCTACGCAAGTGAAGCTGCCAAAACATTCTACGTATTGGGCGGCGGTCACAAATACCAAGCTGTACTGTGCACCGCGCACCCGATATTCACCGTTTGCACCGATACGTGCGATACCACCGGCAGCCGCCATATAGCGCGTGGCTTCTTGTTGGGGTGACTCGCAAACAATCAATAAACCCGCGAGTTTATGTACGTTATTACGGTGGGCTTGCCACTCTTTGCGCCAAACCAATTCAGGTGTGAAATGTTTGCAGTAATACAAACGGCCGGCATTAAACTGGCCCGGTTCAAAGCGTACCGTTTCAAAGCGCGCCTCTGACACGACGCCCTCAAGTTCAACTGGTCGTGTAAACGCTTGCACAGGTTGTACGGCTAACCCGTTTGCTTGCAACAACTGATGTGTCTGTGCTGCGTCAGCGGTTTGAAAGACCAGTCCGTCGATGCCCACAGGGCTTTCAAGAACCTCTTTGCGCAATGGGCCACCGTCGCTTGGAAGGCCGATGAGTTCTAGGTAGTCGTTCTCAAACACCATCAGGTGATTGATCGAGCCTAGGCTGTGGCGTCCGCGGGGCGTTAGGGTAAAGCCAAGCTGCTCAAAGATGGTTTGGGCCGCATTCATTTCAAAATGCGTATTGATCACTAGGTGATCGAGTGGCAGAGCCAGAGCGTTAGTCATATGTGCCTAACTGAGAGTGAGCGTGGCGATCACGGGGGTATGATCTGAGGGTTGTTCAAGGGCGCGTGGCCCTTTATCGATGACGCAGGCGGTACAGCTTGGCACGAGTGACTCTGACAACAACACATGATCAATGCGCATGCCGGCGTTACGTTTAAAGCCGTTCATGCGGTAATCCCACCAACTAAAGGATTTGGGTGCTTGCTCGAATAAGCGAAACGCATCGGTGAACCCAAGCGCCAGCAAAGATTGAAATGCGGCGCGCTCGGGCTCTGACACTAGAATCTGCCCAAGCCATTTTTCGGGATTGTGGACATCGGCATCAACCGGGGCAATGTTGTAATCACCCAGCACCGCGATATTAGGATGTTGTTGTTTTTCAGTGATCAGCCAGGCTTCAAAGGCCTTAAACCAGGCAAGCTTGTAAAGATACTTTTCGCTGCCAACCTCTTGACCGTTGGGGCAATAGGCGCTGATCACGCGAATCGTGCTGTCGCCGAAGGGCAGGGTGGTGGCCAACACGCGTTGCTGGTGGTCTTCAAAGCCCGGAATATTGCGGGTGATATCCACGCCAGGTTGGCGCGACAGCACTGCGACACCGTTATAGGTTTTTTGGCCAGCCCAGCCTGCGTGATAGCCAATGGCAGTGAACGCATCAAGCGGAAACTTGTCGTGATCAAGCTTGAGTTCTTGCAGGCATAAGGCATCGACTGGGTTAGCCTCGAGCCACGCCAAAACCTGTGGCAGCCGTACTTTTAAGGAGTTGACGTTCCAGGTTGCAAGTTGCATACGTTTATTCAAGCAAGGTGAATGGGTGCCTCAGAGGACTCGTAAACTCAGCTAAGCCGAGGGCGAGCCACGGGAATAGCTGGATTCTAAACTGCAAAGCGATTGCCCGCAGCAAGCGCTCGTTGCGCGTCAGTTTTGGTAAACCTTGGGTACACGCTTGACGTTGCAGAGCAGTTCGTAGGCGATGGTGCCGGCTTGTTGAGCAACTTGGTTCACATCGATTTGTTTGCCCCAACATTCGACGGGGCTGCCGATGCTTGCTTGAGGCAGATCGGTGAGGTCGACGGTGAGCATATCCATCGATACCCGACCGATGGTACGGGTGACGACCCCACCAACTGCGATCGGGGTGCCGGTTGGGGTCACTCTGGGGTAACCATCTGCATAGCCGATCGCCACCAAACCAACGCGCACCGGCGTTGTGGCGACAAAGGTGCCGCCATAGCCCAGGGCTTCACCTGGTGCGAGCGTGCGGATGGCAAAGATCTCGCTGACTAAGGACATGACCGGGGTGAGTTGGTAGGGTGGGTTCGGTTGTTGTTCGCCGTTTGTCGAAATTTGAGGTTTCACTGGCAACGGGTCAGCCCCATAGAGCAAAATCCCGGGTCGAGCCCAAGTGCCACGCGCGGTCGGCCAAGCCAGGACTGCGCCTGAGTTGCTCAAGCTGCGATCGCCGGGCAACCCAGCGGTGGCCTCGTGAAAGGCCGCGATCTGCTTGGCAGTCGCGTCGCTGTCGGGTTCGTCAGCGCGGGCAAAGTGCGTCATGAGAGTGATCGAGGCGACCGAGGGGCAGGCTTCAAGACGTTCGTAGGCGCCTTGCACAGCTTCGAGCGCAAACCCAGCGCGATGCATGCCTGAATCGACCTTGAGCCATACACGCATGCTGTGAGCATCAATGGGCGCAGTTTCAAGCGCACGTAATTGTGACTCTTGATGGATGACGACCCAGAGGTTTGCCTTGTATGCGGCAACGAGTTCATCGGGATCAAAGCAGCCCTCAAGGACAAGAATAGGCTTTGTGATGCCAGCTTCGCGAAGCTCAAAGGCCTCAGCGGCAAAGGCAACGGCAAAGCCGTCTGCGATATCGCCTAAGGCTTGCGCGCAAGGCACGGCGCCGTGCCCGTAGGCGTTGGCTTTGACGACCGCTAACGCGCGACCTCCGTGCAAGTTGCGGGCAGTCAGGTAGTTTGAACGCAGTGCGGCGAGGTCAATGAGGGCTTTTGAGGGACGAGTCATAAAAATCGCAAAACGAGGCAATACAACAATATATTCTGAAAACTAAGCCGGCACTGAAGTCGGCCGCTGCAAAGGCGGTTGAGTCGTTGTTTGATAGCGACTGATTGCTAGACCGTCAGTACGGATTTCAGGGCGCTGGCCCGTCACCAAGTCTGCAATCAGCTTGCCAGAGCCGCAAGCCATCGTCCAGCCTAGCGTCCCATGACCTGTATTTAAAAACAGATTGTTCAAAGGTGTCGCCCCAATAACCGGAGTGCTATCGGGGGTCATGGGCCGTAGACCAGTCCAAAATGTTGCGTTCTGGACGTCGCCACCGGGAAACAGTTCGGTGACGACTTTTTCGAGGGTTGCGCGGCGTTGTGGCTTTAGGCTTAAATCAAAGCCACTCAGTTCGGCCATGCCACCGACACGAATACGATTATCAAAGCGCGTCACCGCGACTTTGTAGGTTTCGTCTAGCACTGTTGATTGCGGTGCAAGCGATTCATCTTTTAAAGGCACTGTGAGCGAATAGCCCTTTACTGGGTACACCGGTAGTTCGATATTTAGTGGCGCGAGCAAATCACGCGTGTAGCTGCCAAGCGCCAAGACATAGCGATCGGCCTTCAGCACCTCGTGCTCGGTGCGCACACCGGTGATTTGGCCGCCAGCTGTTAGCAATTGCTCAACTGGGGTGTTGTAACGAAATTGCACGCCTAGCTCTTGCGCCAGTGTGGCTAAACGGGTGGTAAAGAGTTGGCAGTCGCCGGTTTCGTCGTTGGGCAAACGCAACCCGCCCGCGAGTAGGCCTTGAGCGCGTCGCAGGCCCGGTTCAACTGCGGTGAGTTGCGATGCGCCAAGTAGCTCATAAGGCACGCCACACTCTTCTAACACCTTAATGTCGCGTTGCACCGCGTCCATCTGGGCTTGGGTGCGAAACAACTGCAAGGTGCCCCCGCAGCGCTGTTCGTATTGGATCCCTGTGTCTGCGCGCAACGTGTCGAGGCAGTGGCGACTGTACTCAGCCACGCGCATCATGCGCTCTTTGTTAAGTTCGTAGCGGCTGGCGGTGCAGTTGCGCAACATGTTCGCCATCCAGCGTAGCTGCCACAGGCTGCCGTCTAGTTTGATCGCCAAAGGGGCGTGCTTAGAGAACATCCATTTAAAGGCTTTAAAGGGGATACCGGGTGCGGCCCAGGGTGTGGAGTAGCCAGGTGATATTTGCCCTGCGTTGGCGAAGCTGGTTTCATTGGCGACACAGCCCTGGCGATCAATTACCGTGACCTCAGCACCTGCACGCGCGAGGTAATACGCACTGGTTGTACCAATGACGCCCGCGCCTAAAACGATGACTTTCATTTCAATATCCCTGTTGTTCAGCCAATACTGAAAGTGTAGGGATAGTTACCTAGTGTTTTTTTTTGAAATTGAGCCGAATTCTTAGAGAATTCACTTATTTTGTTGCTTTCATACCCAAAATGCAGAGAAAACCACAAATTCAGCGATTTAAGGGCAAAAAACCACTGTAAGTGTTTGACTCTAGTGGACTTCGCCTCTACACTTTGCCTGCAAGATTCTCAAGCGACGCGGTTTTTGTCCCTAGTCGGTCGCCCTTAGTGGTAATCAGTGGTGTCTATCCCTTCCTTGACCATCTAGCACGTTGGGCGTTTTTGCCCGTTATTTATCTATCAAGGAAGTTGAAATGGCAACTGGTGTCGTGAAGTGGTTCAATGCCGAAAAAGGTTATGGTTTTATTATGCCTGACGGCGGCGGCAAAGATCTGTTCGCTCACTATTCTGAAATTCGCTCGAGTGGTTACAAAACTCTCGAAGAAAACCAGAAAGTTAGCTTTGAAATTGGTCAGGGCGCAAAAGGCCCATCAGCAACCAACATTCAAGTGCTGTAATACTTACTGATTTGTCTGTTTCGGCAGGCAGTCTGTAACTAAGCCCTGCATCGCTTCTGTGATGCAGGGTTTTTTTCTAATGTTTAAGGTGTTACGCAAATGACTTCGCTCGCAAACGCTCAGCTACTGACCACGCGTCGTTCACAAAAGCTTGTACAGGCCCCAGGCCCCAATGTTGAACAGTTGCAACAAATGCTCGCGGCGGCAGTCTGTGCCCCGGATCATTCTGCGTTGCGTGCGTGGCGCTTTGCACTCGTGATGCAACCCGAGGTCGCAGCATTTACCGACTTGGCGATTGCTGCAACACGTCGTTCGGGTCGTGAGATTACCCCGCAAAAAGAGCAGAACACACGTAAGTGGTTATCGACGGTGCCGTTACTGATTGGGCTTGCGTACAAAATTTCGCACGACAATGAAAAAGTGCCAGAGATTGAACAAACATTATCGATGGGCGCAGCGGTGATGAATATTCAAAACGCTGCGCATTTGATGGGCTTTTCGAGCTACTGGAGTACAGGGCTCGGTACCTACACCGATGAGGTACCCGAGGCGTTGGGGTTTGATGCGCTCGATTATCGTTTCGTGGGTTTTTTAGCGATCGGTACGCCCATCACACCAGCTAACCCGGTGCAACGCCCTGACGCGATGACGTTTACGACGCGGTGGCGACCATAGCTTTAGATGACGTTTACGACGCGCTGCCAACTGTAGTTTTATACCGTTTGAGCCGCAGGGCGTTGGCCACCACAAACACACTTGAAAACGCCATCGCCCCAGCAGCAAACATAGGCGACAGTAGTATCCCAAACGACGGGTACAGCACCCCTGCAGCGACGGGTACAAGTGCTGCGTTATAGGCGAAAGCCCAAAACAGATTTTGTCGGATATTGGTGAGCGTCGCGCGCGATAAGCCAATCGCCGTGGACACGCCTGCTAGATCATCAGACATCAATACGACAGAGGCTGATTCGATTGCGACATCGGTGCCTGTACCGATGGCGATCCCGACATCTGCTGTGGCCAGAGCAGGGGCGTCGTTGATGCCGTCGCCGACAAACGCGAGCACGACTTTGGCGTACGTCGGTCCAGTGTTGTTTGATTGTGCTTCGAGTGTATCGGCTGTCGGTGAGTGTGAAGTCTCTGTGCGACCGCCTAGTGCACTTGAGCGTTGCAGCGCTTGCAAGACCGCGACTTTGCCCTCAGGCAATACTTGAGCATGGACGTCATCGATGCCAAGTTGCTGCGCGACCGCAAGTGCGGTGAATTGATTGTCGCCGGTGATCATGACGGTACGCAACCCAAGCTGCTTGAGTGTCGCAATCGCCCCGTGTGCACTTGGCTTGACTGGATCAGCCACCGCCATCAGCGCAGCTAGCTTGCCGTCTACCGCTAAACAGATCGGTGTTTTACCCTGTTGACCCCATTGCTCGCTGTAATGAACTGCCGCAGAGGTGTCTACGCCTTCTGTTTGCATAAAGGCTTGGGCGCCTGAGCTCACCGCGTGACCATTCACCGTGGCTCGCACGCCAGCGCCGCTGATCGCCTTAAAGTTGTGTGCGGCAGCGATGGGCAGATTGTCGGCGCGTGCAGCCCGCACAATCGCATGGGCAATCGGATGCTCAGAGTGCGTCTGCATGGCAGCGGCCCAAGACAATAGAAGGGCGCGGTCGTAAGTTGGCTCGAGTACAACAAAATCGGTCAGTACTGGTTTGCCCATTGTCAGCGTGCCCGTTTTATCAAAGGCCACCACTTGCACATCACGCAGGCGTTGTAACGCATCACCCTGGCGAAACAAGACACCGAGTTCGGCGGCGCGACCGGTACCCACCATGATTGAGGTGGGTGTTGCCAGACCCATGGCGCACGGGCAAGCGATGATCATCACGGCTACGGCGTTAATCAACGCATGACTGAGGCTGGGCGCAGGGCCTAACCAATACCAAATGACGAAGGTCAATAGAGAACACAGGATGATGGCTGGCACAAACCATGCGGTGACGCGATCGACTAGCGCTTGTATCGGCAGCTTGGTGCCTTGAGCAGCCTCGACCATGCGAATGATGCGTGCCAAGACGGTATCGCCACCCGTGTGTGTCGCTTTAAAGGTAAAACTGTTAGTTGTGTTTAACGTGCCACCAGTCACACGATCACCGATACGTTTGGTGACTGGGATCGGTTCGCCCGATATCATTGCTTCGTCGATGTAGGGCTGGCCTTCGGTAATGACACCATCTGTCGCGATTTTTTCGCCAGGACGCACCAAAATCAGATCACCGGGCTTGACCGTTTTGATATCAATGTCTGTCGGTTGGCCGTTGATCAAGACGCGTGCCTGGCGCGGCTGTAAGCCAATCAGGTGTTTGATCGCAGCGCCGGTGCGTCCTTTGGCACGTGCCTCAAGCGTTCGACCCAACAAAATCAACGTCACAATCACTGCAGCGGCTTCGAAATACACAAAGCGTGTGCCGTCAGGTAAGGCTTGAGGTAAATAGGTGGCCACCATTGAATACGCCCACGCGCTACCAGCCCCTAACGCAACCAGTGAGTTCATCTCGGGTGCTAGATGCCATAAAGCCGGCAGACCCTTGGTAAAAAAGACGCGCCCCGGTCCAACTAACACCAGCGTGGTCAAGATTGATTGTGCGATCCAGCTACGTTGCATGCCAATCGTTTCATGTACAAAGTGATGCACGCTGGGTATCAGATGCCCGCCCATTTCGACCAGAAAAA
>Ga0209296_1000636_pt1 | contig 29963 bp, 41 predicted proteins | sample S_130206_EF_Meta_FD_187319 | JGI IMG/M metagenome (GOLD analysis project Ga0209296, IMG submission 187319) | Freshwater microbial communities from Lake Simoncouche, Canada to study carbon cycling - S_130206_EF_MetaG (SPAdes) (version 2) | ecosystem: Environmental > Aquatic > Freshwater > Lake ... | reverse complement strand
TCAAAACGCTTATACAGGCGCTGCCATGAGCTACACCGACAGAGAGGTGCGAACGTACGCGCGCAATCACACGGTAAAAGAAACCTTGCAGCATTTCGGTATTGGTATTACGACGTTGCATAGAATCATTGGAAAAGTTACCTTGCGGCGCCCTTGGTTCGATACTGATGTACTGGCAGCAGATATGCGCAAATTTCATAACAACGTACCACTACTGGCAGCCTATTACGGCATTACGGCAAGCGCCCTCTATTCGCGCTTACGACGGTTAAAGCTGAAGGGCATTCGGTATGCCTGGACGAAAAAAGATGATACGTATCTTTCCATGAATATGCACATTATGCACATTGACGAAATAGCCAAAAAGCTAAAGCGCACAAGCAGGGCAGTATTTGAGCGCGGGCGCGTGTTGAACATTTCCTATAATTCTGCTTTGGGCTATACCTGCAGCATGGTAGCTGCTGATTTGGGCGTAAATACCGAGCACGTTTCACACTGGGTAACACACAACAGGCTGCCAGTAATCCAGCACGAGAGCGGTAGGCGTTCGTACGATATAACCGAGGTATACAACTGGCTAGCCAGCGGCAATGCATTGCGGCTCAATATGCTACACAAACGCAACACCGAAATACAAGAGATATACGAGCAATGCAAAGTAGATTTTGTTGGGGCATTAGAGCTGCAAGCGTACGGGCTCGATACCTATTCGCGCGTGCATGCACCTGCCTTGCGCGCTGCATATATCGGCAGGGCTTGGGGTTTCGGCAGCGTGTTTTTGCGGGCATTCGTTGCCGATTACCTCGTGTTGCAGGTGCCACGTTTACAGCAACGCGCGCTGCCTGGCGAAGATTGGTACCAAACGATTATTGACCGTTTCAACGCCTCGTATATCACCAGCCAGCACATTGCCCAGCTCATTGGTAAACAGGTAACAGGCAGCGTGTACTATATGGGATTGCCTCGACCACTGCAGCCAGGAGTGCACTATAAGCCAGCCGTCATACAATGGCTACAGGAAAGCGGCAAATATCCTGCTGCATTGGAGGCATTGCATGGCAAATAAGCTTGTATACCAACGTAGAAGAGTAGACGCAAATCAGAAGCTCATTGTTGGCACCCTGCAGGCTCTCGGTGCCTCGGTAGTGTTGTTGCACGATGCAGGGGCGGGCGTACCTGATTTGCTTGTGGGATATCGCGGAATAACGTGCCTTGTAGAGGTAAAGAATCCAGACCTCAAAGGCAAGCTCAATGAACGGCAGCAGGCATGGCACGCTGCTTGGCTCGGTGCACCTGTTGCCGTGATTTATACAGCCGAGCAAGCGCGTGACTATCTCGAATCATTGCAATAGTAAGCCAGTACACACGAGTACACCGGTACACACATGCCCAGCATATCAGGCGATAGGCTGGGCATTTTGCTTTGTGACGCGCGAAACACTGGCCAGCACTTGGTATACAGCGTTGCATGTGTACTGCTTTTCTTGTTTCCTATGTGAATTAACGTGTACCTGTGTACTAAATGCAGGTATAAGGCTATAGAATGCTGTAAAACGAGTACACAGGTCTTATAGAACACCTGTGTACTAACGTTTACTAAAGTACACACGAGTACACAGGTACACAGTAGTACATGTAGTACACATGAGTACACATGCATAACACATAGATATATATATGGATGTTCTTTATATATATCTATATGTATGTAGTGTTTCTCTTGTCTATGGTTTGTTTCTCTCACTGCCGAGCGCTTTGCTCGTGTCTGTGCATACCGCAATGTTAGTTTATGTAATCTAGTGACTAACTAGAGTATTACCGTGTTTTTAATCCCTGCCAGCTGAAATGCTTATTTAATAAGTATTGACCTGGGCGCAATGTAAACGGCTGTTGATATCCTTGCGAAACAATGCTGCTGCTGTTGTCACATTGCGGTACCTGTATTACAGGTGCGGGCATTGCGGCATTTGGCAGGCAATGGCGCTGCCTCCCTTCGCGCGCGCGCGGGCGCGGCTCGGCTCGGCAGCGCTCGGCATCGATGGCGATGTGTGGCAGGCGGCAGCCAGGTGCCAGGCAGGCGGGCGCCTGGTGTAACGCGTTGCGGTGTTTGGCTTTGTGTTGCGGTGCATTGGCTCAAAGCAACATTTGTGCTGGTATGTTGCATTGAACGCAAGCACAGCAAAGCGGCACTGCAATGCCAAACAGCAGCGGCAACGCGGCGGCAATGCTTGACACTGCCGAGCCAGGCAGGGCAGCGCGGCAGCGGGCTGGGCTCGGCTGGACAATGAGCGCGGCAGCGCGGCGGCTCGGATTCGCGCGGCAGCGCGGGGCAACTGTGGGAAATCGTTTCCCCCTAAGGTAACACCAGCCGAGGCGATGAAAAACAAAAAGAAAAAAAAGAAAAAGAAATGTACAATCAGTGGAAAGCAGCACACAGCAAGGGGCAAGCAATGTACACACTACACACAGGGGATTGCCGAGACGTTATGGCAACGATGGAAGATAACAGCGTTGACAGCATTGTGTGTGACCCTCCGTACGAACTTGGATTTATGGGGAAGGCGTGGGATAACAGCGGGATAGCATACGATGTGACCGTGTGGCAGCAGTGCATGCGTGTGCTGAAGCCAGGCGGGCACCTTATTGCGTTTGGCGGCGCTCGGACGTATCACCGATTAGCGGTGGCTATTGAGGACGCAGGCTTTGAGATACGTGACCAACTGCAATGGATTTACGGAAGCGGGTTCCCGAAATCGCACGACGTCAGCAAAGCGATTGACAAACAGGCGGGAGCGGAGCGGGATAAAATCAGACACAAAGCACGACCCGAAACTAGCGGAACCATGGCGGCAAACAGCGATACACGACCATGGATTGAACAATCAAGAATAGCAGGCTATCACGAGGTAGCGTCAAATAATCCAATCACCGACCTCGCCAAGGAATGGCAAGGCTGGGGCACTGCGCTGAAACCTGCGCACGAGCCGGCGATATTGGCACGCAAGCCGCTACGGGGCACGGTGGCGAACAACGTGGCGCAATGGGGAGTCGGTGGGCTCAACATCGATGGATGCAGAGTGGGAACAGATGAAATGGTTAAGGGTATCGGCCCGGGAATAGCCTCATATCAAAAAGCATCAATTGAACATGGTATTAGACAATACAAATATGGATTGCCTGCATTACGAAATAATAATCCTATAGAATATAAATCAGGTCGCTGGCCAGCCAACGTCATTCTTGACGAGGAGGCAGCGGCGGCGCTGGATGAGCAGAGCGGCGGCGCTTCTCGATTTTTCTACACGGCGAAGGCGTCGCGGTCGGAGCGCGAAGCGGGGCTCGACGGGGTGGAGAAAATCAAATTAGACGTAGGCGACGAAAGATTGTCGGGTGGTTCATGGGAACGACGTGACGGCAGAACTTCGGCGCAACGCGCCAATCATCACCCGACCGTGAAGCCTATCGCCTTGATGCGCTACATGATTCGCCTGGTCACGCCAAAGGGCGGCACTGTGCTTGACCCGTTCATGGGTAGCGGCTCGACGGGGTGTGCGACGATGATTGAGGGGATGCAGTTCATCGGCATCGACATCACGCCGGAATACGTAGAGATTGCACGCAAGCGCATTGGGCATTGGGATTGTGAATTATAACAATTGCATGCAGCGTATTGACAGATTGTACATCTGGTCTATACTACGGATGGTTAGGCAAGCAATGCGAAACAACGCAGACAACGAAGGGCAACGAAGATGAAAACCAAAATGAATGCAGTACTGAACGGCAAGCCAGTGCAAGCAACAGCGCGACCGGAAGAAACAGCATTGCAGAAACAAGCATGGGAAATCAGATTTAATGCACTGCAGATTAGTACTGCAGTAAACAAGTACACAAAAGAGCAAACACAGGAACGGCACGAAATTCTGCAGAGATTGTTGCGTAATCTGCAGCACGAGTTAGACGCAATGAACAAAATGACGGCAGCACAATAGCGGCAAGCAGGGAATCAGTGCCAGGTACAATGCCTGGCACTTGCACATAGCAGAAGGGGCAATCTAATGCAATTCACACAACGGCAGCCACAGACGTTACGCAAGGAAATACCGGAAATGCTTGCATTACTGGCAGGGCTTGACGTGCTTATCGACAGCATCGCGTACGACACCGAGCAACAGGCAGGCGCGGCAACCAGTGACAGGCGGTACAATCTGCAGCAGAACATTGGTACCTTGCACACGCACGCCTGCAGGCTGGTGCATTTGGCAACCCAGCTGGGCAGCATCGACACGGAAGGCGGGCGGCAATGAAATTGCAATTTGTGCAATCTATAGGGCAGTTTCAAGCTTCACACAATTTGACCTTGTACACCATACGGGCAATAGTGAACGGTATCGAGCTGCAGTACATGAATTACCGTACAGGCGATACGCAAACGCTGGTGTTTGCTACGGCAGCACAGGCAATAGAGTGTGCCGAGTCAATAGCAGCCAAAGAATCAGACACGGAAGGCAACAACAATGAGTGATGAGCAAGCGGGCATCATCACTGCCGAGCAAGCGTACACCTCGGCAGCAGGCATTGATTACACAATCAAAACACACACGCTGCCAATAGGCATTATCTTTGTTTGGGTAATGCGATATGACGGCAAAATGATATATAGCCAGCAATGCTACGACGCGGCAGCGTTCGACCTGGAAGCAATCAAAGCGGTAATAGAGAGTGCACAATAATGCAATGGATAGCACGCGGGCTGGGCTTGTATGCCGAGCTGCAAACGCCAAACAGGCTGTATAGGGCGCGAATAGTACAGGGGCTTGACGCTGGCTGGGCAGGCACGGTCATTGTTACCGAAACGGCAAGCGCTCGGTTACGCGGCAGGGATAAAGAAAAGCGATTTACGGCAAGCACCGAATCAGGAGCAATTGCCCTGGTAGAGCAATGGATTAATCAGAGAATAGAGAGGATTTAGGTTTGTTATGGGATTGCACCAAAAGCTGCAGGAATCATTGACGGGGCGCGATGATTTGCGCTACACCGACAGGGTAATAGCAACGTTACGGCACGAGGAATACGAGCCCTGGTACAAAGCGGTATTGCTGAATGTGCCAGAAGATGACATTTCCTATCATGTGCAAGAAATTGACGGCATGAAAAGCAACGGGGCTGCTGCCCTGGGCATTGCAGATATACGCGATTACAGGCGATTAGCGGCACGTGCCGAAAGCCAGCCGATACAAGCACCAAAGCTGGTAAACACAGCCGCAAAAGAGCGCGTTTGGAGCAAAAACCCTGCCTACTATGCATCACGCAATATATTGCAGATTGCTGCCGAAATGGGCTGCAGCCGCGACGCGGTGTACAAGCATTGCACTGCACATAATTACCAATACCAAAAACTGATTGCAATACCGACAAACAAGCCACGGGCAAAATACCCAGAAGATGCAAGCTGGTTTGCCGCGCGAACAATCAACGCGGCTGCTGCCGAGCTCGGCATCGATGCAAAGACAGTAGCACGGTTTTTGCGGCGACGGGGCTGGGCATACAAACCAAATCCAAAGAAAGAACAATATACGGCACGATTTCCAGACGATGCAGCATTCTATGCAAACAAAACAATAAAGCAACTTACTGCAGCAATGAATTTAAGCCGCTCGGCAGCGCGGCATTTTTGCGAATCACGCGGCTATGCATACATACAGACAAAACCAATGTATAAAAAAGCATTGCCAGACATGCCGACAGATGCAGCCTGGTATGCAAAGCGCACAATCAAAGAAATCATGAGAGCAATGAAGCGAAGCGAAAGCGCAACCCGCAATTTTTTGCGGGTGCGTAATCTGCCGTATAAACGCAGAATAAACCGAGGTAACAAAAAATATGAAATGCCAGAAGAGCAAAATTATTACGCAAGCAGAACAATTGCACAGCTAACTGATGAGCTCTGCCAGACTCGGTATCAAGTTATTCATTTTTTGCGAAAACGCGGCTGGACATACAAGCACAACATCAAACCGCAAACGATAGAAACCGATTTAGATTTTAATCACCATGCAAACTGGTATGCAGCGCGAACGATTCAACAGGCTCGGCACGTAATCGGCTGTACAGATAATCAATTACGCAGGTACCTTAAGCGCAAGGGCTACACATACAAGGCAGTAGCAGTGCCATACAAGAAAGGCGGCAAGTAATGCCAGGCTGGTTTAAAGGCGAAATATACGCGGGCAATGGAATACTGGTAGATAGACGCTGGGCAAATCAAAGCGAATGGGTAGAGATTAAACCAACAGCAAACCAGCCAGTAAACGTGCAAATCTATGCAAGGCGTACAAAGGCATCTCGGTACACACTACGCTTTATTGCGGCAATGGTAGTAGACAAAAAGCTACAGATAGAGCTCAAAAGCAGGCGGCAGAATATTGATTTTGATTACTGGCTAGACATGTGCATAAAATTTGCTCATGATACCCAGCAGCCCTATACCGATTTGCTGTACAATCTTGCACACTTACGAGCAAATGAAACAACCTGGGTAAAGGGCTTGAAAATGCCGTTCTATTACCAGGGCGAAGAGCTCGAATCAGATGAGAAAGAGATAGACGAATGAACAGCATTATTTTATTTTGGTACCTGGTATGCAGCGGCGGTGCCTGCCATACCGTACCGTTTGAGGTACCACAAGAAGCGGCAGCAATTATTGCCTGTGAAAGCGGCGACGGTTTGCACTATGGCACGTACACCCGCTGGGCACGAAGCGCAACCAATGACGGCGGGCTGTTTCAATTTAACGACGCAACGTACATTTGGTTAACAGGCAGCACACATGCCGAGCTTGATACACCAGACAATCAATACCGAGCATTTCGGCAGCTATGGAATAATGGCAAGGGCTGGAAACATTGGAAATCATCACAAGCGTGTTGGAGCCAGTGGCTGCAAGTAAACAACGAAGGGCAGGCAGTGTGGCAATGAAAAAAGAACAAACCTATGCAGCGCTCAAACGGGCAGAACATGATTTGATTTTTTGGTCAACAAAAGCCCAGCAAATCAAAGCCTGGATAGACGAGAAAAACCCAGAACACAGCACGGATTTTTATCCAAGCTGGCTGGCAAATGTTGAAACGCGAATAGCAGAAATTGAAACCGAGCGCGAACGGTTACGCGCTTTGTTGCAATTGTGATTTTGCTATACTCTAAGCAACAAAGAAAGGGCAGCACATGACAACAGAAACCGTAACGGCACCAACACCATTGCCTAATGTATTTGATTTAAAAATACCAGGCGGTACGTACATGGCAACGCCTACGTTTGTTTTTATCGATAAAGCGGGGCAATGGTTTGCAACCAGTATGAGCAGCGCGGGCGTACCAAAAGGGCAATTTGGCATACATGTGTGGAGCCGAGCAAGCTACATAGCAGCCTGGAAATTGCTCAAATTTCGCAATGACAGCCACGGCAATTTAACGCTGTTAAACGGTAAATTGTATTTCATCATCAATAATAAATCAGGCGCTGTTACTGCCGAAATTATCGAGTCATACCAGGGGCAGCCATAATGACAACCTACCCAGAACAAACGAAGCCAGCCGCAAGCACGGGCGGCAAGCGCAAGGCACTGCCTACCGTTATTGTGTTGCATCACACGGCAGGCAACGGCAACGCTGCAAGCGAATTAGCGTACCTGCAAAACAACCCTGCAGGCGTAAGCATTCATTACCACGTAGCAAAAGATGGAAGCCGTACCAGGATGGTACCAGATGACGTGATAGCCTACCATGTAGGAAATAGCCTGGTAGGCAGCCTCGGCAGCCCAAACGCTGCAGCGCTCGGTATTGAGATTAGCAACACAGGCAGCAAAACGGTGCCAGATGCATACCCAGTTGCGCAAATCGATAGCGTTGCAGGTATTGTTGCACGCTGGCTGGCTGCATATCCTATTCAGATGATTACATCACACGCTGGCATCGATACCAAAGGCAAGTACGACCCGTACAACTTTCCATGGCAAGCATTCTATGAGCTATTAGCAAAACATGTGGTGAACGAATGACAGACACTATAGAAGTAAAGCTAGCACGGCTCGAAGAAAAAATAGATAACCTATTACGTTTAAGCCGAGCTAATGAAACGGCAATCAAAGCAAACGAAATAGAAATGAGAGCCGAGGTAAAAGAGCTTGCGGGCAGGCTGGCAGAGCTTGAACAATCAATAAGCAAGATTTGGGGCGGCGTTGCAGCTGTTGCAAGTTTAATTAGCGTTATTATGTGGCTAGTGAATAGGATAGTAGGACAATGAACACAAAACCATGGTACAAATCAAAAACAATTTGGCTAAACATCATCACGGCAATTGCCACGGGCGCTATGATTCTTTCAAATGATGCAAGCTGGGCAGCATATGCACAGCCATTGCTCATGCTTACTGCCCTGGCTAATGCTGCCTTGCGTATCATTACCGTTTCAACAATTGAGTAATTATTATGAGTGAACTGCCAGAAGACATGCTACCGTTACACGGTAAAGTAAAGCGCAAGCCAGGGCGCCCAAAAACAAAACCTGAAATGCCGATGCGGCAGGCACGACCGCGCGGCAGACCTCCAATGCATGCACCCAAAGTAAAGCCACGACCAAGCGAAGCATATGTTCGACCAGATACGATTATTTTAAAATACAGCGACGGGCGCGAGGCACGCACAACAAATTTAGACGTTGAAGCCTGGCTACCTGTATTTATCAAGCATTTGAGCCTTTGGGGCAATGTGACAGCGGCAGCCGAGTATGTAGGGATTAATCGTAAGACAGCACGCAAGGCATACAACGAGCGCCCAGACGTTCGCGAGCAATGGCACGAGGCAATAGATGAGGCAGCCGAGCGGCTCGAAATGGATGTTGCAGAACGCGCGCGCAAATCGGATTTGCTTGCAATGTTTTTGCTTAAGGGTTTGAAGCCTGAAAAGTATCGTGAAAAATACGAAGCACCCGCAAACCAACAGGCTAATGATTTTATTGTGGAAATAGGCAATGAGCCAGTACACAGATTCGCAGAACAGCAACCCAGTGCGTTTATTGAAGCAGACGCAATCGACCGAGCCACAACTAAGATTTTTCCAGAGTAATGCACGATTTCGCGCGTTTATCGGCGGGCGCGGCAGCGGCAAAACGCGGGCTGGTGTAATCGAGTGCCTACGGCAACCGGCAGGCAGTACAGGCATGATTATTGCGCCTACAAATGCCATGTTACGAGACGGCGCGCGCAAGATGCTTTTAGACATTGCGCGCAAGGCAAAAATACTGGTACAAGAAAATATCAGTACAGGCACAATCAGGCTGCATGGCAATCGTACTATTTTGCTACGCTCGGCAGAAAACCCAGAACGGCTACGCGGTGCTAACCTAAGCTGGCTATGGGTAGACGAAGCAGCATTAGTACCAATTAACACCTGGACTATTGCTATTGCAACGTTACGTGAAGAGCCTGCCAGGGCATGGGTTACCACAACACCGCGCGGGCGTGATTGGATATACGAGTTATGGACATCAGGCGATGCAGATTATCAAATCATACACAGTAAAACGGCTGATAATGTTTTTCTACCCGGCTCGTTTCTTGAAACGCTCAAAAAATCCTACACCAGCGAACAATTTCGGCAGGAAGTAGAAGGCGAATTTGTCGACATGGCAGGCGCTCTATTTCGGCGGCAGTGGTTTACTATTGTTGACCGAGCGCCTGATGGTTTATCATGGTTTCGGTATTGGGATACTGCCACAAGCATACGAGAAACAGCAGACTATACAGCGAGCGTACGCTGTGCACTCGATGAGCAAGGCAACCTATACATAGCAGACGGAATCAGGATAAAAGCAGAATTTCCAGACGTACGCAAAATCATGGTAGACACGATGAAAAATGAGCAATACGATACTATGCAAGGGATAGAGCAAGCGCAAGCAGGCTTAGGCGCGCTGCAAGACATACGCCGAATGCCTGAACTGGTAAACGTATCGTTACAAGGTTATGTGGTAACACGTGACAAAATGCAGCGGGCTATGCCCTGGGCAGTAAGAGCCGAGCAAGGCATGTTGCGAATTGTTCGCGGGGATTGGACAGCACAGTTTATTGATGAGTGCCTAGCATTTCCACACGGGCAACATGACGACATGGTAGACGCGGTTTCAGGTGCTGTAGAAATGCTTGCAAGCGGGCAAGTATTGTACGATTTCATATAACACGTAGTAAGAGGTACCGAGGCTATGGAATATAAAGCAATCGAAGCAATACCAGGCTGGTATAGCATTGCCAAAAAAGCAGGCGAATTATACGGCACGCTTGATGCATACGAAAAGGTACCAATGTACTACCGTGCAATTAACTTGCGCGCCGATGCTCTCGGTACCGTACCGTTTGAATTATTGCGGGCTGGCTTGCCTGTTGAATATCCATTTACGACGCCTCTTGAAAACCTTATACAGCAAACAGAACGAGCGCTAATGCTTGTAGGGCGCGCGTTCTGGCTACGGCTTTATCGCGGGCGGGTATTGTACGGTTTTCAATTTATTAACCCGCGTTCTATTGAGGTTACATTTCACCCTGAAATTATGACAGGTGCCGATTACCTTACAGGGCTAAAGTTTACGCAAAAAATTAACGGGCAAGTGCATGCTACCTGGACAGCTGCAGACATTGTGTATTTTCACGAGCCGAGCATTAAAAACGATATTAACGAAGAGGTAAGCCCAGCACGTGTTGCACTGCAAAGCGCCCAGCTTGCGTATTACTTAGAGCGGTTTGCCTCGGCATTCTTTGAACACGGTGCACAGCCTGCATTGGTGTTGAGCCTTGACAAAAGCATCACGCCTCCTGAATTAGAGCGTATGAAATCACATTGGACGCGCTACGTAGAAAACGTATCAAACGCGTTTAAAACGTTCTTTTTTCGCGGTGATGTAAAAGCCCAGATTGTGACATTTCCATTAGACCAGATGGACATGGTACCAATTCAAGAGCGCGCGGTAATGAACATTGTTAGCACGTTTGGTGTACCTCGTACCATGATTGAGGCAAGCGCGGCAAACTATGCAACAGCAAACAGCGATAGGCAATCATTTTGGCGCGAAACAATTGTACCCAGGCTGGCATTTTACGAACGCGTGTTGAATGAGCAATTATTTCGCAATTTAAAATATCAGTTTAAGTTTTTGCCTGAAAAACTAGACGTGTTCCAAGTAGACGAAGCAGCACGCGCGAATAGTTTAGTACTACTCGTGCAAGCGGGCTTGCCATTATCTGCAGCAATGAAACAGCTGGGCTATAGCAACATCGAAGAGGCATTAGGTTTGCCAGCACCTGTGCAAATCGATAACGACGGCGGCGTAAACGTAGACACGGGCAAGCCAGTAAACACACAAGGTGCAATGCCTGATGAGCGGCTGGGTATGCAAGACATGGCAGGCAAGCGCGCTGCCGAGCTCGAGCGGTACGAATCCAAAACACTTGCGCGGCACAAGCCAGGCAAACCGGCTGCCGTGAAATTTAGCAGCGATGTACTGCCACAATACATGCTTGACTATCTTGATACCGAGCTAGCCAGCGTAAAAAAAAAATATGAGATAGCAGAAATCTTTGCAGCCGTAAAACTGACGTTTGCTGATATGACAGACGGCGAGCAAAAGGTGTACAAGGCTATCGTTAAAAAGCTTGAAAAGCGCAACGAAGATGTAAGCCAGAAAATTGCAACCGGTGATTACAGCGGCATAGATACTGATTTGCGCAACGTGCTTGACAAATCAGTAGCTACTGCCGTTTTAAACGCTGGTGCCGAGCGTGTGCAGCCTATACGCGGCATGGCTGATGACCAAAGCGCGGCGCTTATTGAGCAAGGCATTAAAGCACACGGGGCAACGTATTTAGATAAATACTGGAATCCGTTCCTGCAAGATTTGAGCACAACCGAAAAAAGCTATGTAGACAAAGTAATAGCAAATACGATGGTAAGCCCAGGCACCACACAAGCCGACATTATGCAGCAGCTCTCTATGTTTGGGCAGTTACGTGCAAGCCGTATTGCGTTTACCGAGCCGACGCGCGCGGCATCACAGCAAACATTGCAGGTGCGCGACCTGGCACGCGCAAACGGCATTTCTGTTACGCGGTATTGGAACACCGAAAAAGACAGGATTGTATGCCAGATGTGCCGAGAGCTTGACGGGCTGCCAGAAGAAGAATGGCAGGCAGTATACAGCGGTGAACAAGATATAACGCAAGGTGCACCCGCTCATGTGAACTGCCGCTGTGATACAGGGCTCGAATATGTAGACAGCATCACGCAGCCAGCCGAAATGCCTGCCGAAGAAATGACAACAGACGAAGCGCTACAGATTGCACAGCCAGCACCAACACCTGCCGAGGTGCCACTATTGCAGCGTGATGCTGCCGAGATTGCACAGCACATTATTGACTCGGTACCTGCTGATTTGGCGGCTGATTCGAGAAAATCAGCAGATTTTTGGGAAAAGGGCGGTTTGCAACAGCTCAAGAATGACATTAATTTTGCAATCAAAACTTATGGATACAATTCTCCTGAACATCAAAAAGCAGTAGCAGATGCATTGGTAATACAAGATGAATACAAGTTATTGCAGAATGCTGTATTTAAACGTGAAGAGGTTGTATACCGTCAAATCTTACAAGATATGCAGCATCCAACACCACAAACTGCAACAGTGAATTTTGTCGGCACCAAATTAAAACCAGCACAACAGCACCGTATAAATGAATTGATACAGTTATCAGTAGGCATTGCACCTGATATTGGTAAACCTATTGAAATTAATTTGAATGCCTCGGGGCGTTTAGATATTCAAGAAGGCAGCATGGGAAGATTAAATAAAGTAGGCGGCAGATATCTACGCAACGTACTAACCGTAAATCCAAACACAACGGCAAGCACGTTAGTACATGAAACTATGCATAGTTTGCAACAACAGCAATATTACGGGGAACAAGCTACCAATACATTTGGTGATGCAAGAACGGCAAATGATAAACCTGTAACGCTATTCTCGCAAGGGTACGGGGTTTCAGGTGATACATACCTCGATGCTACCGACAGTGCATATACATTCCGTGTATATGTTAACCACGGTAGCAACCGATGGTCTGAAGTGCTAACCACGGCTATTGATGACATTTCGCGCAAGCCTACTGCAAAGGATACGGGATTATTAAAGTTATTTGCACAAATCGTAAAGGATGGCGGCAGATGAAATTGATTGTTACAAAAGATAACTATAAGGCTGTTTGGAATGATGCTACAGGGCAATTTGATGGTGATAAACGCCTCATAGAATACATCAAAAAATTACTGTCATTCAGCGCTAAGCTGGGCAGCAATAGGTACAACATGTTAGTACAGGATGCAACGTTGTATGCAATCGAAATAGAAGAATACGTGCCAGACGTTTACCCAGAAGGCACGTTAGACGTATGACAAAAATAATCGTAGAGAACGCAGCCCTGCATTTAACCGAAAAGGTGAAAGCAGCCCAGGCGGCAGCCATTGCGGTAATAGCAGACATTGCCAAAAACAAGCTGAACAAAGATAAGCCGCCGGCACCTAACCCAGGCTCGATGCAGTGGGTTAGTGCAAAGCAAGAACGGTTTGTAAAAACCATGTTTGCAATAGGCAAGATGAAAAAGTACGTACGCGGCAGGGGCAACGGGCTGCCCTGGCAAACCAGCCAGCGAATGAATAACAGCTATGTAATTATGAAAGAGCAAATAGGTGATGTATCAATCATCAATACGGCAAGCTATTCGCAATTTGTAGTAGGCGATAAGCAAAGCCAAATACATCAGGGCAGATGGAAAAAGGGCAGCGATGTAGCAACCGAAATGCTGGCATCTGGTGTTATTGATAAGGTAATTCGCGATGCAATCCAAAACGCGTTTAAATAGCGGCATTTGGTATTATCACAGTAATTAGTAATGAGGTGCAATCATGGCAGGAAGCCGACACAGTGCAAGTGACATGGTAATGATTAAAGCAGCACGGCAGGCAGTAATGATGCATGCCCAGGCAACGGCAGCACATGCCGAGGCAATGAAGAGCATGTTTGCTGATTTGGGTGACGATATGACAGACATGGAAGACGTAAACAGCCGAGTAGCAGAAACCGACGCGGTACGCAGTGCAAAGGCTGCAGACCTGCCAGGGCAATTGCGCGAAATCCTCGGTGAAACCATTTGCCTCAAATACAAATCACACGCAGCACATTGGAATCTGGAAGGTGAAGACTTTCCGCAATATCATGCATTTTTTCATGATATGTACGAAGCGCTCGAAGAGGCAATTGACCCTACAGCCGAGTATTTGCGAGCTTTGGGATTTAAGGCACCTGCCACTATTTACCAGGCAATTGCATACCAGCCAGCCGACATGCTGACCGAGGAAGCACCACTACCTGCCCTGCTTGCAAGCATTACGCTTGATAACATGCGCATGTGTGATTTGCTGCAAGGCGGAATCTACTTTGCAGGCATTGCAGCTGAATATGGTGTACAAAACTTTCTGCAAGACCGCTTAGGCTATCACCAGAAATTACGTTGGATGTTACGAGCAATTCAGACACCAACACCAGAGCTTGCAGAACTGCCAGAGCCTGCCGAAATGGACATGATGACAGAATCAATGCCTGCTGCAATGGAACAACCAAAGCACGTAAAAGAACTGGCAAGCCAGCTTCTGTATGTATTGCGGGGCAAGTAATGACAGTAAAGGCAGTAGGCGAATACACATTAAAAGGCAAGGGCATTATTTGGGGCGGGCGTGATTTGCAAGGCGATACATTCACGCCAAAAACAGACCTCGGCGAAACGCGCTCTTTTATCGGCATGCCTGTGTACTACGACCACAGCCTGGGTGATTTGCGGCGCCAAATTGGTGTAGTAAAAAGCTGGGCACCTGATGACGACGGCATCGACGTTGAAATCGAATTAGACAGGCGCGACAAATACGCCAAACAAGTAATGCAACTGGTAAAGCGCGGCGCGCTCGGTTTGTCGACCGGTGCATTATCGCATTTGGTAGTAAGAGAATCAGGAGAGCTCAAACGCTGGGTAGTAGGCGAAATAAGCCTAACACCGACGCCTGCCGAGCCACGTACCACGGCAACCAGCGATGTAAAGAGGTTAGCAAAGAGCGGCAACGCTGCTAATTCTGCATACGCTTATGCATATATCGAACAATCACCAACAGAAGGTAAACCAATGGACAAGAACGAAATGAAAGCGGCAATGCTCGAAATCCTCGAGGAATCCGCGGGCACGCCTGTTGCAGGCGGCGGCGTTGTGGACAGCACCCGACAGGCACCAGCAACCAAGAAGCTTACCAGCCGAGGGTTTAGCGGTGAACAATCGGAAGCAATCGTACATTACCTGAAAACCGGTGATGAGATTGCAGCCAAAGCAACTTTGGTAGAAGGCACGGGCGCAAACGGCGGCTATACCGTACCTCACGATTTCTATACCCAGGTTATTGATAAGCGCGACCAGAACTGGATTGGTGCAAAGCTCGGCATTCAACGCTATACCACAGACCGACAGATTTTCGACATTGCAGACCAGAACGGCAAAAGCAATTTCGCGTTTGTTGCAGAATCTGCAGCCGCAAATTTTGACGAGCCAACCTTTAGCCAGTCTGCCATTACGGTTTATACGGCTTCCCTTGCAATGAAGATTTCTAACCAGCTGTTGCGTGACAATGCAATGGATTTGGAAGGCTTTCTTACTCGTGAAATCGGGCGGGCATACGCACGTCATTTGAACGATTACATGATTAACGGCACGGGCTCGGCACAACCATACGGCGTTCTTGCACGTGCAACCGTAAGCGAAACCCTGGCAAGCGCAAGCGGGCTTGACCAGAGCGACATTCATAACATCGTATACAAGCTGCCAGCATGGTACGTTGATGACGGCAACGCAACGGGCTGGGTAATGCAAAACAGCACCCTGGGCGCAATTCGACAGCTGCAAGGCAATTTCTACAGCTTCCAACCTACACCAATGGGCACAATTGATAACCTGTACGGCAAGCCTATTGCAGTAACAGATAAGATTGCAGTGCTCGGTACGGGCAACAAGCCTATCATTTTCGGCAATTGGGGATATTACGCGTTTGTCGAAAACCTCGGTTTGGAAGTAAGCCGCAATCCATACGTATACCAGCCAAATTACCAAACGGCAATTTTCTGTACCGTACGTTGGGGCGGGGATGTTGTACAGCCTGAAGCATTCGTATACGGCGTGAATCCGTAAGGGATAGCAGATGCAAATTAGGCTTAAAAATGCCCTAAGCTGCATCGTTAATGGCTCAATGCGTAGCTATGCTGGCGGCTCGGTAATCGAGCTGCCAGCAAGCGAGGCACAACACCTGCTGAACACAGGACGTGCCGAGGCAGTAGAGCCAGAAGCTGCAGCACCTACGGCAACACCAGCGGCAGCACCAAAACCCAAAACCAAGCGAGGCGTGTAGTGGCATACCTGACTGTAGCTCAATTAAAAACATACCTGGGCATACAATCCAGTACTGATGATTCGTTACTTGCAGATATTGTTACCGAGGCGCAAGCAGCGGTAGACGATTATTGCAACCGGACATTTGAAGCTGCAGCAGATGCAACGCGCTATTTTAACGCGCTAGACATTCGGTACGGCGGGCGCGTTGATGCATTCCAAAATACGCTGCTGCTTGATTTTGATTTGTGCCAGCTAACCAGTGTCAAAAACGGTAACGGGCAAACAATCCCAAACGAATATCTGGTATTGCTGCCTACCAATTTTGTGCCGAGTTACGCGGTAAAAATCAAGATGAACACGGCGTATGTTTGGACATACATCGGCACGCCTGATACGGCAATCGAGGTAGTAGGGCGCTGGGCGTATAGCATTACCTGCCCTACACCAATACGAGCTGCAACGCGGCGCCTGGCAGGATATATGTACCGAGCCAAAGACAACACAGCCGAAACCGACAGAAGCATTATGAGCGTTGACGGCGTAAGCATAGCGGCGCCTGCAATCCCTACTGATGTTACGAGAATGTTAGAGCCATACAGGCGGCAGAGCTAATGGCTACACATATCACCAGCATTATTAGTGCAATTGCTGCAATGCCTGTACAGGCGTTTGGGGCAACGGTTACTGTACGTTCTGGCACGGGCTTGCACAACACGGTAGAAAATGCAGACCTGCCATGCCGTATCATTTCACCACTTAATGCAACCAGCCAGCGAAGCAAGCGGATTACCACGGGCGCGGGCAGGGTTATGCAAACCGAATGGACTATAGAAGACATAGCACTATTACGGTTTGTTGGTGACGGGCTCGGCTTAGCTGACATTGCATCGATATACCTGGAGTACATGAACAGTTATATCGAATGTGCACGGCAGCTGGGCAACACGGTATACGCGCTTGATTTGTTGCAGCAGCGTACCCAGGTGCTGCAATACCCAGCAAGCAGCGAGCGTACCTATCACGCGGTAATCAGTACCAGCACATTTACAGACATTGTGCAATAGAGAGGTAAGACCATGGCACAAACCACAGCGGCAATGAACGGCAGCGCGTTTTTTATTGGATTACAAACAGGCGGCACGGGTACCTATACTGACATTTCTGGTTCCTCACAATCTATTGAAATGCCAGAATTAGAGCGGTTTACGGGAGATGCATACACGCCTGATTCGGATTATGGCATTGTGACATTTGGTAAGCAGAAGCCGTTCGATTTGACGGTAAACGTCATTTACACCGAAACCACTACAGAAGCATGGCACGTGCTCGAAGATGCATACCGTAACAAAACCCTGGTTAGCATCAAATGGCAGCCAGCAGGCAGCACGGCAGGCAACGATGCATACGCAACCAATGCAACGCGCATTTACAAAATGCAGTTACCAAACGGTGATGCAACCACGGCAGACGTGATTGTATGTTCGTTTACCTTGAAATGCACAAGCATTACCATTACCGTCTAGGCATTTGCAGCACAGGCATTGCCCTTGATACAGAGGAATTATGTACACCATTAACAAAACCAAACTTTCTATACGAGATGTTGCACAGCTGCAGAAGAGTGCAAAGAGCGGCGAAATACACGAGATGCTGCCGATTATTGAAAAGTGTGTAAGCACTGAAGACGGCAGCCCAGCAAGTGATTTGCCGTTCGAACACTTTAATGCAATTGTTGAAAAGATTCTTGCTAGATTGCAGTTTCAAGACCCAAACTTGAAAGGCAGCTGATTGCGCATCTATGGACAGCAGCACCAATGCCATTAGAGTATTTGGAGCTGCTTGCCTGTAGGGATTTGTACCACTGTACACCCAGCCAGCTGCCTGATTACGACACCATAGCACAGCATTTGCATATGATAGCCATAGAGCGCAGGCTGAAAAAGAGGGTTACCCTATGACACAAGAAACTGTAATTATTCGATTTGTTGGAGAAGATGACGTTACAAACGTTACCAACACAATCGATAAAAACATGAGTGCACTGGGCAACCAAAGCGAAGCCGTAAGCACCAAAATGAGCGCCTTTAATGGCATTGCCCAGGGCGCTTTTATGGCAATCGGCGGTGCTCTTACTAACCTGGCTACGCAAGGGCTTGCGAAGCTCGGTGATTTCTTTACCGGTGCAATCGAAGAATCATCAAGCTGGCAAAGTGCCCTTGCGCAAACCGAGGCAGTAGTAAGAAGCACGGGCGCGGCAGCAGGCTTTACGGCAACGCAATTAGGCGATATGGCAGAAGGGTTAAGCGCTGCCAGCGGTAAAAGCATATTTAGTGATGATGCTATTTTGGGCGCTGAAAATGTGCTAGCAACATTTACCCAGATTAAAGGTACAAACTTTGGCGATGCAACAGCCGCAATTCTCGATGTAAGCCAGGCATTAGGGCAAGACCTGCAAAGCACCTCAATACAGGTAGGCAAGGCGCTGAACGACCCTATAGCGGGCATTGGTGCGCTTTCTCGTGTAGGGGTTACCTTTAGCGAAGACCAAAAGAAACTTATCAAAAGCCTGGTAGAAACAGGCGACGTTGCAGGCGCGCAACAGGTAATTATTGCCGAGCTCAATAAAGAGTTTGGCGGCTCGGCAGCGGCAGCGGTAGGCACGTATGCAGGACAGCAGGAAGTACTAAAAGCCCAATTTGCAGACATACAGCAGGGATTAGGCGATGCACTTATGCCTGTGCTTATGCAATTTGGTACCTTTATGCAAGACACGATTGTACCAGCGGTAAAATCTGGCACCGAAGCATTATCAGGCTGGATTACCTCGGTTAACGAAAGCGGTACGACGGCTGATATATTCACTACTATCAAAGATGCAATTGCTGCAGTGCCTGGAGTGCTTGCACAGCTAAGCGCGGGCTTTGCACAGGTACAAATATTTCTGCAGCCGTTGACAGACGCGGTTATGGGGTTTGTTGCCGTTTTTGTTCCTGCAATGGTACAAGCTGGCAGCGCAATTACCGAATATTTGGCATCACCTACAGCCCAGGCATATATTGCATTGCTCGGTACATTCTTTGGGCAACTGGCAACCACAATACGCGATATTTTAGTGTACGAAATAAATAATCTAACCATTGTTTGGGGTTTGCTCGTAGACGCGTTTACATTTCTTTGGCCGTATATCAAGGTAGTATTTGACCAGCTCATAGCAAATGCAACGATTGCAATTGATTTTGTAACGGGCATAATGAACGTATTTTCGTTACTGCTGAAAGGCGATGTAACAGGCGCCTGGAATGCATTAAAAACCACAATTGAAACCGTGTGGACAGACATAAAAGCAGCAGTACAGGTAGGCGTTGATTACATATCTACAGCGCTAAAAAACAAAATGGACGAGGCAAAATCATTAGGCACTGATTTGGTCAAGGGCATTGCAGGCGGTATTGATTTGGGCATTAAATTTGTGAAAGATGCTATTAATCGAGTTATTGCCGATGCATTGCAAGCAGCGCGCGACGCGGGTATTATTCAATCACCTAGCAAGCTATTTGCAGACATGGTAGGCGCCCCAATTTCGCAAGGCATGGCACAAGGGATTATAAACAGCAGCGGGCTTGTTGCCGATGCAAGCAGCATGGCAGTAGGCAACGCGGCAGCGGTAACCAGCTACAATTACAACTTAAATGCCTCGTATGCTACAGTACAAAACGAAGGCAGCATTATGCAGGACATGCGAGCTATGCAGATATTATCAGGGGCAATCTAATGGCATACCAGATTACCTACATTTCAGGCGCTAACACGTATAACCTATCAAACCAAAGCCCTGGCTTTTTGGTGCATTACCTCGGTGATGAAAATTATGGTATGGCACCGCTGCACATGATTACCAGCCGTTCACCTGTACAGCACGGTGATACAACGCTTGATTTTCGGCTTGACCCGCGAATCATTCAAATACCGTTACTAGTAGAGTGCGAAACGCTGCAAGAACAGTACGAACTGCGGAATTACCTGCTATCCATTTTCAAGCCGTCTAATACTGATGGCACGCTTGTAGTTGATTACCCAGACGGGCGCCAGCGCTGTATTACTACTCGAGTATTAGGCGGGCTTGATTTCAATATGGAAACAAGCAGCGGCTATAGTATACGAGCGGTAGTAAAATTACGTTGCAGTGACCCTACATGGTATAACCCTTTGGAAACAACGCTGCCACTGTTTAGTATTGCAGGTACACCAACACCCTACCCAAAAATTTACCCAGTGACATACGGTACGCTTTCTCTTACTGGTACCTATGTTTTGAATTACGGCGGTACCTGGCTGAGCTATCCTATCATTACCGTTACCGGTCCCGTTACCAATTTTTCAATTACCAACACTGCAAGCAATCAAAATATAACGTTAGTGACAGGCACGGTAATTGCGGCTGGTACGTCGCTTACGTTTGATTTACGATACGGATATAAAACCGTAACAGACCAAACAGGCGCAAACAAAATAGGTTTGGTAGACAGCAGCAGCGAGCTTGCACAATTTGCACTATACCCAGCACCTGACGTGCCAAACGGTATTAATACCCTGGCTGTTTCTGGCACAAGCGTAACATCGTCTAGCAGTGTATTTTTATCGTATTTTGATAGGTTTGTAGGCATTTAGAAGAGGTAATACCATGGCAAGCAATGAACGTTCTTTGGGCTGGAATACAAGCACAGTAAACGACGGGGCAAGCGCTTACGATACAGCGCGAATGATTGCAATGGAATTAAAAACGCTCGGCAATGGCACGTTAAAAACTGGCAGCAATCTGGCAGTAACAGGTGCAACTAATACACTTACTATTGCAGACGGGGCAGCACTTATTAACGGCTATTTTTATGAAACCACGGCAGCAAGCACAATAAGCACGTTAGGTTTGAACGGTACATATACGCTTGCTCTCATTTCAAATGCCAGCGGTTCCAGCTATACGGTAACAGCAAACGGTGCTGCAACAATCCTTGTGCTTACCTCTACCGTTCGCATGGCTCTTTGCACAAGTGCACAGCTTACCACTATTGGTGCTGCAAATTACATTTCATACGCAACGGTAGTAGTAGGAGCAACGGGGCTGATAAGCTCGGTAACAAGTTTATTCCCATTTGCAACAGCGCGGCAAAATACAAATACACAATTTGTAATTTTATCGCAAGGCACTGCAACTTTAACAACTGCAGGAACGGATTATGTTATAGGGAATTATGGAGTGTCAAGCTATACTAGCAGTAACGATGGCACTATGTTGACAAATACAACCCAAGGCGATGTATATATATATAAATCTGGTTTATATAGTTTTTCGGCTACAATTTATTTTGATTCAAATGCAACAGGTACCAGAAAAGCAAATATACCTGTTACAAGTATTTACGGTACACAAATTTCTGCAACGACATTGGTACAAAATGTTTCTGGTACAAATTATGGTGTATATCAATTTTCTGGTTTGCATTATTTTGATGTTGTATCACCTTTAGTTATTGTTAATTTGTATGCAGGCGCTAGTGTTGCATCTCGTAATGTGTTAAATGCAATTTTTACGGTAGTAAGATTGTAAGCACATGGCACCGTATTACACCATGCAGGTATACAACTCGGCAGGCACGTTGCAGGCTGTCGTAACAGATTTTGAAACGCTTGCAATTAGCAAACAGCTAAACGCAATCGATATGCTGCAATTTTCAATACGCAACGAATCACCCAGTGCACAGTACATGCTGACGGGCGCAATCATAGCCATATACCGACAGGATGCAGACCTCGGCATACCAAATGCACAGGAATTTGTTGGAATCATTCGCAAGATTGTTACCGTACGTGATTTGGTAATCAAGCTAACCATAAGCGCGGTAGGCATGCTGGCTCTGCTTGCAGATAGAGTTATTGCATACAAAGCAAACAAAGCAAACATTACAAAGTTTACTGCAGTGCCTGGTGAAACGATTCTAAAAAACCTGTTTAATTACAATCTCGGCAGCCTGGCAACGACGGCAAACGGCAGGCTGCTTGACGGCAGAATCACAGGTATGAGCACGGCGGCAACGGCAGGCACTGGCACTGCCCTTACGCTGAAATGCTCTATGCTGCCGTTATTAAAGACAATGCAGGAAGTCGCATACACAAGCGGGCTGGCTTATACCATTACCTACACAGCACCCGCAACCTGGCTGCTAACAACGTACGTAGGGCAGATTGGTACCGACAGGACAGCTACTATAGCGCTCTCGATACCAACAGGCACGGTAGCACGGATTGTGCAAACACAAGACCTGCTAACGGATTTTACAGCCGTTATTGCAGGCGGCAACGGTACCGAGGAAGCCAAACCATTTGCCACACGACCGGCCAGCCTGCCTACCGGTTTGGCATTGCGTGAAAACTTTCTTGATGCAAAGAATCAACAAAACAGCACGGCAGCATATTTACAGCAATTCGGTAATAAGGCTTTGGCAATCCAACAGCGCAAGCGTACGCAGTATGCAGTAGACGTGCTGCAAACAAGCCAGACCAGGTACGGGCGTGATTATTTTTTTGGTGATAAAATCTCGGTAAATTGGAATGGCAGCACAATTACACAATTTGTTGTAGGGGTAGGGCTCGAGTGGAAATCGACAGGCGATGAGGTAATAAGTGTCAAACTCAACAACTAATGTGTATGATTTGCTTACGGTAGCACAAACGGATATAGACAACATTTCATCTGTTGAATACCCAGCGGCTGGGCTGACCTTGACACGCTCGGCAACGCTTGCGATTACCACGGCAGCTACTGCAATAACATGGCAAACCGAAACGCGCAACTATGGTTATACCTGGAGTACTATTAACATCACCATACCAACAGACGGCTATTACCTCGTTGCGTTTAATTGTGCATTGGTGTTGAATACAACTTTATCAATGAGATTAGTAGTAAATGGACAGCAACGGCAAAACGTTTATAACGCGGTAGCAGTATCTACAGGCGGCGGCTTTTCATTTAGTGCTGTTTTTAGTTTGTATTTTAATACCAGTGATTTTTTTAGTATTCAATTAGTGCCTGGTGCAAATACAACAGTAAATGTAAATGCCGAAAACACACCAGGCGCGAGCCCTTTTCTGCATGTTGTGCAACTAACAGGAAGTGTAGAATGATAATTTTTCGACAGCGTTTGATACTGCCACAGCTGCACATACAATTTTGGGATGAGTACGGCGAAGAGTACAGCGAGCAATTGCCAGACGGCAGCACTGTTGTAGACAATCCGACAGAAGCCGAGGCTATGCAGCTGTTGCGAATGTATCGGAATCAGATACTGCAAGAATCAGACTATACGCAGCTTGATGATGCACCGCTTGCACCTGCAGACAAAGAAGCGTATAGAGCGTATAGGCAGCTTTGGCGCGATTACCCAGAAACGGTAAACGTGACAGCCTGGACAGGTGCACCATACCCAAAAAAGCCGTGATACAATACGCCTGCAATCCTTAACGAACACTACCAAGACCGCCACGATACCTGCAAGCTAATCCCTTGCAGGTATCGTGTTATTTGATTTCGTTACATGTATTGACAATATGTATTTACCTGTGCTATTATGCAATCAGCCGCAAAGGCGGCAAGGAATCTGAAACAGAAAGCGCAACACAATGCAGAACACAATGAACAACACAGATTGCCCACATTGCGGGGCTGCTATCGGCGAATGCAGCGGCTATTGCAATGCACTGCCAAACGAATTAGACGATGCAACCGAAAACACACAGCCTACTATGTTTGATGGTTTTTGGGATATGCACGCAGAACGCGTAAAAGCTGTTGCTTATGGCGATTTGTACGGCGAATTGATGACCTGGTACAAAGAGCTACACAAAGAAAACGGCATCCTGGCTGCCGTGATGACATCAATTATCAAATTGGAAATTGCACGACGCCTAGCAGCACTATAACAAACAACGCAAGCAGCCTGCCGAGCCAGACACTCGGCAGGCACTACAGAAAGGCAGCACACCATGAACAGATACGAATCAACTGGATTCAAAATTATCGTTTTGCAACATCGTATAAATTGGTTTTTGACAGAAATAAATATGCAACAGAATCAAGAAATAGCAAATAAGCTATCACAAAAAATGATTGCATTGCAGTTGGAATTGCAACATTTGCTATATAACGTGTCTTGGCAATACGCTTAAACAATGCAAACAGCCTGCCGAGCCAGACACTCGGCAGGCACTACAGAAAGGCAGCACAGCATGAACAGCTACGAATTACACCTACTCGAAGCACACAAGGAACTAGCCAAACGCACACTCACAGGGCAGCCGTTAAACGCTCGTATTATCGATGCAATGCGATTGCGGCAGGCAGAAAAAAGCGTATATAGCCTGGCTGTTGAAAATGTGTACCGAGCCGAGCGCAAGAGCCGAGAGGCAGAAGTATTGCCAGGGCTGGATTTGTCACCTCTTATGCCAGCCTCGGTGCTGCAATGAATGCATCACCCGCGCAATGTGTAAGCATCATGTTTGGCATTCGCAAAGATTTTCCGCGTCCTGCTGTTTCGGCAACGCTGATAAATCACAACGGCAAAACACACAACCTGGTATTTTTTGATGAAGACATTACCCAGGTGTTTTATGCGTTCGATTGCACAAAGCTGCATAACGCGCGCGGTAAATGGGTATTGATACACATAGACAATGCAGGTGATTTGCTCGGCATTTCAGGCTATGAAAAGGTAACAGACATTGCATACTGTGTACGAGAGTTGAGCAGATGATTATAGCTATCCTGTTTTTTGCAGCGGCAGCGTATATCATATTTGGGATTGCGGCAGTAGTGGTAATTGTGGTAAAGCCAAAAGAAAGAGAGCGGCAGTAATGTTTACAAGGATTGCAACCAACCAGGGCGAATCAATCGAGCAACGCTATCACATGGATTTTGTGCGAGAAATGGCACCAAACTTGCAAACGTTTGTACAGCCGTATCGAGAGCTTATCAAATGCCCTATTACTGGATTTGCACGGCTGGCTGTTACGTACCAAAAATTGCAAAACTTTGCAGACATAACAACATCCATAACGGCAACGATTTGGCAAGATGTTATTAGCGGCGAAGAGGTAAATTTGGTGCAATTAAGCAGCTGTAATGCGAACCCTACAGTGCTTTGGGTATTTGATTATGATGAGGCGCTCTGCACGGCAGCAGATTGGTTACAAGCAGCGTTATTAGCAGAAGGATATGTATATGTACCTAAAAAAATACCACCAGCCTGGTATACCGAGCAAGGGCAGCAAGATGGTAACGATTCGGATGCCTTTGGAATTAATCCAACGATGGAAGGCAGAGGCAACAGCGCAACAGATGACGGCAACAGGCTTGCTACTAAACGCGCTTACTATCGAGCTAACCAGGCTTGACAACGAAGCGCGCGCCTCGGTAAACGAAAGCGCGCGCGCTGCAGCACAGGCACAGCAAGCATAGTATAACAAAGAGGTACAACGATGACGCGCGAAACAGATTTAGATTATTTGCGGCTGCTTACGCTTGATTTTATGGAATATCAGAACGAAATGAAAGCGCTTGAGGAAAACCAGAAGACCACACGCGTTGCTATTTCGCAAATCATGCAGGCTGCCGAGCTGAAGAGCCACACTATCAAGGGCGTTGCAACACTCAAGATGCAACCAGAAACAGAGCGCATTAGCTACGATACTGCAGCAATCGATGCATTTGTATTAGAGCTTATTGACCAGAACAATGAATTTGCAGATGCGGTAGCACGTCGCTTACGAGCGTACAAAAAGCACACTGCAGTAAAATCGTTCTTGCGTATCGAGAAAGCATAGAGCCATGCCCAGACCAGTATTAGCAATGCCTACCTGGCTGCATAAGCGTTTGAACGAAACGGCAGCCCTGTACAGTGTTTCGGTATCGTCTATTATCGTTTGCATTCTGGAAGCGTTCTATACACACGCTGACCACGAAACAATCGAGAGAGTAATAGAAATCATTCGGCAGAAGCGTACAACGCAAATTGAAGGGGAGTAATGAGATGACATGGAAAAACGCAGCTAAACAAGTGCAATGGACAGAAGACAAAGAGAAAGCCAGCTACGCGCGCATACGATGGAATAACGGACGCAAGGTAGGCAGAACGGGAGAGCCTGGGCAATTCTACGTGAAAGCCCAGTATATGAACGCCTGCCCTGATGGCTGGGCAGAATCAAGCCTATATCCAAATGAAGAAGGCTACGAATCACCTGATATTGCATTGGTGCCAATTGCACGACGTACCCAGCCGTTTACGATGATTGACGGCAGCATGATTTGGCACAAGCACTGGGAGCGTGACAAAGGCATGAAACTGTATACCGAAATCGTCTGCCTTATGCGAGGCTATACCGAGCCGGTAATATTCGCCTGCAAAGGCTGGATTGCTGGCAGAATCACAGGCGCCAAACATTCGGTATTAAGCAATCATAATGACTGGGTAGTAAAGACAGCGAACGCGCAAGCAGAAGCCGCGTTGCCACAATGGGCATTCTGGGTAGAATTCGGCGGCGCTGTTGATGCACAGAAAAAGCCGCTATTTGTCGAGGTAGGCAGCGGTACCCAAAAAGCGGGCTTGCATGATGTGCAATTGCTCGGCATTACCGAGCCAGCTACAGAGGCGCAAATCACAGCCCTGTACATTGGTGACGAGCTTTTTGCCAAAGCGGCTGCATTGCGGGCTGAATTGGTAAATGATGGCTGGCTAGACGAGCGACGCGGCAACATCGAAGCCGAGCCAGCACCAACACCACAAAACACAGCGGTACCAATTGAAGACGACGAGGCAATGTTTTAGGCAGCACGTTTTTGCCAGGCAGGCGTAATGCTTGCCTGGCAGTTTGTAAGGTAACAGCATGGACAGCACAGCAGCACAGGTACTGGCAGCGCTCAATATAGAGCCTGCCAGTAGCAATCAATACCGTATTAATTCACCATTTCGACCAGGCAGCGATAGCAATGGTTTTAGCTTGCACATTACGGGCGATGAGCACGGCACCTGGCTAGACCACGTTACACAAGAGCGCGGCAGCTTGTACGACCTAGTACAACGTATGCCGCAATGGGGCATAGAGCAACCAGGAGCGGCGATAGACAGTAGCAAGCGTGTTTATACAGACCACACCGATTACGCGGCGCAAAAGGGCGTAAATTGGGAAGTGTTTGCAGCGGCAGGCTTTGCACCTATTCGGTATTTAAAACGACCTGCCATAAGCATACAAACTGCAAACGGCTTGCGGTATCGGTTTCTAGACTATCGAGATAACAACACCTACACCAATGAAAAGGGCTTTACCTCGTGTTGGTACAAGCTGCCAGAAGCAATCAAAATGGCACGCGCAACAAAACAGCCGCTTGTGTACTGTAACGGCGAAGCTAGCACGGTAGTAGCACAGCACTTTGGAATACCAGCAATCACCCTGGCAGGCGGCGGCGAGCGGGCACCAACTGCCAGCCTGCTTGCCGAGCTTTTGCGCATGTGGAGCGGCTCTATTATTGTTGCACTGGATTGCGACAAAGCAGGCAGGGCAGCCACGGCAAAAGCCGTTAAGGCAATGCAGGATGTACGGCTATCCGTGTATGCCGTAAATATGCAGCTGGGTAACGGCGGGGATTTAGCAGACTGGGCAAAACTATATCAGGCAGATGCAATGAATATGCTGGCAGCACTGCAGCCGGAATCATTCGCGGCTAGCAACGAATTGCAGTTTGATTTGATTTCTGCCGAGGCATTGGAAGCTAAGCAATTTGCCGCGCTTACCTGGATTGTAGAAGAGATATTACCGGAAGGATGCTTTGTCTTTGCAGGCAAGCCGAAAGCGCGCAAAAGCTGGGCAGGCACACACATTGCGCGCGCGGTAGCTCGCGGTGATTTGGTTTTCGGCAAATACAAATCAGAAAAAGGCAAGGTTTTATATCTTGACCTTGAGAGCAACCAGCGGCGTATGCAGCAGCGATTGCGACAAATGGCAATTGGTGACGAAGGGCAGCCGTCAAATCTGCTGATTGCCGAGAATTGGAGCCGAGGCAGCCAGGCAGTAGAAGACCTTGAAATTTATCTCCTGAAATACCCAGATACCGTTTTGATTGTTGTGGACATTCTCGAGAATATCCGTGCACCGCGTGAAAAATACGCAAATCCCTACAGCGAAGATTACGACGCGGTAAAGCCGCTTACGATGCTTGCAGAGAAATACCATTGCGCAATCCTGGTAATACACCACACGCGCAAAAGTAAAAGCGATGACGCTTTCGATGAAATAAGCGGTACCACGGGGCTTGCAGGCGGCGTGTCTGGCATGTTTATTCTAAGCCGTATACCAGGTGAAGAAAACCAATCAGAATTAATTGTACGCGGCAGGGATATAGAAGCCGATGACAAACGGCTGCTAACCTGGAATAGCACCGGCTCGCATCACGAGGTAATCGGCGACCCTGAAAGTTTCCTGCTTACCAAAGAGCGCGCAACCGTGCTGGAATACCTTGCAGACGGTACACACTGGAGAGCGCAAGACATTGCCGAGGCAATCAACAAGAGCAAGCAAAGCACACATAACCTGTTGCATCGGCTAAAAGGCACTGGGCATGTGAAGCAGGATGCAAGCGGCAAATACTTTTGTATCAAAAGCGTTGCACCATACGTGCCTACTGGTTATGAATCACGACCAACACCAAAGCCTGCCGAGCCAGTGAAGCCAGCCGAGCCGCTGCCGAGGTTAACGGCAAGCCAGATGATACCCGAAAACAGGCTGCAGCAATTGCGCAACGTGTTAATCACGGGCAACCTAAAAGAATTTGACAGGCTAGCCAGCGTATGGCTTCCGACACGTTCGCTAATCGATACACTGAGAGAGGAATTAAGCCGATGACAACCGCGCGCAATACTGGACTATGGCAGCCGATTTGTGCCTACTGCTTAGAGAAATACCAGCCAGACAACACAGACGGTATAGCCCTATGTGGATTTTGTCGGCACCAACATGCAAAGATTACGAACCGCTTGCAAACTATGGTAAACGTGCTAAACGCGGCTTTGGTAGACATGATAGAGCGGCTCGAAGATGCAGACGACGAACGGTACACCAGGTACTATCATGCATACCGTACTGCCACAACAGAAAACCGCGAATCATTGCAGCGTAAAGCCGACAAAAGCATAGCAGCAGGCGGCAAGTTAGGGCAGGCGTTGTTGTTGCACAAGCAGCTTACCACAGCCCAGGCACGATACGAGCAAATCAAAACGCTTATACAGGCGCTGCCATGAGCTACACCGACAGAGAGGTGCGAACGTACGCGCGCAATCACACGGTAAAAGAAACCTTGCAGCATTTCGGTATTGGTATTACGACGTTGCATAGAATC
>Ga0209296_1000635_pt1 | contig 29974 bp, 28 predicted proteins | sample S_130206_EF_Meta_FD_187319 | JGI IMG/M metagenome (GOLD analysis project Ga0209296, IMG submission 187319) | Freshwater microbial communities from Lake Simoncouche, Canada to study carbon cycling - S_130206_EF_MetaG (SPAdes) (version 2) | ecosystem: Environmental > Aquatic > Freshwater > Lake ... | reverse complement strand
AGTTACATAAACAGTAGTGATACCGAGGCGGCGCTGTAGCGCTGCAATTTGTGTACGAGTTGCTACGCGCAACTTCGCATCAAGGTTTGATAGTGGTTCATCCATAAGGAATACCTGTGGTTCGCGAACAATTGCGCGACCCATAGCAACGCGCTGACGTTGTCCACCTGATAGAGCTTTTGGCTTACGCTCTAGGTATGGCTCAAGGTCGAGCAACTTTGCTGCTTCAAGAACACGACGACTGCGTTCTTCCTTAGGTGTTCCTGCAATTTTGAGAGCGAATCCCATGTTCTCCGCAACTGTCATATGTGGGTAAAGCGCATATGACTGGAAAACCATTGCAATGTCGCGATCTTTTGGTGCAACATTTGTTACATCACGATCACCGATCAAGATACGTCCGTTATCGATCTCTTCAAGTCCTGCCAACATACGAAGTGATGTTGACTTACCGCAACCTGATGGTCCAACGAGCACAAGAAATTCACCATCATTGACAGTGAGGTTGAGCTTGTCAACTGCAGGTGCAGTTGTTCCTGGGTAGATGCGTGTAGCGGCTTCGAATACAACTGATGCCATTTTCATTTCTCCTTATCCGGGCAGGTACGTGCCCGACGGTCCGAGGATTAAGGCGTCCAAGGGGTTCCTTGAGCGTGAAGGAAGGCTAGGGCATAACACCCATAAAAGGGAAGTCCTATACTTTGACCATAATGGAGTCGCATTCACTGGGATCACTCGTTGGCGACCTCGCCACGGTTGCAGGGCTAATACTCCTTGCCTCCCTCTTCGTCGCCGCAGAAATCGCACTGATTTCACTTCGAGATAGTCAGATTCGCCAACTCTCAACCCAAGGTCGACGTGGCGCACGCGTTGCACTCCTTGCCCAAAATCCAAATCGTTTCTTAGCGGCGGCTCAAGTTGGTGTCACTGTCTGCGGTTTCTTATCTGCAGCCCTTGGCGCTGAAAAACTTGGTGGATACATAATCCCTTGGCTAGAAGAGCGGGGAGTTGCAGAGACGTGGAGTACAACTATTTCTTTAGTTGGTGTGACATTGGTGATTGCATATTTTTCACTTGTATTCGGCGAACTTGTACCAAAGCGTCTTGCACTATTTCGCACTGAAGAAATTGCGCTCGCATCCGCTGCAACGATTGACGTAATCGCCAAGTTATTTCGCCCAATTATCTGGCTGCTTTCGAAATCAACTGACTTTGTTGTGCGCGCATTTGGTGTTGATCCCAAAGAGCAAAGAAGTGCGATGTCTGAAGAAGAACTCCTTGATCTAGTCGCAGGCCATGCAGCGCTCACCGATGAAGAGCGAGACATTGTTGAAGAAGTATTCAATGCATCTGAGCGCCAAGTGCATGAACTTATGGTTCCTCGCACAGAAGTTGATTTCATGGATGGCTCACTCACTGTTGCTAAAGCAATCGCGCTCGCTGTAGAAAAAGCGCATTCACGCTATCCCGTAGTACGCGGATCAAGTGATGAAGTAATTGGTTTTATTCACGTACGCGATTTGCTCGACACATCGCTAGCAACTTCAGGTGGGAAGATTCAAGAACTTGTACGTAACATTATGTATTTGCCAGGCACAAAAGGTGTTTTACCTGCACTTACTGAAATGCGTAATCAACGCCAACATTTAGCAATCGTGCTCGATGAATACGGTGGAACTGATGGAATCGTCACCTTGGAAGATCTTGTGGAATCCCTCATTGGTGATATTCGTGATGAATATGACGAATATAAAGAGGTATTACCTACACAATCCCAAACAGAGGATTTCGAAGTTGACGGACTTATCTCTGTAGATGATTTACGCGATGACTCAGGTTTAGAAATTCCAGAAGGGCCATTTGAAACTGCGAGTGGATTTGTAATGCATTTTCTCGGTCACATCCCTCGCGAAGGTGATGTGGCGAGTGTGAATGGGATTCGCATCACCGTACTTTCTATGGAAGGTAAGCGGGCAGGGCGTTTGTTGATATCGAGAGTTATATGAAGCATGCGAGAATCACTCCATGACCGCTAAAGCCATGAAGAGAGTGCTATCTGGTATTCAGCCAACGAGCGACTCTTTCCACCTTGGAAATTATTTAGGTGCGGTCAAGCAATGGGTAGAACTTCAAGATGGCCACGATGCTTTTTATTGCATTGTTGATTTACATGCCCTCACGATTGAGACCGACCCAGCACAGTTTAGAAAGCGCACATTAGCTTCAGCTGCACAGTTACTTGCTTTGGGTATTTCACCTGAAAAATCAACTCTCTTTATTCAATCTCAAGTGCCACAGCACAATCAATTAGGTTGGATTATGGAATGTCTCACGGGCTTTGGTGAAGCAAGCCGTATGACTCAGTTCAAAGATAAGTCTTCTAAATCTGGCTCAGACCGCACCGTTGTTGGACTCTTCACGTATCCAATGTTGCAGGCAGCTGACATACTTTTGTATCAAGCAGATTATGTTCCAGTGGGTGAAGATCAACGCCAACATATCGAACTCACACGTGACTTAGCCCAGCGATTCAATACTAAGTATGGCCAAACCTTCCAAATTCCAGATGCGTATATTCTAAAAACTGCAGCAAAGATTAATGATCTTCAAGATGCAACCTCAAAGATGAGTAAATCTTCTGGTTCCGTTGCCGGCGTAATAGAAATTATGGATACGCCAGAGTCGAATGCAAAGAAGATTAAGAGCGCAACAACTGATGCGGGTAGAGAAGTGCGCTTTGATGAGAAGGAGAAGCCAGGAATAAGTAATCTGCTCACTATTCATAGTGCGCTCTCTGGCCAATCTATTGAAGCGATTGAGAAAGATTTTGAAGGAAAGGGATACGGAGACTTCAAGTCAGCGGTGGCCGATGTAGTTGTTGAATATTTCAGACCTATACGTGCTCGCGCTCTAGAACTCCTTGAAGATGAAGCGAGCTTGCTTGCAATCCTCCATGATGGTGCAAACAAAGCCCATGCAGTTGCTTCACAAACAGTTGATCTGACGTATGCCAACCTCGGGGTAGTGAAGTGAAAAAGCTCCGCTTATTCACCCTCCTTCTAGCTTTAGTTCTCCCGCTCTTTTCTATCCCTTCTTATGCCGCAACACCCAATGTCATTGGTATTGCCTATGACATTGGGGGACGCGGTGATAGTGGTTTCAATGATGCTGGTGGTGCTGGTGTAGATCGAGCTATCAAAGAATTAAACGTCAAGTTCGAATCTACAGTCACGTTAGGCACACAAAGTGATCGTGAAACTCGTTTGCTCTCACTCGTAGAAAAAAGTGCAAATCCAATCATTGCAATCGGTAGTGATTACGCAGCAGCCGTAGAGGCAAGTGCTGGTAAATACCCAAACACGCAATTCATACTCATTGATAATGCTTCAGTTGCACATCTCAATGTAACTTCTATCGTTTTTGCGGAAACTCAAGGAGCATATTTAGCTGGTGCAGCAGCAGCCCTTGCGAGCAAGAGCGGTAAAGTAGCAATGATAGTCAACGAAAAGCAGAGCAAACTCTTTTGGAATGGTTTCAATGTTGGTGTTAGAAATTCAAAAAAAACTGTCAAGGCATCAATTGCTTTTGCAAATATGAATTATGCAGCAACAGCAAAAGATCTTATTGATTCAGGCGTTGACGTAATTTATTTAGGAATTCGTGGTTCTTCTACAGATGTATTAGATGAAATTACAAAATTGAATCTAGCTAAGAATCGAAAAAAAGGTGCACCTATGGCTTACCTAATAAGTGTTACCCCGGATCAATTTTTGCGCGTGACTCCACAATCAAAAGATTTTCTATTAGCTAGAATTGAGAAAAGAGTCGATACTGCTGTGTTCAATCTTGCAAGTGCTGCACTGAGTGGTTCTCAGTATCTAGATATCATTGATGAGACTGCCGGAATTTATGGTCATAGGTTTGGAATTTCAGATGACGGAATCACAATTGATATTAGAAGTAAATTACTTGAGCCATACGCTAAACAAATCGCGCAAGCTAAGAAGCAAGCTCTTCAAATCAAAGGCTAGTTACTCTTTTTATAATTTCTTGTGCTTCTTCTTTAGAGCTGTAAGAGGACTGAGTGCCACGACGTGTGACACTGGCAGATGCGCAGGCACAACCAAGTTTGACTGCTAATTCTTCAGATAATCCGCTTGCTAATCCGTAGGCGAAAGCACCAACAAAGGAATCTCCTGCACCAGTTGTATCTATTGCAATTACTTTCGGCGAAGGAATACGAACAATTTCACCCGATGGCGCTGTAAATGCTGCACCTAATTCGCCCAATGTAACCAAGATGCGTTTACCCAATGTTTTCGCTAAATCTCGAATAGTTTCATCACTATCAGGTGAGCGCTTCAGTGGATCCATAGCCGCAAACTCATGTTCGTTAGGTGCGATCCAGTCACTCGCTGCAAGTAACTCTGCAGATAGAGGTGCAAAGGGTGCTGGATTAAGAATTGTTATAATTCCTTTTTTCTGAGCAGCACGAAATGCAGCGGCAGTCACTTCTTGAGGAATTTCTAACTCTCCAATGACGACATCAATATTTTTAATCGATTCAATTGCATGTGTAGCTTGCGCTGGCGTCATGGCATTATTTGAACCAGGGACACAGATGATGCGATTCGAGCCATCTTTTTCTACCCAAATTGGTGCAACTCCGCTTGCACCAGCGGTACGAGCAATGAAAGAAGTGTTGATTCCTTGATCTTGAAAATTCTTTAGCGTTGAATCACCAAATAAGTCATCGCCCAGAGTGTTGACCATATAAACATTGGCGCCCATGCGACTAGCCATTACTGATTGGTTTGCACCTTTGCCACCAAAACCTAAAGCAAATGTATCTCCAATGAGTGTCTCTCCACTTTCAGGGACTTTATCGATGTAGGTAATCATGTCCATCATGGTGCTACCAACTACAACAACAGTTGGGAGATTTCTGTGCAAACTATCAACCACGACTTTAGCCTCCGAAAGACTCATGCGTTTTGTACGTAGACGAAACACTAGCCCAAGAGATACGCTCTCTGCAATCGTTTACATCAAAAAAATGTAAAACTCGGAGAGGAGATTCCTAATTGCCTGTAGTCACAATTACTGACGTGGCAAGCCGAGTTGGCGTATCGGTTGCAACTATCTCCAGATTTCTCAGTGGTGGGAATGTGCGAGAAGAGACAAAGATTCGTTCTGTAATTCAAGAATTGAATTATCGTCCTAATATCGCTGCAAGAAACTTAAAATTGGGTCGCAGTGCAACTGTTGCAATTATTGTTCCTGATATTTCAAATCCATTTTTCGCAGCTATTGTGCGCGGTGCCGAAAAAGCATCAGGTGATTCCTTGATGGCAGCTATCGTCAATACTGATTCTAATTCTGAGCGGGAAGTAAGCGCCCTTGCCCATCTATATGGACGAGTCGATGGCGCAATCTTTGTTCCGACGAAAGAGAGCGATCATGAGGGTGGACTTGCCCATTTTGGTCGCCCCATTGTCTTTGTAGATCGTTACTTGCAGAAAGAAAAAAAGTACGACACCGTCTTAGCTGATAACGCACGCGGTGCACAGCTAGCAGTTGAGCACTTTGCCTCACAAGGACATTCCAAGATTGCAATTATCGCAGGACCACTTGATTCAACACCAGGGCGCCAGAGAGAAGAAGGCTTTAGAAAAGCTCTCGATAATTCAAAAATCGTTACTAATCCCAACTATGTAGTCGTATCAGATTTCACACAAGCAGGCGGTTATGCTGCTATGAATCAACTACTAGATCTAGCGGAGCCACCAACCGCTGTATTTTCTTCAAATAACCTAATGACATATGGGGCACTCAATTCTCTAAAAGATAGAGGGGTGAGCGTCCCGAGTGATATCTCCTTCATTGGCTTTGATGATTTCGAACTTTCTACTCTTATTAGTCCAAAAATTACAGTAATAAATCGCGATGCCGAGGCTCAGGGAGCGCAAGCGATGCGAGCACTTATGTGGCGCCTCGAGAATTTGGATTCAAAAATCTCGAAACACAGCGTCATCCCCGTAAATTTGATCAAACGCGAGTCAGTCACAATTCCACGCATGTGGGATTTGCAGAACTCACCTAAGGTCAAAGATCGACAGTCCCAAACGAGTGATCACTCAAAAAATAAGGAGAAGGTAAATGAATAACCCAATGACAAAAAAGAAGGGCTTTATTGCTGCTGCAGTTGCATCAGTTCTAGCTCTTTCTTTCATGACAGCTGTTGCCCCAGCGGCCACTGCTGCAGGAGAGAAAATCACAAAGATCGGTATTGCCTATGATCTAGGTGGACGCGATATCCCTGGCTTCAACCAGTTGGCATATTTCGGTGCACGTGACTTCGTTGCAAAAAATAAGGGCGTAAAGATTCAAGAGCTACAAGCTGCACTCTCTGATACAGATGCAACTCGTGCTGAGCGTCTACGTCTTCTTGCAAGTGCTGGTGCTAACCCAATTATTGCTGTTGGTTTTACATATGCATCATCAGTGGGCATCGTTGCTAAAGAATTTCCAAAGGTTAAGTTTGGTGTTGTAGATGATGCAACAGTGAAGCTTCCTAACGTACTTGGAATCACTTTTGCTGAGCACGAAGGTTCATATTTGGTTGGAGCTATCGCTGCAATCAAGTCAAAGACTGGCAAGATTGGCTTCATCGGCGGAGTTCAGACACCACTTATCGTGAAGTTCAACGCTGGTTATGTAGCTGGTGCTAAGAAGATTAACTCAAAGATCCAGGTTCAATCTGTCTACCTTTCAATCTTCCCTGACTTCTCTGGCTTCAACGATCCTGCAAAGGGCGAAGAATCAGCAAAGGGTATGTTTGATAATGGTGCAGATGTTGTCTACTCAGCAGCTGGTGGTTCAGGTGCTGGTGCACACAAGGCAGCAATTGCTAAGGGTGACGTATGGTCCATTGGCGTAGATGCTGATGAGTACTTCTATCCATCAAATGCTTCATTCAATGAAATCATCCTTACCTCAATGCTCAAGAACGTCAATGTTGGTGTTCTAGACATGATTAATTCAATGGCTAAAGGAACTTTCAAGTCTGGAGAAAAGAACTTTGGTTTGTCTAACAACGGAGTTGGTTATTCCACAGCGGGTGGAAATATCGATCCAAAGACAAAGGCAAAGATTGATGGACTTATCAAAGACATCATGGCTAAGAAGATCGTTGTTCCTACAAAGATGTAATTTTTGTACGAATAGCAATTAGTTCCAACAATTCTTAGTGGAGTCGTCGATATAAAAGTCGGCGACTCTACTAAGAATATTTAGATTAGGGGAAGGAAAAAAATGGCGAGTGCAGTTGAGATAAAGGGTATTGAGAAGAAATATCCAGGAGTTGTTGCAAATCACAATGTGAGTCTCACTGTTCAAAAAGGTCATATACACGCCATCATTGGTGAAAATGGTGCTGGTAAGTCAACTCTCATGAAGATTCTCTATGGAATGGTCAGGCCTGATAGTGGAAGTATTTCTATTGACGGCAAAGAAGTAGTCTTGAAATCTCCTCACGATTCAATCGGCCTTGGTGTTGGCATGGTTCACCAGCATTTTATGCTTGCAGATAATGCAACAGTTTTAGAAAATGTTATTTTGGGAAGTGAACCCGTAAGTTTTGGTGGAGTTATACAACACACTGCAGCCAGAGATAAACTCATTGAAATTGCTGAAAAATATGGCCTAGATATTGACCCAGATCAAAACGTTGCTGAATTGAGCGTTGGAGAGCGCCAGCGCGTAGAAATCTCCAAAGTGCTATTTAGAGGCGCACAAATATTGATTTTAGATGAACCAACAGCAGTTTTAGTCCCACAAGAAGTCGATGAACTCTTCTCGAATCTCAAAGATTTAACTGCGCATGGCCTAACAATCATTTTCATTTCACATAAACTCGACGAAGTGCTTGCAATAGCAGATGAGATAACAGTGATGCGCACAGGAACAACTGTTGCCTCTGTTGATCCAAAAAGTGCGACAAAGAAGCAACTTGCCGAACTTATGGTTGGACGCGAACTTCCAAAGCGTCGCGAAGTCTCTACGCAACCAAGTACTAAGAAAGTATTAGAAATCGAGAAAGCCTCTTATGCAGCACCTGATGGTCGTGAAATTCTCCATGAAATTTCACTTTCTATCCATTCTGGAGAAATAGTTGGCCTTGCAGGTGTAGAAGGTAATGGTCAATCCGAACTCATTGAATTGATTATGGGACTGGTAAAGACAAGTGGTGGCTCAGTAACCATTCTGGGTGAAGATATTGCAGAAATGACATCACGAAAGATTAGAGATTCAGGTGTTGGCTATATTCCCCAGGATCGCCAACGCGATGCGCTTCTGATGTCTGCTCCTTTGTGGGAGAACAGAATTTTAGGACATCAATCAACACAACCAATGTCTAATGGCATATGGATCAACAAAGGCAGTGCACAAAAAGATTCAGAACGTCTTGTCAAAGAATTCGATGTTCGTACTCCAAGTATCAATGTGATGGCAGGAGCACTCTCTGGGGGAAACCAACAAAAATTTATTGTTGGGCGAGAACTCAGCGGAAATCCGCACCTCTTGATTGCAGCCCAACCAACTCGTGGTGTTGATGTCGGCGCACAGGCTCTTATCTGGAACTACCTCATTGAAGCGCGCGTTGCGGGTATGGCAATTCTCTTAATTTCAGCTGACTTAGATGAGCTATTCAATCTCTCTGATCGCCTCGCAGTTATATCTGGTGGTCGAATTGTTGCAATTTTAGATCCAGAATCGACAACTTCTGAAGAGCTTGGCTTGGCAATGACAGGGGAGAAGATTGCATGAAACTAAATAAAGTATTTTGGGCAATTGTTGCACCACTGGCAGCAATCGTAACTTCATTACTTTTTGTAAGTGGAATTTTACTTCTGAAAGGTAATCCGCCATACGAAACTCTTAAGACAATGATTGATTATGGATTTACTCCACGCAATATTGTGGCTGAGCTCAATATTGCTTCAAGTTATTACATTGCTGGAGTAGCTGCAGCAATAGGTTTCAAAATGTTGCTCTTCAATATAGGTATCGATGGCCAATATCGCATGGCAGTATTTTTTGCTGCCGTAGTTGGTGGGGCAATCACACTTCCACCCATCTTGCATGTAACTCTTATAATTATTGTTGGTGCTGTAGTTGGCGGACTGTGGGGAAGTATCGCGGGTTACCTCAAAGTAAAGCGAGGAATTTCAGAAGTTATTAGCAATATTATGCTCAACGTCATAGCTGGCGGTCTTGTTGCTTTCCTTTTGCAACCTGGGCGCCTCGGAGAACAAGCTGAAGGTTCTAATAACTTGAATACGCCTATCCTTGCAACATCTGGTTGGATGCCAACAATAAAGTTCCTCGATGGCGAGATTCATAGTTTTCTCATTGTCTCTGTATTTATTGGAATTGGTTACTGGGTACTTCTCAATAAGAGTGTATTTGGTTTCAATTTGCGCTCAACAGGTATGTCTTTTCGCGCAGCACGAGCTGGCGGAGTCAACGCACCTCGAATGATATTTGTAACAATGGCTCTATCGGGTGCAATAGCTGGCCTAACAGGCATGGGAACACTTTTGAGTGAAACTCACAGTTATAGCATCTCTTTTCCTGCAGGTTATGCACTTACTGGTTTAGCACTTGCCTTGCTAGGACGTAACCACCCAGTCGGAATCGCATTTGCCGCATATTTCTGGGCATTTCTTGATCGCTCAGCAGGGGTCTTGGATCTCAACGGTGTTCCTCGAGAAATTATCACAATTATGCAAGGAACAATCGTCCTCTCCATCGTTGTTGCGTATGAACTTATTAAACGAATCAATCAGAAGCAAGAGCAAAGATTGGTTGGAAGCGCGAGCAATGAACAGATAGCTGCACCAAAGATAGAGAGTGAGAAAAACTAATGAGCACTCTTACAAAAAGTAAGTTAATAAAAACAGTTTCTTCTCCATCACGAATGGCAATTATTGTCGCGGTAGTCCTCATCGTCGCATCTGTTGTGCGTCGAATAACTGGAGCTGACGACATTACATCTGCTGGCGCAACCGGTGCGACGCTACGTTTTACAGTCCCGCTTCTCATGGCTGGCTTAGGTGGTCTTTGGGCTGAGCGTTCTGGTGTTATCAATATTGGTCTTGAAGGAATGATGATTGCTGGAACATGGATTGGTGCCTGGTTTGGTTTCTTGCATGGTCCATTAGTTGGATTTATTTGCGCAGCTATTGGTGGAGCACTTATTGGTCTATTCCATGGTTTTCTTGTAGTAAAGATTGGTATTGATCAGGCAGTATCTGGCCTCGCTATCAACCTCTTAGCGCTAGGTGCGGCACGATATTTATCTAGTATTTACTTTGCAACAAATGGTGGCGATATCAGTCTTTCGCCACAAGTAAAACAACCAGGAGTATTTTCGATTCCAGGATTGAGCTCATTTCTTATTGACCTGAATGCAAAAAATATTATCGTTATTTCAGATGCGGCTGGAATTCTAGGTGGATTCGTTACCGAAGTTTCCTATGCAACAGTCTTGCTCTTTCTCTTAGTGCCTATCTCAACATGGATTCTCTGGCGTACTCGTTTCGGATTACGACTTCGTTTCTGTGGAGAAAATCCAGTTGCAGCAGAATCACTTGGCGTAAAGGTTTTTCGTACTCGCTACATCGCGCTAGCCATCTCAGGAATGTTCGCATCCCTTGGAGGTGCCTACTTATGTATGGTTTCGGCAAGTGTGTATCGTGAAGGTCAGACTGCAGGTCGCGGATTTATTGGCCTTGCCACTGTGATCTTTGGTAACTGGCGACCAACAGGTGTTCTCGCCGGTTCTTTCTTATTCGGATTCACTGATGCACTTCGTGTGCGCCAATCAACTTCAGTTCACGCAATTCTGCTGGTGATTGTGATTTTAGGACTCCTATTTGCGATGTGGAAGTTCTTCCAACGTAAATACAAAGTATTTGGAATTTCAGCATTATCCTCCCTTATCGTTGGAGTCATATTCCTGAAAGTTCCTAAGATTCCAGATGAGTTTGTAACATTCTTTCCAAACTTGGCAACAATCCTCGTACTTGTCTTACTAGCGCAGAAGTTACGACCACCTGCAATGCTCGCAGTTCCTTACCGCGAAAGAGAAGAAGGGCACTAGATGCCAGAGTCAGCGTTTTGGGAATCTTCGGTTCTCAAAAGCTTGAAACCAGTTTTAGAGAAATCAACACTTGTTCGCGTTAATGAAGAGAAGATTGTTGAAGTTGCTAACTGGATGGCATATGAAGAATTTGCTAAGCCGGATGGTTCAATGCTCTTTGATTTTGGAAATGATCCCAACTTTCTCATGGACTATACACTCGTTGTAAATACCTTGAACTTTGCTTTCACAGATTTCAAAACTGGTGTTAAATTTGAAACAGATTACATGGGCAAAAGATGGTGCGATAGTGAAGCTATGAATGCCTGCCTACACCGCGCTCGAGCTGCAGGAGTTCCTTTTTTCGAAGGTGAATATCTTGCGAAAATAACTCGTGAGGAGCTGGCAAAGGTATTTAGCGGAACTATTGAGATGCCTATGCTCGATGAGCGTGTAACAATTCTGCGTGCTGTTGGAGAAAAACTCGTTGCCGATTACAAAGGAAAATTTCATAACTTTGTGCGCTCATGTGCCCCAAAGCTATATTCAAATGGCGATGGGCTTTTAGAGCGTCTCACAAAGGAATTTCCACGCTTTGAGGATGTCTCTTCCTATAAGGGTGATCAAGTGCAGATTTATAAGCTTGCCCAACTCGGTATTTGGATGATGCATCTAACTCTTTCACCACGTAAAGCATGGAAATTAGAAGATGCTCATTTGCTCACCGCTTTTGCTGATTACATTGTTCCTGTAGGTATGCGCGTCATGGGCATCTTTGAATATGCTCCAGAACTTGAGAAGCAGATCAACGGGCTAAAAATTGTTGAGCGAGATAGTGATGCGGAAATTGAAATTCGCGCAAACTCTCTCTATTGCATTGCTCGATTAACTGATGAGATCAATGCGCGCAGAAAGGGCTTGGAACCTCTACTTATGCCACAAGTAGATTTCCGACTCTGGAAGTCTTATCACGCAACGCATTGGCCACATCACCTAACAGTTACAACGATGTACTAGTTACATCTCCGATTGCCATTTGAGAAGGATTGCAAAGCCCTTCTCAAAGGTATCGACAACTTCTCCAACATCTTCAACGCATCCACGTACGAAGAGGTTTATTCCTTTTCCATCAATCATATTGCGATCACGTATGACGCGAGTATCAGTTACTAAGCCGACAATCCCTTTTTTGGTTGAATCACTTTGCATTGCTGCCCAGAAAATTCCGATTTCAGATGCAGTCCCATCATCAACCATTGGTCCATCAAGGAGCGCAAGAACTGCATCTGCTTTGAGAACTTGCTCTGAATCAATTTTGAAAATGAATGCTGGAGTTACGGGATCGGGTAATGGAATCTCATGGGGAACAAACACTTCCATTCCTGCTGCGCGCATTTTCGCTGCACATTGATCAATAAAATCTCTTTCATAAGGAGTAAAGAGTGGACCAGCAAAATAGATGCGCATAGAAAAACTCCTAAGAAAGTTTTGGATTACCTAGACATCAGTATGCCTTGCGACATAGACTTCTGCAATCGTTTACAGTTGTGAAACCGGGGATTGATGCTGAGTTCGTATGTGCAGATTATGCGCAAACCACATGCACTGGCGACCCTCGGATACGGTGCAATTGGGCGATTACCGCTGGCTATGAATCCAGTTGCAATTGTTCTTCTGATATCTGCGACAACAGATTCTTATGCATATGCAGGTCTAGCATCAGGAAGTTACACCTTAGCCAGCGCTCTTATAGGGCCACGAATCGGAAGACTTGCAGATCTGCATGGAAGCCGCAAAGTACTTATCCCAATTACTTTAGTTCATATTCTTTCTATCTGTGCACTCATTAAATTGAGTTCATCTTCAATAATCTTAATTTTACTTTTCGCTGCTACCTCCGGTGCATCCTTGGCAAATATTGGAAGCTTTACCCGAACACGTTGGGGTCGCTCCCTCCCTGATAATAAGGAACTCAATTCAGCACTATCTATTGAATCAGTTCTCGATGAGTTCTCATTCGTTGCAGGTCCAGCCTGTGCTGGCTTACTTTTTGCACAATATGGTCCAAAATTCGCTTTGATTGCAGGGCTTCTCTTTCTCTTTATTGGCGCTTCAGGACTTTCACTAACAAGTAATAAGAATGATTTCTCGAAGAATCCTGAAGAACATAAACATGGACTTCTAAAAATAGTTTTGGTCAAACCGTTATTGATCTCACTAGTTGCACTCGGTTGCATTTTTGGTGGAAACACTATTGCCGTTCTTGCAGTGGCTAAAGAGGCAGGATTTGAAAGTCAAGGCGGTTTACTCATGGCAATCTACTCACTCGGAAGTCTTGTTGCCGGCACGCTCTATGGCCTAAAGCATTGGAAAAGTTCAAATTCGCATCGTTATGCGATTGCACTCTTCTTCATGACAATTGCAACATTTGCTCCAGCTGTAATTCATATATATAGCTTTTTACCATTTCTGCTTATTATTTCAGGTGTAGCAATTTCTCCAACTCTTATTGCCGCCAACGCACTTCTCAAAGATATTGTTCCCAATGAGCGGCTCAACGAAGCTTTTGCATTCCTTGGTGGAGCGATTTCTATTGGTATCACTCTGGGAAGTGCGATCTCGGGAACCTTCGTTTCTATAACAGGTGCGTGGAATGGCTTCTATTTCGTCTCAGGATGCGCTGTAATTGCCACATGCGTTTCATTCTTTGGCTTAGTCGCGCAGAAGAAAGTTCTCATTCATGAATAAGCGCAGAATTATTCTAGATACTGACCCAGGTATAGATGACGCACTGGCATTTTTATTACTTGCAGCATCTCCGGAAATCTCCTTGGAAGCGATAACAGTCACTCACGGAAATACGACAGTAGATAAGTGCGCAAAGAATGCGCTACAAATTGCCGAACTTTGTAATTTAGTCAATGTTCCAATTGCACGCGGCGCTTCAGAACCGTTAGTAAAAACGCTTTCAGTAGCCGAAGAAACTCATGGTGATGGTGGGCTTGGTTATGCAGTACTACCTGAACCAGTATTGAAGTTATCAGCGATGCCCGCCGTTGAACTCATCATCAATCTGGTTCACAAGTATCCTGGTGAAATTACTCTGCTATGTATTGGTCCTATGACTAATCTTGCATTAGCAATTTTGCGTGATCCATCGATAGTGCCATTAATAAAAGATGTTGTATTTATGGGTGGAACTATTCATGCGCCAGGTAATGCAACTCCATCATCGGAATATAACGTTTTCTGCGATCCACATGCCTTTGATGTTGTGATTCGAGCCGGCATGGCATTTACCTTAGTTCCATTAGATGTTACGTATGAGTGCTTATTTCAGAAAAGACATATGGATCGCATCCAAAGTAAGAACCCAGCAGTTCGAAAATTCATTGATGATTCCACTCGTTTCTATATGGAATTTCATGATGAGTATCAAAGCATTGATGGATGTGCAATAAATGACCCATTAGCTGCAGCACTATTGATTAAGCCAGATTTAGTTGAATACGTGGATTATCACGTAACTGTAGAGCTAAAGGGTGACCATAACGTTGCAAAGACTTCGGCGGATCACTTCAAGGCGATGGGTAAAGCCCCGAATAGTAAGGTTGCGATGAAAGTAGATGTTGAAGCATTCATGGATTTCTTCATAGAAAGAGTAAATACGTTGTGAGTAAATCTGATGTAAAACAGCATCATATTCAACTTCAAAAAGGTGACGTCGGCCGATATATATTGCTTCCCGGAGATCCAGGAAGATCCGAAGTGATTGCTCAGCATTTAGATGGCGCTGTTCATGTAGCGACAAATCGTGAATACGTTACGTACACAGGCACTTTAGATGGCGTTAAGGTTTCAGTAACATCGACAGGAATTGGATGTCCATCATCTGCGATTGCATTAGAGGAATTAGTACGCGTCGGGGCTGATACTTTTATTCGAGTTGGAACATCGGGTGCAATTCAACCCGGTACGCGTTCGGGAGATTTAGCAATTGTTACTGGTGCAATTCGCGATGAAGGTACCTCAATTCATTATTTACCAGTTGCTTTTCCAGCACTTGCTGATTTAGAAATTGTTGCAGCACTTCGCACGGCTGCACAAAAAGCAGGCTTGCCGTACGCCCTTGGTATTTCTCAATCTAAGGATTCTTTTTATGGAGAGGTTGAACCAGAGCGCTCGGGAGTAACGAGTCGACTTCTAGATCGTTGGCATGCGTGGCAAGTTGGTGGTGCAATTTGCTCTGAGATGGAGGCAGCTGCACTTTTCATCGTTGCTTCCACACTAAAGGTAAGAGCCGGGGGAATCATGGCTATGCATGGCGATGGTCCATTTGGTTCACTTGAGCCATTGATTGAAACTGCCATTTCAGGAGTACGAGAACTTATTAAAGCTGACCAACTAAGCAAGGAGTTATAAATGGAAGCCAACGGAAAGCAATATCACGTTCAACTAGCACCAGGTGATGTGGGTCGTTATGTATTACTTCCAGGTGATCCGGGTCGATGCGAACCAATTGCAGCGCTCTTCGATGATGCAAAATTAGTTGCATCTAATCGTGAATACGTTACATATACCGGTTATCTCGATGGTGAAAAAGTTTCTGTAACTTCAACAGGAATCGGCTGTCCATCTGCTGCAATTGCAGTTGAGGAATTAGCAATTGTAGGTGCTGACACATTTATCCGTGTTGGAACTTCTGGTGCAATTCAAAAAGATATCGTTTCAGGTGAATTAGCAATTATTTCTGGTGCAATTCGAGATGAAGGAACTTCAATTCACTACATGCCAATCGAATTTCCTGCTGTTGCAGATTTAGATGTGACGCTGGCGCTACAGCGCGCAGCAAAGAAGACTGGCGTGAAATTTCGTACCGGAATAACTCAATCTAAAGATTCTTTTTATGGTCAGCATGAACCAGAGAGAATGGGTGTTGCTCGCAATCTTCAAGACCGCTGGAAAGCATGGGAAATTGGGGGAGCAATCTGCTCAGAGATGGAAGCCTCTGCAATATTCGTTATCTCTTCCATGTTGCGAAAGCGCGCAGGTGGAATCATGATGATGCATGGCATCGGTCCAGTAATTTCGCTCGATCCATTACTAGAGACTGCAATTCAAGGGCTGAGAGAGATTATTGCCTTCGATAGAAGCGCTGGGAAGATTTAGGACTTTCCTGCAGCCTCTATTGCATCGATCATTAGATCCCAGAATTTCTTAGCATCAAGATCGAGTGCAACAGTGGCATTGGCTGCGCGCTCCTCGCGCTTATATATATCAACAACCGTTGCACCGCGGGTGAATTTTCCATCTAATTCAACTTCGACATTGACGAATCGCGACGATACAACGCTTGGGTCAATAAGGACGGCAATAGCCACGGGGTCGTGCAAAGGTGGATCGGGCATCTCAAAGACATCGTTATACGTTTGAGCAAAGAATGTGAGTAGACCAATAATTGTTTTTGAAAGATCAGTCTTTAGTGCTTCAAGGCGAGCAAATACTTCTTTGGTGACTAAGGCTTGATGAGTGACATCGAGTCCACACATCGTCAATTTCAAGCCGGAATGCAAGACGATATCGGTGGCCTCAGGATCCATCCAGATATTGAATTCAGCGTATGGAGTTCGGTTTCCACGCGATGCACTGCCACCCATAAAGACAATTTCTTTGATTTTGCTTTTCAATTCTGGATAGAGCTTGAGAAGAATTGCAACATTTGTTAGCGGGCCAGTTGCAACGATTGTGATTTGCTCACTTGATTCACGCACTAATCGAGCCATGAGGTCGATGCCATTTTCTTTAGAAAGTTCAAAGTTTGGTTTTGGTAATGGAGCACCATCGAGTGCAGTTTCGCCATGAATATCGGTTGCAGCTTCAGCTGAACCCAATATTGAAACTCCTGAACCTTGCGCAACAGGAACGTTTATTTTTGCGAGAGTACAAATACTAAGAGCGTTGTAAGTAACTTTATCAATTGCACCATTTCCTGAAACTGTAATTATTCCTCGCAAATCAATTTTTGGATTATACGCAGCCAAAATAATCGCAAGCGCATCATCATGACCTGGATCGCAATCCAAAATGATAGGGATTTGGGACATTTGGTAGTTACTCCTCTTTACTTGAAATACTCGTCTAAGAGCGCCAATGCTAACGAAAATAAGCGCATTTACAAGAGTAATTTATAGCAACCCCTTCTCACGATAATCATTCTTCAGATATAATTTCAAGGTGCAATTAGTCGATGGAACAGATTCGTCAATACGACGTTTTCTAAAGCAACTTCCAGGAGTTGATCAAGTCGGCGCTGAATCACGCGCAGCAATGCTTGCAACAAGAAGCATTAAAACTGCGAGTAAAAAATGGGCCATTGATTGCGCAATCTCAATGATTGACCTAACAACTCTTGAAGGTTGCGATACTGATGGAAAAGTAAGAGCACTTTGTACTAAGGCAGTGCATCCTGATCCAACAGATTCTACGGTTCCAAGTGTTGGTGCTATCTGTGTTTACAATGACAAGGTTGCAACTGCTAGAAAACATTTAGATGCAATAGGTGGACAATCAATACCGGTGGCTGCAGTATCAACTGCATTCCCATCTGGACGTGCAAGTTTAGAAGTGAAGAAGCAAGACACTTTGGATGCACTCAACAACGGTGCAACTGAAATCGATATGGTGATCGATAGAGGTGCTTTTCTCACTGGAGACCTGGTAAAAGTCTTTACTGAAATCGTTTACATCAAAGAATTATGCGGGGATCGCGCTCATCTCAAAGTCATTCTTGAGACTGGAGAGCTCGTCACTTTGGACAATGTGCGCAAAGCCTCGCACCTAGCCATGGCAGCCGGAGCAGATTTCATCAAGACAAGTACAGGAAAGATATCTCCCGCAGCAACTGCGCCCGTAGTTTTGGTGATGTTAGAGGCAGTGAGAGATTGGTATGCAATGACTGGAATTCGAATCGGCGTTAAACCAGCTGGAGGTATTCGTACGACTAAGGATGCAATCAAGCAATTAGTCCTTGTTCGCGAAACTGCAGGAGAAGAGTGGTTGACGCCAAAACTATTTCGAATTGGAGCAAGCGCTCTACTCAATGACCTGCTCATGCAAAGAATGAAATTGCGCAACGGTAACTATGCCGGCCCTAACTACGTGACATTGGATTAGAAATGACATTTGAATACTCTCCAGCACCCGAATCAACAGCAATCGTTGATATTAGCGCGCAGTACGGTCTTTTTATCAATGGAAAATTCGTCGATGCTAAAGGCTCAAAGACATTCAATACGATAAATCCTGCAACTGAGAAAGTTCTCTCAAAAATTGCGCATGCACAAGCAAGTGATGTAGATAAGGCAGTTGCTGCCGCTCGCACTGCATATACAAAAGTTTGGTCAAAAATGGCTCCTCAGGAGCGTGGTAAATATTTATTTAGAATCGCACGCATCATGCAAGAACGTGCTCGTGAGTTTGCAGTGCTTGAAACAATGGATAATGGGAAACCAATTCGCGAGACAAGAGATATTGATATTCCACTTGCTGCGGCACATTTTTTCTACCACGCCGGTTGGGCAGATAAATTAAAGTATGCAGGAGCGGGAGATAATCCTCGTCCTCATGGAGTTGTTGGTCAGATTATTCCTTGGAATTTTCCACTGCTCATGCTTGCTTGGAAAATTGCACCAGCACTTGCAACTGGTAATACAGTTGTACTCAAACCTGCGGAGACAACACCACTAACTGCACTTCTCTTCGCAGAGGTTTGCCAACAGGCAGGGCTACCTGCTGGAGTTGTAAATATTGTTACAGGCGATGGCGCAACAGGTTCAGCACTCGTCAATCATCCCGATATAGATAAAATTGCATTTACCGGTTCGACAGGTGTTGGTAAAGGAATCGCACGCGCCATTGCAGGCACAGGTAAGAGTGCAACACTTGAATTAGGTGGTAAAGGCGCCAATATCGTCTTTGATGATTCACCAATAGATCAGACAGTAGAAGGAATAGTTAGCGGCATATTCTTCAATCAAGGTCATGTTTGTTGCGCTGGATCACGACTTTTAGTTCAAGAGAATGTACATGAAGAATTGATTGAGAAACTCAAGCGACGTATTTCTCAGATTCGAGTAGGGGATCCACTCGATAAAAATACTGATTTAGGGGCTATCAACTCTGCTGCTCAATTGGCGCGTATCAAAGAGATTTCTTCCAGCGGAGATACAGAAGGAGCTCAACGCTGGAGTCCAGAGTGCACATTGCCTGAAAAGGGCTTCTGGTATCCACCAACAATATTTACAGGTGTAACGCAAGCGAATCGAATCGCACAAGAAGAAATATTTGGTCCAGTACTTTCAGTCCTAACATTTAGAACACCTCAAGAGGCGATCGATAAAGCGAATAACACTCCTTATGGTTTATCTGCAGGTGTGTGGACTGAGAAAGGTTCTCGAATCCTCTGGGCTGCTAAGCAACTCAAAGCTGGAGTTATTTGGGCGAACACGTTCAATAAATTTGATCCTGCAAGCCCATTTGGTGGATATAAAGAATCAGGGTGGGGTCGTGAAGGTGGGCGACATGGCTTAGCGGCATATTTGAAGGGCGGAGAGAAATAATGAGAATTGATATCCGTAAAACGTACAAACTCTATATCGGTGGAGCATTTCCTCGAAGTGAATCTGGACGTACTTATGAAGTAAAGGACGCGAAATCTAATTTCATAGCTAACCCCGCTCAGGCATCTCGAAAAGATTTACGTGATGCCGTCACTGCAGCTCGTGGCGCACTTGGCGGCTGGAGTAGTGCGACTGCATTCAATCGCTCACAAATTCTTTATCGTATTGCAGAAATGATGGAGGCACGTAGTGACGAGTTTGTTGAAGAGATTGCGCTACTTGAAGGTGTTTCTCGAGTCGCTGCCAAAAAACAAGTAGACCAAGCAATAGACACCTGGGTTTGGTATTGCGGCTGGTGTGACAAAATTTCAACAGTTGCAGGATCTACAAATCCTATTTCTGGTCCATTTTATAATTTCACAGTTCCCGAATCACTTGGTGTTGTTGGAATTTTTCCAGCACAAAAGAGTGCACTTCTAGGGCTAGTTCAAGCAATTGCCCCTGTTATTGCTGGTGGAAATACTGCAGTTGTTGTTGCAAGCCAGAAGTTCCCACTCTGCGCAGTAACACTAAGTGAAGCCCTTGCCACAAGTGATTTACCTGGTGGGGTTGTCAATATTCTTACCGGTATTACAAGTGAGCTTGCACCTTGGATGGGTGCGCATATGGATGTGGATGCTATTGATGCAACAGGCTTATCTAAAGAATTGGATAAGGAAGTGCGCGTCTCTGGTGCGGATAATCTAAAGAGAATTCATAAATTCTCAAGTTCGGATACTCCTCAAAGAATGCTTGCATTTATGGAATATAAAACAGTCTGGCACCCAATAGGGATTTAGTTTCCAGTTATTGTTTTTAGCCACATTTCTTTCATTGCTTTAATATCTATTTCTAGAACCACATCAACTTTTGGAGCATTAGTGTGTGCAGATTCTGGCGCGTTGTCGGCATACGATCTGTGATCACACACTGTCTGTCCGCGATTTGGTCCATGAGTAGTATCGACAACGACTCTAAGACTTTGCGTACGAGCTAAATGAGGGGCTATTGCAGTTGCTACAGCGCCATAATCACCAAGTGTCACATCATGTCCCATTTGTTTGATAAAGCGGTCAACAAGAGTTCCTGCAAAAAGTGAAGTTCTATCGCCTTTGGCTATCAAGCTCTTAGCATCATTGTGAGTCATCTGTAGATCGGTAAAGACATCTAATCCATACATGGTGATTGGAACACCACTTGTGAAGACAATTGCAGCAGCCTCTGGGTCATGCCAAATATTGAATTCTGCTGTTGCAGTTGCATTTCCAACAGATGCTGAGCCGCCCATAAGAACTATTCTTTCTAGTTTGTCTGCTGCATCGGGGAATGCTCTAAGAAAAAGTGCAATATTTGTAAGTGGCCCAATGGGAACAAGTGTTACTGGCTCGGAACTAGCATTGATGAGATCCCGCATCAATTCAATTGCAGTGCGAGGATCAAGAACACGCTTAGAATCTCTCGACTGCATTTCAACCATTCCATCGGATCCATGTACGAACTCGGCATAACTTGGTAGCTCTAAGAGCGGTCGTGCAGCACCTCGTGCAACAGGAATATCGCCAGCTCCTGCGGCATCGAGAACGGTGAGAGTATTAGCTACAACATTATCCAAGTTAGTATTTCCATCAACGCAGGTAATACCAATGAGATTTACTAGGGGAGAGCGCGCGGCAAAGAGAAGTGCGAATGCATCATCAACTCCCGTATCTACATCAAGAATAATATTCATATATTTACCTTTCAATTGATAGTGGCTGGAATCTTTTCATATCCTCGTAGTGAAAATGTTGGTCTACGAGTTGCTTCACCAACAAGGCTCATATTTGGAAAACGAGAGAAGAGTGCTGGAAGAGAAATATTCATCTCTAAACGTGCAAGTGGACCACCAAGGCAGAAATGGATTCCTGCACCAAAACCAATATGTGGATTTGGATCGCGCAGTAAATTCATTGTATTTGGATTTTCAAATACATCTTCGTCGCGATTTGCAGAACCAAGCAAGCTCACAATCTTCTGACCTTTTTCGATCTTTACTCCACCAATTTCTGTATCTTCAGTTGCTGTTCTATCGAAGAAATGAAGAGGGGCATCAAAGCGCAAAAATTCTTCAATTGCAGTTGTAGAAATAGCGTATGGGTCATCTTTGAGAAGCTTCCATTGTGATTCTTCCTTGAAAGCAGCAACGATTCCATTACCAAAGCCATTGACGCTGGCTTCATGCCCGGCATTGAGCAAGAGAATGCATGTGGCGATTAGTTCGTGGGCGTTGAGTTTCTCTCCTGCTTCTTCCACGATTGCTAATTCGCTAATCAGGTCAGTGCCAGGCTTCTTTTTTCGCGCAATCATCAGATCGTGAACATATGTTGCAAATTCAGAGGCAGCGCGCCTTGCTCCTGCTTGGCTCTCTTGTGTTGGATCTACCTCATACATCTTCACAATCGCTTGCGACCAAGGACGTAACAAATATTCATCTCCGGCTGGAAAATCCAACAGCGCAGCGATAACTTTTACAGGAAGTGGCTCTGCGTAGTCAGCGATGACATCGAAATCCTTCTTTAGTGCAATCTGATCTAGCAGTTCTTGAGTCAGAGTTTGAATTTGTGGGGCTAGCGCATCTATTCGGCCTCGGTTAAATGCTTTCGCAACCAATGATCGCAGACGTGTATGTTTTGGTGGTTCGCTATCTAATATCGAATCCGAATGTAACCAATTGAAATCAAACCATTCATCCTCAGGTACGCGAGGCCGATAGATTCTTCCCAAGGACTTATTGCGCAAAACATCATTTGCATCACGATGTTTAGCCGCTAAAAAGAGTCCGAGTTCGTCATGCCAGACTGGTTTTCCATATGTGCGTAACTCTGCCAACCCAGGATATGGATTAGCAATAAAGTCTGGATTTTTGAAATCGAGCATTTCTACTTATCTAAATTATCTGGTCCAAATGCCCACGGCAAAAGGTGAGCCATATCTTTTGCTCCCTCAGGTGTCATATGTACTAAATCATTTCCACCATGTTCAAATAAAAGTTGGCGACAGCGTCCGCAGGGAGATAAGAATTCACCCTGTGCATCGACACAAACGATTGCGATGAGACGACCGCCACCAGATAAAGCCAAATTTGAAACTAAACCGCATTCAGCACAAAGACTTAGTCCATAGCTTGCATTCTCAACATTGCAACCAGTGACGATTCGACCATCATCGACGAGAGCTGCAACACCTACAGGAAATTTTGAATAAGGAACGTAAGCGTTCTTCATTGCAGTTTTTGCGCTCTTGTGTAGTAATTCCCAATCGATTTTTATCATTGGATGATTCTAAGGTGAATAGTACGTAACGGCTATATCTCTGGTGAGAATATTTCGCTTAGTTGCTCCTTGTTTAGTAAGGTTAACCCACTACTTGAATTCACAAAGGGGGCCGCGATGTCATTGAAAAACCGTCCCACCCCTGACCAAGTCAATCGTTTACCAAAAGCGCTACTTCATGATCATTTAGATGGCGGTCTTCGCCCACAAACGATTATTGATATTGCGCAAGAGATTGGTTACGCATCACTTCCTACACGCGATGCTAAGGAATTAGGGAATTGGTTTCGCGAAGCATGTGATTCAGGTTCCCTTGTTAGATATCTAGAAACCTTTTCTCACACAATCGCTGTCATGCAACGCCGCGAAGATATTGTTCGTGTAGCCCGAGAATGTGCGTTAGATCTTGCTCGCGACGGTGTTGTGTATGCAGAAGTACGTGGGGCTCCCGAACTATTTACAAATAATGGTCTGACAATGTCGAATGTCATTGAGGCAACACTTGAGGGTTATCGCCTTGGTGAGGCAGATGCGAAAGCTGAAGGTTATTCAATTCGTGTGACATCAATTCTTTGTGGAATGCGACAGAATAAATTGTCACAAGAAGTTGCAGAATTGGTAGTTAAGTATCGCGATGCCGGTGTTGTTGGATTTGATATTGCAGGACCTGAAGATGGTTTCCCACCAAGTGATCAAATTGAAACTTTCGATTACTTGCGTCGCGAAAATACGCACTTCACCATTCACGCAGGGGAGGCATATGGATTACCTTCAATCTGGGAAGCAATTCAATTATGTGGTGCAGAGCGTTTGGGTCACGGAGTGCGAATCATTGATGACATCGATTTTTCTGGATCAAGTGCAAAACTTGGCCGACTCTCTTCCTACGTTCGTGATCGTCGAATTCCTCTAGAACTATGTCCAACATCGAATTTGCAAACAGGTGCCGTTCATACAATTAAGGATCATCCAATTGGTAAGTTAGCAAAACTCAGATTTAGAATTACGTTGAATACAGATAATAGATTGATGAGCCAGACATCGATGTCACACGAGATGAATGAGCTAGTAAATGCTTTCGACTGGAATTTCACTGACCTTCAGCGAGTAACAATAAATGCACTCAAGAGTGCATTTATCCCATTCGAAGAAAGACTTGCAATTATTGAAGAAGTTGTAAAGCCTGCTTATTTATCAATCTCTGCGGAGTAATTTTCTAAGAGGTTCTCGCAAGATTTCTAACTGCGATTGTGCTGCTTTTTCATCGGCAGCAATCACCTCTATGTAACATTTCATCTTTGGTTCTGTGCCACTTGGGCGAATAATCACTCGAATACCACCCACAAGCCATATTCGAATGCCTTCTGTCGGCGGTAAATCATTTGATGGCTTTGCTAAATCATCGATTGACTCAACGAGAAGACCCGCAATCTCCTTTGGTGCATTAGCGCGAAGGTCGGCCAAGATGAGATCTATTTTGCTCAGATCAGTAAAGCGGATTGAAATCTGCTCTGTAGCGTGAAAACCATCTCTCCTCCACACATCATTGAGTAAATCTTGCAATGTCTTTTTTTCTTGTGCGAGATCACTTGCGATTTGTGCTAGATACAGCGCTGCAGATATTCCATCTTTATCATTAACAGTTTTTGAATCTACACAGTAACCAATTGCTTCTTCGTAGCCAAATGTCAGATTCTCTATTTTTGCTAGCCACTTGAAACCGGTAAGAGTCTCTTTGAAATCGAGTGAATAGTGATCAGCAATTTTTTTGAGGGCAGAGGATGAAACTATGGAATTCGCAAATGTTCCTTTCTTTACCGTGCGGGCAATAGCCTCACCGAATATGACCCCAAGCTCATCACCGCGCAACATTCGCCACTGCCCTCGCAAATCTTTGATTGCTGCTGCACATCGATCAGCATCGGGATCATTGGCAATTACTAAATCTGCATCGAAACTGCGTGCAGTTTCTAGCGCTAAATCAATTGCACCAGGCTCTTCAGGGTTTGGAAATGCAACAGTTGGAAAGTCTGGATCAGGCTTTGCTTGTGCATCTACAAGAATGAGAGAAGCAAAACCACTGGAATGAAAAACCCGTTGCACAGTCTCTGTTCCGACTCCGTGCATTGCCGTATAAACAATTTTGAGATCTCCTGGGTTCTTAGCAAGGCGAGCAGTGCGATGGATATATTTCTCGATAACTTCTTCATCTAAAACTATCCATGTATTACTTCGTGGCACAGATTTAAGGGAAGTTATTGCTGCTATTTCTTGAGCAATTGAAGAATCTGTTGGACTTACTATTTGTGATGCGTTGTAATTGATTCCATCGACAATCCCGCCTAAATAAACTTTATAGCCATTATCTTGTGCTGGATTATGGCTTGCTGTCACCATAACTCCGACATCGCAGCCGAGTTCTTTTGTTGCAAAAGCTAGCACGGGAGTAGGAAGGGCTCGAGGCAAAACAAAGACTTTCATTCCAGCGCCAGAAAATATTTGCGCACTATCTTTTGTGAATTCTTCAGAGCCATGACGCGCATCTCGCCCGATGACAACTGATGTTAGCCCGCGCTTTTTCATATATGCCACAAGTCCAGCAGCTGTGCGGCCAACAACTGCACGATTCATGCATGATGGTCCAGGGCCCAGTGGCCCACGTAATCCAGCAGTTCCAAATTGCAAAAAACCTGAGAAAGATTTATATAGATTTTTTTCATCGCCAGCATCTAGCCAAAGTTGTAATTGTGCAGCGTTCTTTGGATCAGGATCATCAGCAATCCACTGCTCTACTTCATCAAGGAATATTTGATCCATAGTCTTACAGTAACTTCGGAATTACCCCTTTGAGAAGCGCACCCATTGAATCAGCAGCTGCTTTACCTGCAGCGATTACCTCTTCGTGATTGAGCTTTTCGCCAGTGACTCCCGCTGCCGCATTTGTAACCAATGAGATACCTAGAACTTCAGCACCAAGTGCATGTGCTGCTATTGCTTCTGGAACAGTGGACATTCCAACAAGGTCAGCGCCCATAGCTCGCATCATCAAAATTTCAGCAGGAGTTTCATACGTTGGGCCACGCCAATGAACGTAGACACCTTCCTGCAGAGAGGCATCTTCATTTTTTACAATTGCGCGAATTCTCTTACTATATAGATCTGTGAGATCGACAAAGTGCGCGCCAATCAGGGGTGATGTTGCAGTGAGTGAAATATGGTCACGAATCAAAACTGGCTGACCAACACGATATTCCTTATTTATTCCACCGCATGCATTAGTCAGAATCACAATTTTGCATCCAGCTTTTACTGCAGTGCGAACACTATGAACTACAGGTTCAATTCCTTTTCCTTCATACAGATGCGTGCGTCCAAGAAAAACAAGTGCGCGAATCTTCTTTGAACCATCATGAATTTCATAGGAACGAACTTTTCCAGAGTGACCTTCAACAGCAGGAGGTAAGAAACCAGTAATTTCATCAGCATCGCACTCATAAGCCGGTGTTCCAAGTGCATCTACTGCGCTAACCCAACCTGAACCCATAACAAGTGCGATGTCATGAGATGCGATTCCTGTGCGCTTGGCAATCTCATCGGCAGCAACTTGGGCTGCAGCGAGTGGATCCTTGTAAAGAAGTTCAGTATTACTCATGCCTCAATAATGTCACAGAGACGAGTACCACTGGCAACGGTGTCGCCGATAACTGCTGTGAGATCGCGGATGATTCCATCTTTATGAGCGATAAGAGGTTGCTCCATTTTCATCGCTTCTAGAACAATTACTAAATCGCCTATTTTTACACTCTGTCCTACTTTAACCGCAATCTTTACAACTGTTCCTTGCATAGGGCTCTTGAGTGCATTTCCAGCAGCTACACCTGAAAGTGAGGTTCTTGCTCGATAACGTTTTACAACAGGTGCGGGTGCGTGAACTAATACATCAAAACGTTTTCCACTTACTTCGACAACAAGTTGCTGTGGCGCTAAATGTGTTTGAAGTGCTGGTTCTGCTGCAACATAAGCGGGAATTTCATTTATAAATTCATTTTCGATATAACTTGTGTAGATAGTAAATTTTTCTGTAAAAGCGCTATCTTCAAGAATTGCGCGATGAAATGTCAGGGCAGTAGCAAGACCATCAACTTTGAATTCAGCAAGTGCGCGACGAGCACGTTCAATCGCCTCTTTACGAGTAGCTCCGGTGACAATGAGTTTAGCAAGGAGTGAATCAAAATTTCCGCCAATGGTGTCACCATTTCTAAAACCTGCATCCACACGTATACCTGGCCCAGTTGGAATTTCCCATTGTGTAATTCGCCCAGGTGCAGGAAGGAATGAACGACCTGGATCTTCACCATTGATACGGAATTCAAGTGAGTGGCCGCGAATTACAGGATCATCGAAACCAAGCGGCTCACCCATTGCGATTCTAAATTGTTGGCGTACTAAATCGATTCCCGTTACTTCTTCACTAACAGGGTGCTCAACCTGTAGACGCGTATTTACTTCTAAGAAAGAGATAGTGCCATCGACACCGATGAGGAACTCACATGTACCGGCACCGATATAGCCAGCCTCTTTCATTATTGCTTTACTAGAGCGATACAACTCTTCATTTTGAGCATCTGTTAGAAATGGGGCAGGCGCTTCTTCAACTAGTTTTTGGTGTCGACGTTGTAGTGAACAATCACGCGTACTAATAACTACTGCATGGCCATGTTTATCTACAAGTACTTGTGTTTCAACATGGCGCGGTTTATCTAAATAGCGCTCTACAAAACATTCACCTCGACCAAAGCCAGAGATAGCTTCACGGACAGCGGATGCAAATAGCTCCGGTATTTCCTCCATTGTGCGTGCAACTTTGAGCCCACGTCCACCACCACCATGTGCTGCCTTGATTGCCACTGGCAACCCATGTTCTTTAGCAAAAGCGGTAACTTCCTCATGTCCCTCAACTGGATCTTTTGTACCTGCGACAAGTGGAGCACCTGCCTTAGCTGCTATTTTGCGAGCAGAAACTTTATCTCCGAGTGCGCGAATGGCAGCAGGGGGAGGACCTATCCAAATCAAACCTGCATCGATAACAGCTTGTGCAAAGTTCGCATTTTCTGAGAGGAAGCCATATCCAGGGTGAACAGAATCAGCACCTGATTTCTTAGCGACCTCAACTAATTTCTCGATATTCAAATACGTTTGCGTTGCAGTAATGCCATCGAGTGAGAATGCATAGTCCGCACTTTGTGCATGTAATGAATTACGATCTTCTTGAGAATAGACAGCAACGCTCTCAAGTCCATGATCTTTACATGCACGAATAACGCGTAATGCAATTTCACCTCTATTGGCAATGAGTATGCGCTTCATACCATTTCCTTTACTTCTGGCCACGAATAGCCAAGTTGGTTCATTGCTTTACGCAAGAATGGCATCGAGATACCTACCACGTTTGTGTAATCGCCTTCGATAGATGGAATAAATGGAGAACTAAATCCATCGAGCGTGAATCCACCTGCGACATGGAGTGGCTCACCCGATGCAACATAGTCATCAATTTCCTCATCAGTCATATCGGAAAAAGTAACCTTCGTTGTAACACGATCTGAAATCTCAATATTTTTCGCAGTATCAATTACGCAATGGCCAGTATGTAAATATCCAGAGTTACCACGTACTCGAGATGCACGTTCCTTTGCAATTACAGGATCTCCAGGTTTTCCAAGTGATTCTCCTTCAAATTCAAAGGTGGAATCACAGCCAATAATGATTGCTGGATAATCTATTTGATCGCGAATTGTATGTGCCTTTGTTATAGCAAGGGCAATCACCATGTCGGAAGGTGAGAGAGAGTTGAAAAATGGAGTCTCTTCATCAACATGACTCACCATTATTTTTGGTTTCAATCCTGCAGATTCCAACAAACGTCGTCTGGATGAAGATTGAGAAGCAAGAACAACTGTTGGCATCTATGAATTTTTCCTTGCCCCAAAAGTAATTTGGCGTGGCAAAGGTTGGCGCAATTTAGGCAAGCCAAAAACACTTCGCTTGGTTATTGGTACTAACTTCTCAGGTGGGTTCACACTGAGAGCCTCACGAATCACCTCCAATTCTTGCGGAGTCGGATTTCCTGATGTAACCGAAAATTTCATCAGAGTGGAATATTTCCATGTTTGCGTGCAGGTAATGAATCACGCTTTGTCTTCAATGTTCTAAATGCCTTTGTTATATAGGCACGTGATTGATTTGGTTCAATAACAGTGTCAATAATTCCACGTTCAGCTGCAAGATATGGATTAGCAAGTGTCTCGTTATATTCCTCAACTAATTCCGCACGTTTTTTATCTGGATTTTTCGCTTCGCTTAATTCGCTACGGTAAAGAATATTTACTGCACCTTGGGCACCCATCACTGCAATTTCCGCAGTTGGCCATGCAAAGTTAATATCGCTACCCAAATATTTAGAGCCCATAACAATAAAAGCACCACCATAGGCTTTTCGTGTAATGAGTGTGACAAGCGGGACCGATGCTTCTGCGTAGGCATAAAGCAACTTTGCTCCACGGCGAATAATTCCATTCCATTCTTGTTCTGTTCCTGGTAAGAAGCCTGGTACATCTACAAGAGTGAGAATGGGAATATTAAATGCATCACAGAAACGTACAAAGCGTGCTGCTTTTTCACTCGAATTTATGTCGAGTGTCCCAGCCAATTGTTGCGGTTGGTTAGCGATTATTCCCACCGACTGGCCTTCAATACGACCAAAACCAACAATAATATTTGGTGCATAGAGTGCGTGAACTTCTAGGAATTCTCCTTCATCAATGAGCGCCGTGATGAGGACTTTCATGTCATAGGGTTGA
>Ga0209296_1000634_pt1 | contig 29994 bp, 29 predicted proteins | sample S_130206_EF_Meta_FD_187319 | JGI IMG/M metagenome (GOLD analysis project Ga0209296, IMG submission 187319) | Freshwater microbial communities from Lake Simoncouche, Canada to study carbon cycling - S_130206_EF_MetaG (SPAdes) (version 2) | ecosystem: Environmental > Aquatic > Freshwater > Lake ... | reverse complement strand
TTGTAATTGTTGGATTAGCCATTATTATTTTCCTCCCAGAATGCGATCAAGTCTTCTAAGACTGACCACTCAATGATTCCAAGACGAACCTTGGAATCCTCACCGATAATAATTTTAAGGGCAGGATACATATCTCTACTTACCTTAAAAGTATCTGTACAGATTTTAGCCCATACATCTTTATTTAGATTAAATGATGACTTTGCTTCTTTGTAGTCCACAAGGAACTGATTCCACTTAGCATCACCTTTTTGATAATCACCACGCCCACTATTTTTTTGAGCCTTGGCACCATCACGTTTTACTTCTGATCTTTCTGACATTACTGAACCGTAAATGAATTCTTATGTCCATCTGGACATTCCCAAGATATAGTTGTTGTAAAGACATCCCAAAAATATTCCTGAGAATCTTTTTCACATTTGCTACAGGGTTTTACTCCGACCATTTTTTCTAATTCATTTTTAAATATTTTTTCTGGCTTATTAAGAAACTCATCAATGTTTGGCATTTATGTCTCCTATTAAGCTGTCTACAACATCTTGATTTTCCTTTAAATATGCTACAGCCTTTGCACGTCCTTGAAAACGTTCTCCATTTACTGTGTACCATGCGCCACCCTTTTCTATGATGCCGCACATTTCTGCAACATCTAAAGTTTCTCCAACACTGTCTACACCGAGAATATCCCCTTGGTAGTAGAAGTCGTATTGCCCTGATAAATTTGGGGGGCCAAGCTTGTTGTAATCAATAATCCAGTTAACTGGCCTGCCAACTCTTTGTTCAATAATCTTGTCGCCAACTTTAATGCCAGCTTTAATAGCATTAGCCTCAGCTTCAGACGACCAGAGTTTAATGACCGTGGAAGAGAAGAACTTGACAGCCATGCCACCCGTGGGGATGTGACTAGCATGCATAGATCCAAACTGATTTCGTTGTTGTGAGATGAGAACAAGTAATGTGTTTTTGTTTGCATAATTTAACATTTTGACTGCGTGGGTCATATCCTTTGCTTCAGCGCCGATTTGCTTGGTATCTTGCAAATCTTTCATTTCATTTCCGTCTTTTTCAAAATAAATTGCGGGAAGCAATGCTGAAATTGAATCTACTACAATAAGATCAACACCTGCATCCATTAATTTTGTAGCAACATCAACCATATCATTAATGGTTTTTGCTGGAGAGTAAATAAGGGAAGATGAATCTACTCCTAATTTTTCTGCCCAAGATTGGTCGTAGGAAGCTTCCGCATCAATCCAAGCACATGTCTTGCCTTCTTTTTGTGCAAGAGCAATCATCTGTAGGCAGAAAGAAGACTTGCCAGCAGACTTATTGCCCCATACAAGGGCTTGTCTGCCGTAACCTAATCCTCCACGTAAGGCAAAGTTTAATCCTATACTAGGGGTAAGTTGTTTTTCAACTTGTACATCCTGTGCAGATTGGACTCTTGCTCTTGTTTTTGGATCTAGTTTAGCTAATATGCTATCAATCTCTATTGTCATTTAAACTCTTTCTTTCCTATAGTATAGCATTAAAATAAATTTCCGTGAAGTCTTTGGCGTTCTTTATTTATATTAATTTTCTTTTCTAGAATTTCATCTAGGCTATGTAATACTTGCTCTTCATTTCTCATTGCAGCATAAACATCAAGTAGTCTAATTATTACATCAGCCATTTCTTCTACAATGCTTTCGCTTCCCTTTGATTTTCTAATTGCTTCTAGTACTTCAGTTACTTCCGAATGAACTAAAGCTAATTTATTTCCGATCTTGTCGTGGTTATAATCTCCATCCCAAAATCCTTTTTCTCTTGCAATTTCATGAAGAATGGCAGACAATGCGTCTAACCCATACTCAGTTAGAATCTGATCCGATTGCATCTATATCCCTTAAACTAAAAGTAAATGATGGGCCATCCTCATCATAATCTATTACTAATTCTTTGTTACTAACATTGGCGTCTAAAAACCTTAACGTTGGTACAACTATTTTACCGTGCTCTTCAAGAATAGCAACCAGTACCTGATTCATGCTAATTGAAGTCACTAGACCCTCTATATCGTCTGTCATTTTATTTCCTTTACATTCAATGTACCATCATCTAACGTAGAAAGTACAGGTTTACATTTCATTCCCTCACGCATTTTAGCAAGAGAAAACTTATACATAGTTGGGAAAACAATTACTCTTGTTAATTCTTTATCTTTATTAGATAAAACAATATGACTCATTGTTTTCCCAGCTTTAGTAACATACGGAGTAAAATTAATTACTGTGTATTCATCTTCTTCAAGATCATATTCTTTTCTATAAAGATAGTCTACAAATATGTCATCACTCTTTGGATCAATATCGCTTACCTTAATATATCTAGCAATACGATTATCTCCTACAAGAATAAAATACATTTGATTAGTTTCAATTTGTGTCTGCTCATTATGAAATAAACCAATTGATCCTGTTTCATCAACCAACTCAACTCGTGCCCACCCATTACCACGCTTAATAGACTTGACCATTCCAAACATTACAAATGAGCCAAGGTCTTCAAAGTCTTCAATTGGTCTTGCCTGTGCTTTAATGCGTGGAGGTATTCCTTCTAGATTAAATGTAGGTATACCTAAGTATTCATAATAGTTATCTTTCTCATTACCGCTTCTAGGGTTATCTTCGAATGCCGCTCCGCCGATTGAATTTAATGCCGCAATAGCACGGCTATTGATTCCACTGCCTTTCTTTGAAGCCTTGTCAATGAAGTCAGCATAATCTTTAAATGGTCTTTGATCGATAATCTTATTGGCAATGCTATCTGAAATAAATTTTACTTCTGCTAATCCAAATACAATTCTATCTTTTTGTAAAGAGAAGTAAATGTCTGATTCATTAATGTGTGGTAAAGATACACGAAGTCCTAATCGCTTAGACTCAATTAAATATTCTGTTCTAGCATCTTTGTCATTTTCATTCTTAAGAATTGAAAACATAAATTCAAGAGGGTAATAAGTCTTAAGCCAAGCAGCGTAATAAGAAAGCATAGAATAAGCAACAGCATGGGAACGGTTAAAAGAATACCCAGCGTGAGCTTCAAAAGTATGCCAGAGCGTTTCGGCTTGCTTCTTAGAAATGTGTTTTGAAGCCCCATCAATAAAGCGATCCTTGAACTGGTCAAATTCTTTTGCATCTTTTTTCTTTCCAATAATCTTGCGGACCTTATCAGCCTCTGACCAAGACATACCACCTAAGTGGACGCAAGCTTGCATAACTTGCTCTTGATATATAATAACACCATATGTATTCTCGGTAAACGGTTTCATGATTGGGTGGATAAACTGCACAGCCTCGTCACCGTGTTTACGCTTAATATATGAAGCACCTACCGTATTCATTGCACCTGGGCGTACCAATGCGTTTGATGCGGCAAGGTCTTCAAACTTATCTACACCCATTTTGATAAGAAGGTTTGTGTAAGGGGTTGCTTCAGCCTGAAATACACCTTTTGTATATCCATCGCTCAGCATCTTATAAACTTTAGGATCGTCCATAGGGAGTTCTGAAAGGTTTATATCTTTGCCTGTTCTTCCATTGATAGATTTAATTGTATCTGACATTACAGATAAGGTCTTAAGTCCTAGTGCATCTAGTTTAATAAGACCTATATCCGCAACCGTATCCATGTCGTATGCAACAACTGGAATTCTTCCTGACACCTTATCCTGGGCGTCTTCACGAGATTCTACAGGAGCATATTTTCTAATATCATCTTTAGCAACAACAACTCCAGCAGCATGTACACCAACAGAACGAATTCTGCCACGTAATCTTTCTGCTAGCCAAACAACTTCTGGGTATCGTGTTCTAAATTCTTTTGTGTTTGGAGAATCAATAAAATCTTCAAAGGTATCCACTGGTTTTAGTGCACGGTTTACTTCTTGCAAGGGAACCATAAACACACGAGCAGCATCACGTACAACACCCTTGTCTTTAAAATAAGTGTATGTTGAAATGGAGGCAACGTGTTTAAATTTTTTCTTTAGATAATCTTTAACTTCTTTTCTTCGGCGGTCTTCAAAATCTGTATCAATATCTGGAAAGTCATTACGCTCAGGGTTAATAAATCGAAAGAACAAAAGGTCATATTTAATTGGATCTACATCTGTAATTCCCAGGGCATAGCAGACCAACGAACCTGCTGCAGAACCACGGCCTGGGCCAACTCTAATATCATTATCTTTAGCCCAATTAATCATATCTGCCACCACCAAGAAGTAGGAAGCAAAATTCTTTGAGGCAATAACCCCAAGCTCTTCCTCTAGGCGAGCTTTATAAATATCATCTGAAGCCTTCTGGAGCCGTTCTAAGCCCTTTTCAGACAGCTCCCTTAGTCTTTCATCAGCATCAGTCTTCGGGACTGGCAGGAGGTCTAGGCCTTGATTAAAATCATATTCGCCTATCTTATTAGCAATTTCCATTGTATTTTCATATATATCAGTTCTAGTAATACCAGCCTTAACAAAATCAGCTTGAATTTCTTCACGAGTTTGGATAAATAAGTTGTAGTTTTGGAAGGAGATTCTTCTATCTGGATAAAGATAGTTTAATCTATCATTAATGTCTTTGATATTTCTAGACATATCAAAGTCAGCATCTTTATCCATCTTAGGAGATGTTGATAAAATAAGCATAGCCTCTTCTAGGACTCTGTCTTCTTCTTTAGCAAAATGAGCATCCCCTGTTGCCACCGCCTTAATTCCCAACTCATCTGCTAATTCTAAAAGGGCCGAGTTGATTTCGTGTGGGTTATGTGATTGAACTTCAATGTAAAAATCATCCATAAACATTTGTTTAAAAGATTTGAGAAGTAATTTAGCTTCATCTTTGTTGCCTTTTTCGATAGCCTTGCTAATAAGCCCATTGAGGCATCCGCTAAGAACGATAATACCTTCCTTGTAATCATTCAAAATCTCCCTATCAATACGTGGCTTATGATAGAACCCTTCGTTCCAAGCCAGTTCTTGTAATGTATTAATGTTTTCTAAGCCTTTTTTGTTTTTGGCAAGTAGAATAATATGGTTGTAAGCCTGAATTGATTTATCTGTTTTAGAGGAGCGATCAAATCTATCTGTTGGCGATATGTACGCTTCTACTCCAAGGATAGGCTTTATGCCCTGATCCTTACATGCAATTTGCATTTCACGGTGTGAAGATAATGTTCCGTGATCTGTTATTGCAATTGCTGTTTGACCAGCTTCTTTTGCCGCTCTAACAAGTTCGGCAGGAGAATTAAGCCCATCCATTAATGAATAGAAAGAATGCACATGCAAATGTGTAAAATTCAACTTAATTCTCCGCCTTTTTGACCTGTTACCAGTCTACGCTGCTAGAAGCAGAAGACTCTTCGCCGTGACCATTTTCACCAGCAAAGAATGACTCTTGCTCCGTGTATGGCATATCACGTACGGCTGTCTCTTCAAGCTTGAAAAGCTCAAGAGAACTTGCATCAAACGGTGTTTCATCTTTAGCAAGTGGAATAATTGTATAACTTGTATCTGTCTTTGTGCCAGTTCGCTTAATGCGCCACATCAAATTGCTAATGCTTCCCATTTCGCCTGCATACTCAATTAGAGTAGGAGTTACTGTCTTTCCGCTTGAACCCTGTGAAAGAATTCCAACGTATGGATCTTCTTTGCCGTCGTCAACAAGAACATTAATGTAAAGTCGTGAACGACCCTTCCATCCTGCCTTATAATCTTTACGGTGTTGTTCGCAACCATAGCACTTGCCTTGGTCATCCATTGAACAAAGTGCCTTACGACGATAATCTTTTGGATTAGTATGCTCTACAGCAATAAATCCTAGACCTAGCTTTTCATTATATGTTGGTGAATCTGGATCTAGTTCTTGCAAGAAGCGAATCTTTACGCTCTCACCATCTTCTAGCTTTACCCAGCGACCTTTTGTTCCATCTCCGCCTGAAGACTGCGGCTTGTCCATAACTTGATTTAATCCTTTTAAACCTTTAACGATTCCCATATTGTTCTCCTTGTATGTAGTTGATGGTATAAATCCATCTGTATTACTATTATAGCATTAAGCCCAGGATCTGTATTCTATATCAGATACTGCGTTTACAATACAAGCTTTAATTTCCTGATCGGTCATATCACCTGCATCTTTTGCATCATGTGGGTATATCTTACCATATTCATGCGAAGCCCACAATAGGTCTTTATTTTTTAATCTATTGGCTATGCTCAGGCCCAATTCCCTGCCAGCCAAATCTGCATCCGTCATTACTGTTATTTTATTAAAATATCTATTTAGTATACCGTGTTGCTCAGTTGATAAAAATCCTCCAAGTGTGGCAACAACATTTGGAAAACCTGCTTGATGCACACGTATTGCATCAAAACTAGACTCTACAACTATAACGTGGCTTCCAATTCGTTTGGCACGGTGAACATTAAACAATGTCTTGCTCTTAGGAAGGTTGGTGCTATTTTTAAAAGACTTTCCCTCAATTGATCTTCCTACAACTCCAATAGGAATACCATCAGGGCTATGAACTGGAACAGTAACCATATTCTGCTTTTCAGAATATCCTAAAGAGAAGTGTGTCATTGAATTCATGTCTATATTTCTTGATTTAAAATACTCTCTAGCCTTATCAGATTTTACCAATCCGTTATATAACTCTTTTAGTGTGTCTTCTGAGAACTCTTCAAAATCAGGCTTATCTTCTAATATTCCAGCCATGATCTCATCAAAATTATCTAAAGCTTCTTTTTCTTGAGCCCCTATAAATCTTATAGCTTCAAAATCATTCTTGTGCAATACACGTCTTACCAGTTCTACTAATGTTCCAGATTCTCCACATGATGGATTAAAACATAGCCAAACTCCCGTGGATTTATTTATGCAACAACTTGCTGTATGTCTATTATAATGAAATGGGCAGTAAAACATAACCTCATTACCTGGTTCCGCCACAATATCTAATCCTAAATTTTTAATTAAAGACTTGATATGGTTTGGCGCATACTGCGTGGAATTAACTTTCCTTGCGTTATGCCCTCTGATAGCCATGCCTGCTTCTTTCCTACATATACTCCGTAAAGTGTCATTAGGAACACCCACGTTTGTCCGTCAAATTGTACCGAAAAATTAGTGTCTATGTCAAGCACTCTTGCATAGCCTTTACTTCTCATGTCATGGATTAACATGCTTTCGTACTGGTATCTTAATCTAGGTATACCAGAGTCGTCAGCAAACTCAACCCTTACTTGAAATCTTTTTATCTGTTTGTGATTCATCTTTTTGGAATGGATTCTCGTAAATTTCCTTGACGATACCACGGTTGATATCCCAGTCTAGATAAAAATTAAAATCATGACCATGTCTATTCTTTCTAGATACAATTTCAATCATATTAGTTTGAGGGTATCTATGAACAGCAAGGGCCATATCAGCATCATATTCAATTGCCTTTGACCAAGCAACCTGGCTCATCATTGGAGGATTATCTTGATCGGATATATCATCTGCTGTTGCAGCAGTAATGTCAATGATAGGAATATTATTTGATACCGCAAGCATTTTAAATTCACGAGAAACATTTCTATTTCTTTCTACTTCAGAATTTGAACGCTTATTATCATTAAATAATTGATGGTAATCTAGAATAACTAAGTCAGGTTTATGTTGATCTATCTTACCTTGAATAGTTGCGGGAGTAACTTCTGATGCACCTTCATTAGAAATAAGAACAAAACTATTCTTTCCCTCAAACTTTTTGTTTCCCCAACTACGGAAATCATCAATATTAATATCGCCCTTTGACAAATCGCTTGCACGGAATATACCAGAGCCAAGCATTGTAAATATACGGTCACGCATATTTTCTGGAGACATTTCAAGAGAGACAATCATTGGTTTAAACCCTTGTTCCCAAGCTTTGCATGCAAGGTAAGCCGTAAACCAAGTCTTTCCTTTTCCTGGCCAACCAATTGCAACAATTAAATGTCCTGGCGCCATACCTGTAGGATAAGCTTTGTCAATTGCATCAAATCCAGTTAAAATTCCTGGTGCGCCACCCATTACAGATGAACGTTCTTTAACTGCCTGATAATGTCTTGCAGCATTTTCAACATCAACAATATCTAAATCTCTTACATTATTTGTATAACGACTTAATCCAGCAAGGTCACTTTGCATTTGTGCAAGGACTCTAGATGCTGCATCTTCTTTAAGGGCAGATCCTCCACGCATAATTATTGTCTTAAGTTTATTAGATATAAACTCATTCTTTAATATGTCTAGGTAGTAACCAGTCTCCGCCTTAGCTTCTACTGGTTCAAAGTCTTTATGTCTTTCCATAAGAACGCCAGCCTCTGGGACCGCCTTAAACTTATAGTAATATGATTTTAGGCTTTCCCAAATGTCTCTGTGTGATGTAAAAAGGTCATCAACATTATCTGCCAACAATGTGCTAATATCTTTATTCTTACATACAGCAGAGATTAATGTTGCTTCTGTATTCACTCTTCGCCCTCCACCATCTTTTTAGTCTCATTCAGTAGAATGCTACGGTTAAACTTGTCTTTCTTAATTTCTTTATTCAAGGCATCAATTCTGTCAAAGTTATTATAAAAGAAATTTAATGGGTGCCCTGTCTTGTTAGTAGAAAAATAATATATCAATAGCTCCTGAGCACGTTGAAAACCAACACTTTCTATAACGTCATTCATTGCCCACTTTTCTCTAAACTTATTTACAGTAAGAGCTTTATTATACTTCTCTTTATATAAAGATAGGTATAGGCCAATTAGTACGTATGGCTCTTTCTCATTTGCCACGTTTTAATTCTTCTTCCACCTCACGAGTCTTTTCAATAAGCTTATCTTCAACAAACTTATATACTCTTTCTGTTGCTGTATCTACATTCTCTCCGTCTCGAAGATCATCTTCAACGCCTACGCCAATCTTAATGCTTTCATAATTGCCTAAATTTCGTGTGAACGATAAATCCACCTTAACTCTCGTTGTCACTTATGCTCCTTGTTGGTATGGTTAGATAATGTCATATGGGCAAAATCTGATCTAACTTCTAGTTCCTTATTACAAATTGGGCAAATTACAATTCTACTACTTGCCATTATTCCGCCTTCCACACTGGGATAAATCCGCTGTCTGTCTTAGTATACAATATAATGTTGTGTTTGAGAAGCCCCAAAAGCTCTGTTCTTGAAGGAACATTTCCAGAATGTCCTGAGTCTAATATAAACTCATGCAGTTCTAATATATCTTTTTCACAAAACATATATTTAGACCAGTTCTTATTATCTGGATCACCTATGGGATATATTTTTTGAGGGGCTTTAATTTTTCCCTCTAAAATATAATCATGCAAAGTAACCGTATGTTTATTTAATAATGCAGAAACATCTTTCATTCCATAAGCTTTACCCATGTATTTTTCAACTTGTGAGTATGAATACATAACTCTTTTTTTATCTGGATAACACCAGGCAATCAATTCATCTTTTGATCTGGATGATTTAATTACTTTATGTATCTTATCGTTTAAGAAGAAATACCGTAGTTTTTTGAGTTTGCTGCTTCTTTTTTGTCTAGCCATTTTCCAAAAGAACTCGTTTCCTTATTACACATCCAGCGTTTGCCGCACATGATACAAAATAATTCCATATGTAGTTTTTGAGAAAACACTCTATCTACAAAAACCCTACCTCCGCATTTGCCACACCACATTATAGGGTAAACACCTTACCATCAACTACACAAGAATAATCTGGTGCAATATGAATCATTTGAATATGAGGATAGTCATTTACAATATGAGCAACAGCAAACCCTTTTTGCCAATCATGATGCTGACTGTATTTCATACCATCACTCTTTTCATCACACATGTGTCCAATTTCATAGCCACGAAGTGTTTCTCCTTCGCCACCGTTTCTAAGTTCATATGTTACCATATGTGAAGCAATTCTGTGTGAGTGCCCACGTATCAAAGAAACTTGTAGGTCTTCCATATCTTTTCTTACTGCCCCGCCTGCTGCAATTGAAAGTCCATGGTGCACGTGAATGTCTCCAAAGCGACGCTTTGGCAATTCATTGTAATAAATATATTCATATCCCAACGAGTCTAGACTCCAAAGAGATTCTGGTGTAACTTCAGTAATATAATCTGGTAGCTTTGCATCAACATAATTAAATACTCTAATATCATGATTTCCTAGCGCTGAAAAAAGCTGTGCGTCTGGAAGCATCTCTCTAGTCTTAGCATAAAAATCTCTTGCTTCTTTTGCTTCATGTCGCATCATTGGAACAATAAGATCTTTGCTATCATTTTTGTGATAATTTAAAAACTCTGCTGATCGTCCTTCTGTATACTTGCTATAACATGCTTGATCATCTGTATCTCCGAGGTAGTCAACAACATCTGGTTTAAACCATTTCATAACTTTAAACCACAAGGCTATCATCTTATCATCTTGATATGGAAATTGTTGATCGGATGAAAGCATCCATTTTAAATCGTTACTCATTATTTACCTTTATACGAAAAAAGTCACGGGTACGTGACTTTTATGTTACATTAATTGTAACATATTGATTTAGCTTGTCAATAGATTATGCGGTTATGTTAGAAGTATTTCCAGATGCTGTGTAATGAATTTTAGCATTTGTCAATGATTTAGTTGTAGCAGTAGCTGATTTACACCATATATTAAACCCATCTTTAGTTGCATTAATTACATATGGTGTATATGCTGCATTTTGAGATGTGGCTGTAAATTCAATAGTAAGATTAATAACTGGAGTTTCTGTAAAACCATAAGCTTTTAAATCTACTGGAAATGATTTCATTGTTGGTGTTAATGATTTATTGCTAATAATTCCACCAATAGTTGTATTTAATCCTTTAGAAACTATAACTGCACCGCCGTTAATTGTTTTACTTTCAATTTGTACTGGTGTAACTGTTTCACCCTTTGCAATAATATTAATGTTTTCAACAATCTTACGCAATACGTCAGCAGTTACAGGATCCCCGTCTCCGATTGAAATTGATGTTAGATTGTTAAATGCCATTTTTTACTCCTCAGTTAAATCTTCTTTAATTTGATTACTTGCTTCATTGAGTTGTGTAAGCTCTGCACGAAGAATTGCAATTTGTGTCTCATAATTTGAGACGATTTCGCCAATGCGCTGTTGCAGCGCAGTTATTACTAGTTCTACTTTTTCCATTTTATCTCCTTGATAGATTTACAGTATACCATTATGCTTCTAGGGCGTCAAGCCTACTTGACAATTCTTGTATTGCTTTTACTATTGGCCCTAAAAATTCATGATGAACTAGGGACTGTCCAGATTCTGAGTCTGAAACATCATCTAGTTGCCACCCTGCAAAATCTTCAACTCCACAGGCATCTACTGCCTCTTTAACTTCTTGAGCTAAAAACCCCCAATGTGTTCTAATTCCAGGACGATCCACCATTTCTGGCTCTACAATTTTATTATCAATAACTGTTTTTTCTGCTCCATCTTTATAAACTTTTCCACCGCTAATCAATTTATAGCTCACTGGCCTTAAAGCATTTATAAAGTTTAATCCTAATTCTGAATCAAAAATGTCTTTTTTAATTCTTGCATCTGATGTTGTAGAAACTCCGCCAGCGGATCTTACAATTTGCCATCGATTACTTGTAAACCCTAAACTATAAGTATTATCTGCACTAGGTACAAATGCGTTATTTATTCTTACTCCACCTACAGAAGAAATTTGAGGAGAGGTGTTTAGAAATACTAATGGGGAGTCGGCCATTGCAGAAAATCCCTGAGCGGCATAGACCATTTTGCCAGTATATATAGAAAAAGTTACACCACTTCCTGAAGATACACCATTGGCGTATAAATATGTTCCGCCTAATCCTAATCCGCTTCCTAAAGTTCCGTCAGCATCAACCTTCCAGTCTCCAATGGCGCTATTATTTTGAGCGGTTAGTGTTCCAACTACAGATAATGCTGAGCCATTCCATTGTAAATATTTATCTGCATTTCCAACTTTTATATTTCCACTATCGTACCAGTAGTTATTCGCATCTATATATATACCATCGTTTGTGCTGTTAACATTTGCTCCAAATCTAACGTTGCCGCCTGTTACATATCCCGTAAAATCTCCTCCCGAAGCATTTATTGTTCCCGAAATTGTTGCGCCCGATGCAGTAAGAACTCCAGCTTTACTTACTTTAAATGGAGCTGTTGCAGATGAATTTCTTCCAATCCACAATCTATAATCTGCATGAAGAGCATCTAGTCTGATAATATCATCTGTATTTACTCCGCCTAATTCAATATATCCATCGCTACTTAATCTTGCACTGTTTTGATTTAGTAGGCTACTTGTTAAAGACCATCCTCCAATTGTTCCTGCATTTGCAGTAATAGTTCCAGTTGCTGCTGCAATGGTTACTGAGTTGGTGCCATTTGCTACCTTTAATCCTGTAGAGTTCAAGGCAAATCCATTACCCGTTAAATTACCTGCTGAATTAATATCTCCATTATATATAGAAGCATTTGTGTTTGACATAAATATATTGCCAGAAAATGTCCCAGCTCTTGCTGTGAGGTCTCCAGTTATAGATAAACTTGTTCCATTCCACACCATTTTATCGCTTGTTCCGCCAATTGATAGTCTTGCTGCTGAAGATGCGGTAGTATTTCCTACAACATACCAATAGTTTTCTGGACCCAAGTACAATCCTTTATTTGCATTGTCTCCACCAATTCCATATCCAAGCTTCATGTCTCCTGCTGTAATTGCTACATCTGCTTGCAAAGATGTGCTGCCAGAGATTACAATATTTGGATAGCTTCTCCAATTGGCTGTATTTATATTTCCAAATTGATCATATGTTGTTATATCAATTTGATAAGTTTGTCCCGCTTTAAGTCCATAAAGATATGTTGATGTTGTAGATTTTCCTGGTGCAGTCATATAGGTATAATCTGTTGTGCCTAATCTTCTAAACCTTATTTGATAACCATATGTTGTAGCATCTGCATTTTCTGTCCATGTAAATAATATCTTTTTATTAAATGTAAATAAACCATCTGGGTCATCTTGCACAGTAGTTGTTCCAACAGCAAATGTATTTACTGGAGGATTAACATCAACAGTAATTGGATCTTGTATTGTAATAGGGCCATAAGGTGTACCTTTTTTATTTGCATCAAGAAACATATCTCTATGCACTACATAAACATATTTAGGAATTAAATCCGATGTTAAAATTGTACATTGATTTGCTGTACCTACATATACAACTTTAGAAGAAGAGTTAAAAGAATTTGAGCTATTTTCATATACAATTGTATCTGCATAACTTAAAAATGTTGGAGTATCCCATTTAAGTTGATAAGAATAAAATCCTCCTGTTCCAACTACATTTGTTGGTGCAGTAGATAAGTCGGGGATAACTGACTCTATTGAATATGTTGCAGACTCTGGTCCTAATATTGGAGTAGACTGAGATGCGTCTGGATTCTTATAAGAATATTGAAATACAAAATTATATTTTCCAGTTAACTTTACTGGCAAATTTTCAATTGTTATTGAGTATGAATCTTTAGATGTAATTGAAGCTGATGTTGTAGCAGAAGAAACATTTTTTTGTAAATCTGGTGTTGATACAGAAGAGTCTCCACCATCTAATCCGTAGTCTCTCATGAGAATGAAAGTCCTATTCTGTACTCTACATCAATTTCTCTACCATAAGATTTAGCAATTGGGCTAGATAGAACTGATCTACTAATTATAGATGAGTATGTGTTAAATGTATCTTCATCATTTATTCTAAGACCATCTAGAAGAACTGTAGTTGCTCCTGAAGATTTTGCTTTTGCTCCGATAGCTATTTTAATAATTGATGATGATACTGGAGATCCACTTGTAAATCCTGAACTATATAAATTACTTAGTAATGATGTGGTTACTTTATTTAATAGTGATGAATCTCCTGTAAACCGCATTTCATAATAATCTGTTGATGAGCTATAAAATCTAACAAAAACATAATCTAAATTTGTATCTTGTTGTTTAAATGCCAATGTAAGGCTATCATTTTGGCTGTATCCAGTTAGGTCAAATGGTGTTGATAAACTATACTTAGTTGAAGAACTAGTTGTTGCTGAAATGCTAAACCAGGTATTACCTATTCTTGGCGTAGGGGTTGTAACTGTGGTGGCAGAAATCCCCGAGTCATCAAGCCAATTTAAATTATTTTCAAAAGTTGATATGAATCTGCTACTATAATCTGAATTGCCATCAGTGCTTGTTGGAAATAAACCTATTTCATAAATAGCTCCCACAATGTCTGCAGGAATTGTTGTTTTATAAACAACGGCATATGTAGAAACTCCCGTTCCAGCATTTGTTTGAATATCAATACTTCCTAAGTTTACTGCAGATCTATAAAATTCAAATTCTAGTTGAGTATTATTTGCAGATGCTGCAGTGTTTCCAATTCCTATTGCTATATCTTTGTTGTTAAATGGGACGGCACCAGCTAGGTAAGAAGTTAAAAATCTCTTTCCATATTTTGTAAGTAAGTTTGAGGTACGACCAATCTCTTTACCATTTTCATAAAATACGTATTCGCCTTTTATATTCATGCTATCCTCCTTTTCCATATGCACCTATTACTTCATCGCCAACATGGTTTTTAACATTAAACACAAATCTAATATGAGGAACTTTTTTTTGATCATAATATATTTCTGATTTTATCAAAGTTATATCTTCTAAATTTGGAGCATCTAATTTTTGTATATCTGTATAAGGATCTTTATTTTCATTCTCATCTGGATTGTCATCTCCTACTACTGCAGAAAATGTAGCTTCAAATGTTGGGTCTGCCGCCGCCCCATCATCTTTTATTTGATATGTGAATGGGTCTACAATATCATAGTGTTCTTTTTTAAGGACCTTAATAAGAGGATCATCCTCAAATAATTTTAACTTAGGGTTATTTTTTGCCATGTCAACATTCTACCATTTTAGCTAACATAAATCGACCTGCAGAGTATTGTGGTTGAAGGGCCATCTGACCAATTATGGTTTATATCTAAAACTACATATTTTGCAGCAGAATATCCTGCGGGAATTAAAGTATCTTCTGAAGAATATAAATTAGAATTAGGATACGACACCTCTACTGTATCTCCAATTTGTAGTAGGGGATTTGGAAATATCTCTAAATTTAAAATATCTTGTTGTTTAGACCACTGGGTTTTCATAAAATTTGATAGCTGTATTGCTTCTGTTTCTTTTTGAATCCAATTAGAATCAAATGCAAATTGCTCTTCTTTATCTATTGCTGTGAGGGTAGGATCAAGATATTCAAATGAATCAGACTTAACAATACTATCTCCAATAACCTTAAAGAATTTTGTTTCTCCGTCGCTTAAAAATGTATATGTTCCCGAATTATTTAGCACATAGGCTTCCATTGAAAATGAATCTATATTTGAACCTATAATTGTTGCAAAAGGATTCATTGTAATTACAGGGTATCGTGGAATTGCTGGCGCATTAAATCCAGATGTTATGCGTGAAGATATTTTTAATATTTCTCTTGCAACTGGCCCAAATTCTTCCATGTATCCTATGTCTTCTGTTTGAGAAGATCCTGCTAACACAAAATTTGAAAACTTTTTAACAAGAAATGAGTTTTGTCCTAGGTAAGATTTTAATGGATTATAAATTTCTTTTGTAACAAACTGCTGTGAAGTAATTGGAGCTGTATATAAATAATCATATCTGACGGTTCCTATTCCAGCAATGAGTCCCACCCGATTTGTTATATTTAAAGGAGATTTATCAATAGCTACAATTTCAGTATTATCAATCATTAATTTAAATGTTAAAAATGTTTCTGACCCTGATGTTGTTTTATTTACTTTAAGCTGAATATTATATAGTTGTCCACCTTGAATATTTTGAAATTGATTTGCATCTGTTTGATCATCTTGAACAGTAGTCGCAACGCCATTTGTAACTTTAATAATTTTAACACAACGATCTTTTAAATTTCTTGAAACTGCGCTTTGGGGAGGCTCAACACTAACAATATAACCAGAGGTACTGTTGCTATTTAAGCATACAGCAATTCCTCCAGAACAAATTTGATTTCCAGTTGATGATCCGTCTGAATTTTTAGCTATAGGAAAATACATACTAGTTGCTACAACAAAATTATCATATCCTGTAGCAATAACTTTTGCATCAGTACTAGATATTGTATATTTAATTGGGCTGGTTGCAGTTGGAGCGGCAGTTATAGTTGAATTAACAGTCAACATTGATCTTGGAACACTTAATTTTTCTGAACTTGATGAATCTAAAGATATTAAAGAATTATTTAAAGTGGAAGTTTTTGCATCTTTATCATAAACATAAGTAGTCCATCTGTTTTTAATTGCAGCAATATTTACTTCATGTGTTGCTGGTGCTGTTAATAAACCAAAAGCATTTCTAGTTTTAATCCTATATTCTCCAGTTGGGGTAAATGTTCCAGCTACTGATTGCCCTTGATATTTTGCAATATCTACATCTGATGTAATCCATTTTTCTTCTACTGTTGTTGTATTATAAACTTGATATGTATATTTAATTGCATCGTATTCTATAATTTCTTTATTTATTAATAGGTACCCAGCTTTTTGATAAAATACGTGGTCTACGGCTGAATCATAAACGGATACTGGTTCTGTATATATAGATCCTCCAGCGCCCACTGATGAGTCTAATGTTTTTGTTAAAGCTGCTGCACCTAGCTGTATAATTCCAGATTCGTATACTGGATCTGCTGAAAATGAATATTGTGATGTAAGTTGTGGTGTGTATCTAACTTTAATTGCTTTTGCTGAAGGAACTGTTGTTTTTGTTAAAGAAACAATGTTTGGCTGGTTATCCCCAACTTTTGCATATCTAAATTTAAAGTCTGCAGTACCATTAGCAAATATATATTCTCTTGTATAGAATTGCAATATATCACTTTCATCAAAAACTGCAATCATTTGAGTATCATTACAAAGATCTTGTATGTGCTGCCACATTGTTTTTGTGCTATCTGTATAATAAAATTTTGGTGTAATTGTTGAGCTATCAGTTGTTCCAGCATTAAATTTATAATTAGTAAATCCTACACTATCTAGCAATCTTCTAATAATTGCTTGAGAAGAATAGTCTCTCATTAAAATATCTGGCGCCATTATCTTTTGAAGATAACCCGCCCCATCTAATGCAGTTATGTTAACATCACCAAATTCTGAAAGAGAAAATTCTTCAGTTGAATAAAAAATTCCATACGGTATTGCATCTGATCCATTAATTTTAATAAATGGGTTTATTGTAATATTTTTATAAAGATTGATTTTATCTTTATTAAATGCAAATGTTTTATCATATATTAATCCAGACCCGTCATAGCAATTTAAATCAAGGCTTAAAGAGTTTGCTGTAACCATTCCAACTGGTGTGACTCCGTCTGATGAATTTGATGATTGCTTTCTCACGTCATATCCAACTAGTCTTTCAGTAACATCTTTAACATATTTTGCCGCAATCTCAATTACTCCAAGGTACTCATTTGCCACGCTTACTGAAGTAACTTCTACTTTAATTGTTTGCACTCCTACTGGGGATGAAGGAGTTGTAAATTGAGTGGTAGACCAAGAAGATCCGTTATAGTATAAATCTACTACTCCTGAATCTGGCACAGTAGTATTTGTTGCAATTGTTGTTTCTGTCCCTGAAAGGTTAGTTAATTTTACTGTCCATGCTGTTGGCTTACAATGAGATGTTTCAAACTTAATAGTAATTTTATTTGTAGCAGCTGTCTTTGCAGCAGGATATCCTACGGTTAAAAGGCAACCAGAAAGACTTGTCCCAGACGCTCTCTTGCTGACCCAATACTTATATTGTGTTTTTTCTCCAGGGTAGTACAGTCTGTATGTCATATCATTAGATGCTGTATATATTGTTGGATATTGATTAACGCTGCTATTCATAATAAAGTATTTAATGCCTGCCGTTTTTGGTCTACGTGGATCTATAATACTTTTTACTGGAAATAATTTTTGAAAAGGAAGCGCATCTCCTGAATAAGCTGTTACATCTGTTGAAGCAACAATTGTTGTCCCGTCAATAATCTCATTCATATTATATTCAAGCCAACAACCTGGAATTGAAGTATATGATATAGACTTATTAATAGCGTCTAATGCTGTTGTATTACTTAACATTATACCTCTTCCAGGCCTATGCTCATGTCCCAAAATTCTTGTGGCGTATCTGATGTTTTTTCTTTAACATTTCTTTTTACAAGAGTGTGGCTACATTGTGTAAATACAACCGTTAATATTTCATCTCTGCCTGCAGAACCATTATAGGATATTTTAACCTTAAATGAACCTGTGCCTTTATTGAGATAAAAAGTTTTAAGATCTACTGCACCATATCCGCCGTCTACAGTCATTGTAGTATATGAAGGAAGCATTCTCCAGGATGTGCTGATTGTTTTTTTATCAGCAGTAAAAATTTTACGTAGCGTTCCATTAGCCATTCTTTGTTGTTTTTCAATTCTATTGTTATCAATGCTGACGGTATCTCTATTATGCTCACTTAATTTAGTCCAGGCAGGAGTATCGTTTGCTGATGTGTCAATATATAATACTGAGCCTACGGGTAATGTAATTGCCATTATATTGTTCTACTCTCTCCTATTTGTGATTTATTAATTTTAGCATCTCTTCCTACTGCCGCAATTGTTGCTTGTGTAACCTTACGCATAAATGCATCTGTATTTTCACCTTCTGCTTGATAGAATGATTGATTAACTACAACTGTAGATCCTCCTGAAAATTCTCCTGATGACCCCAATTGTTTTGCCGCTTCTGGTACATTATAGCTTGGGCTTGCGTATGGAATATCTGCTAAATTAGGGATAACCATATTCCCAAAGACTAGCTCTGGTCCTCTATCTCCTACAATTGTAGGGACATTAGGATTAAGTCCTTTCATTCCATATCCAGCTTTTTTAAGTTTAAGCGGAACATTGCCATTTCTATCTATTCCGCCATCAATAGTATAATTTTTTCCAGCTATTTTAACAGTTTGTCCCTTAAAAATATTTTCTTTTGAAAATCCTTGGTTTACCAAATCTGCCGCAGAAACAGAATAAGATTTAGCATCATTCATTTTACCGCCAGAACCTGTAGCAAAATCTAATACATTGCCAAGAATTCCAGCTATGTTAGTTGCTGTTTTAACTGGAACTTTAAAATCTTTACCCGCCATAAATTCTGAAAGGCCTTTACCACCAACAATTATATTATTTGCTGTAATATCTCCTCCACCTGTAGTAATGCCCTTTACGGCATAAGTTGAGGGATCTACTCCAGCTTTGCCTCCTGCTTCTTTTGTTGGTGCAGACAATCCTGCCTTAAGTTCTCGTCCTGATTTAGTTGCATCAAATTGAGATTTAGTTGAATTTGGATTATCTTTTAAAAACTTTGAAAGACTAAGATCATATGCTTGTTGTGATGCAGTTACCTTATCAATAGTTCCTGTAAGTGTTAATATTTTTTTATCAAATGCTGCAATACTATCACCAGCAATTGCTACAGCGGTAGCAAGCTTATCATTAGCATCATTAATATTTTTAATTTCCGCAAGTTTTGGAGCATTATCTTTTTCTGCTGCTGCTTGAATTGCTCTTGTTTGTCCTGTTGTTTGCATGTTTCTAACAGCGGATTGATATCTTAATCTTGCTTGAGCGGCCTGTTGAGTGTTGCCCGTAGATTCTGCAAATTGAACTTCTAGTTTTGCGGATTCCATTTCACGATTTAGATCAGCATCTTCTTTTGCTGCATTTAAAGCTTTTATTCTAGAGTCTGCTAATTTATTAGTTGCATCTATTTGATCTTGCAACTCTTTAAGTCTTGCCTTAGAATCACCCGCAGCTTTAGCGCTTTGTCCTGCGGCATTTTTAGCGGCAGCTGCTCTTAGTTTATTTAAAGCTTCTAAGCTGTTATATTCATCTGATAACAAACCGCCTGAGTACTTTCCAGTCTTGGCATTTTTTGTTCCTTTATTGGCAGTAATAATTTGTTCGTTTATTGCATTGCTTAAGTTATATAATGCCTCTGCTTGAGCAGCATTTATTTTTGATAAATCTCCCTGTAGTCCCGCTGCTTGCAATCTAAGCTTTTGCCAAACACTTACAACAGTATCTGATGTGCTAGCCAACTCTTTAATAGCAGGATTTGCTTTTGCCATTTCATCAATTGTTTGCTTTGTAATAGTAGTTTGTCCATACTGACTTTTCTTTAGCAAATCCATCATTTTTAATTCCGCATTATATGAACTTATTTTTTCAGTGCGTCCCGATTTATCTTTCTTTGCCGCTTCTTCGCTCTTAGAAATAATTTCAGAGATACCAGAATCAATTGCTGTTAATGAAGTATTTAAAGCTGCTGCTTGTGCTTGAGCTTCACCTAATCTTGCTGCTGAATTATATCCTTTAAGAGATCCAACTGCAGCACCTTGAGCATCTTGAATTGCTGAAAAATCTTTATTACCTACAGTTGAAGATGCAGCCATTCCAGATTTTTGAGATAAAGCAAACATTGCATAAATTTTCTTAGTTGCTTCATCGGCTGACATTCCTGCTGCAATAAGTTGTTCTTTAAGTTGTACGGCAACATCGCCCAACTTTGAATTTTTTGTAGAGTTAATTAATTTTATTTGTTCTTCATATGCGCCTTTAACTTCACCCTTAAGCTTTTGATATTCTGTAATTGTCATCTTAATTGGTATGCCAGCTGAGGTCATACTTTGATATGCAAGCTTATTAGCCTCCATTAAATCTTTTGATTTTTGAATACTATCTTTAATTTTTTGATTATAGTCTGTATATTTTAATCCTGCTTTTGAGGCAGCATCAGCCGTAAGCCCGTAACCTAAAGCATTTAATTTTAACTGCTCTTGATGTTTTTTCCATTGACTAATTCCAATAGCTGTTGCTATTGTTATTGCTCCAATTGCAATCCCAACTGGATTAAGTGCCATAGGCAATCTAGCAGCAATTGGCCCTAATGTTTTTAATACTCCAGAGAATTTACCACCTTCAGATCCAGCATTTTTTAATGTATCTGCAAATCTTTTAATAGGCGCTATTGGTTGTGTATATCTGGATGGAGCTTTTGCTAAAACCTCATCAATTCCATCTCCACTAGATTTTCTTGACATTCCTCCGCCGCCACCCATGCCAAGCATTGATCCAAGCATTCCTCCAATCATTTCACCGCCAGGAAGTCCAGTCATTCCACCTAATGCCTGTCCACCCATATACCCTAAACTGCTTAGCCCTATTGATTTAATCACTCCACCTGCACCGTAACGAGGAATCATTCCACCATTTGCATAACCTGGAACCATTCCTCCTTTGTTCATTCCAAACATTTGTTTTCTTATTTTAGTTGTTGATGGTGTCCATGATTTATTATCCCAGTTTGCAAATTTAGTTCTTAATATTTCTCTATCAATTTTACTTAAATTTTTACCGCCAGATGATAGCACATCTCCCGCTGCTGATTTTAATAAACCATCAACAATATGTGGCTCTAATGCTTTTTGAAGGCTTCCTTGAGCATCTTTTACATAACCGTATGGTCTTTCTTTTTCAAGATTTTCTATTAGCTTTCCATACATCAAATTTTGTGCTTTAGGAGTTAATCCAGAACTTCCAAAAAGCTTTTTACCCATGCCAATTGACATTGATGTTGCTCCCCAGGATTCTCCCATTTTACCAAATTTTGCACCTAAATTTTTAAATGCTGTTGTTTTAAGAATATTTGGAATTATTCCACCACCAGCGTATCCTGGAACCATTCCACCAGCATTCATTTTATGATTAAAATAATCATCTGCAATTGCAAATGAGCCTATTGATCCTGTTCCAGAACCAGTTGCTGATCTATTAGCTTGAGTTCCTCTTAATGTTCCAATTCTTGAAAGGTCTTCCAAAAGGTTAGAGCCATCATTTCTTGCAACATTTTTTAAATGTGGAGCTATTGTATCAAATGCAAATTTTTCAAAAGTATCTCCAGCCTTGGCATTAAATTTTTTATCCCCTCTTTCATTTAATGCTTTAATTAATGATGCATAAGCATTGTCAATATTTTTTCCAGCGGGGTATCCAAGCGCTTGTGCAGCTTCATCTAAAAATACTGTAGGATGAATTGATTGTTCTTCTAAACTTTTTGCAATTAGTCTAGGGTTTCCTCCCGAGATCATGGACCTATTTGAACCTCTAAACATAGGCATTAATATTCCTGGTGCAAAGTAATTATCTGTTCCGCCAATTGCTCTGTGTGGGGCTACATGGCCTCTATCATAATTTGCCCATAAAGATTGAATATCTTCTTTTGGTGCTTTTCTTAATTCTGCTTCAGTATAAGGAACTCCATTTTTATTTAAAAGAGGTCTTTTAGCAATAGATCTAATTAATGAATCTCTTTGTCCTGCAAGACTTGAACCTGTGCTTGTATCCCAAAACCATCTTCTAAGGAAATTTCCATTTTTACTAAACATTTTCCCAACACTTGCCATTAAATTTGGATTTATAGGACCATAATTTCTATCTTCAGAAGATACTGTTCCTCCTAAAGAACCTTGATTTATTGCATGTAGTAATGGAAGATTTGCTTGAGTTGCTTCTTTGTTAACAACAAATTCCCCTGGTGTAAGCATTGCTGGAACTGTATCTGTATTACCAGTTCCTGGAACAATATTGCCTGCATTTAATCTTCTTGGGATTGTTGTTTCTGTGCTATATGGTGCACCAAATGTTTTAACCCCAAGACCCTTTGCAATTTGATTTAAAAGATTTCTTGTTCTTCCTGGACGTGCCAGTTCTTTCATATTAGACTTTCCAGCTTTATCAACTACTGGCTGATTTAATAGTGGCACTGAAGTTAAATTAATACTTCTTCCTTGTTGTCCAGCTATATCTACTGCCGCCCCAGCAAGCATTCCTTCTACCTGAGTATTTAATGCAATAATTTTTGCTCTTGCTTGATCCACTGTTAATTTTCCAGCTTGTAAATCTGCAACAATTACTGCTGATTCTTTTGCAGCATTGCTTACAAGATTTGTCATTGTTGGCAATAATGCTTCATATGATGCTGATAGCTCGCTTGTAATTAATCCAGTTCTTGCTACTTCTTGCTTTAATATTTTAATTTCTGCATCTGATTGCATAGCAAGTGCGCCTGTCATTGCATGCCATTTAGCCGCTTCTTCTGCAACAATACCTGTTGATACACCATTAGCGGATGTAAGACCTGGGATCTTTGGAAGATCTCCAGACATATACATCTGAGGATTGTTACCAATTTTTTGATTAACCTTTGGTGCCCCTGGAACAACTCCAAAAATAGTTTGTGCTGCTTTTTGATCTGTTGTCATTCCTGCTACAGAATTTACGTGAGACATTGATCTTGTATCTTGTGGACTTAGCAGTGGGTGATTTGGGTCAACTTGTCTTCCGCCTGGAACAACTATAGTTCCTGCCATTGTTGAAAATGCTGGGGCTACTGATATTTGTCCAGCCGTAGCTTTTTGTTGAAGAATAGTAAACTCTGCAATTAATCCTTCAATTGCTGTTTTTAATACTGTTGCTGCTTTTGCATCACTATAAAATGTTGATTCAATTAAGCTACCTGCTTTATTTGCAGCAAGTATTTCTGGAGTAAGCATCTTCCAGCCTTCTCCACCCTTAAACAATGATCTAAAGTGTGAAGCTCCTTTAATAATATATCCAAAGAAGTTTGCAAGTACACCAGTTAACATAATTACTGGGCCAATTATTGCAGTTAATCCTGTTGCAAATGTTAGAATAGTTTTAATTGGTCCAGGCAATTTATTTACAAATTTTAAAATACCATCTGTTACATTAATAAAGAATGTTTGAACCTTTAAAAATTCTTCTCCCATGCTTGCTAGATCTGCTTTAAGTCCTTCTAAGGCTCTTCTATATTTACCAGATGCTGACTCTGTTACCATTCCTAATTCTCGACTTGCCACTGAAGCTAAATCTTGTGAGCTTGCTTTCATCAAATCCATAACTTGAAGAGTTTGACTTCCTTGTCTACCTAAGTTTGCAAACAAAGCATTCATACGAGCAAATTGAAATTTACCAAATAACTGTTCAATAGCTTGTTGTTTCTTTAATGGGTCTAGGGTATCTAGTGCTGATTGTAATTCTAATATTGTTCCTGTAAGATTTCCTGCATTTTTTGTTACTATCCCGCCAAGATCAATTCCCATGCCATTAAACATTTCTTTAGCAACCTTAGTTGGATTAATTAATGAAGCAAGGGCAGACTTAAGAGCATTTGCTCCTTCTGCGGCATTTATTCCACCTTCTTTCATTGCTGTAAGATAAAGTGCTAAGTCTTTTACGCTTCCGCCCATTCCTTGAATAACTGGGCCAGCTTTTGGAATTGCTTCAATTAAATCTGCAAGGCTCGTTGATGTCTGGTTTTCAACTGCGTTAAGAAAGTTAATGGATGCAGAAAGCTGATCTGTATTTTGTTTAAATGTATTTTGAATTGCCAGGGTAGCCTTCATTGCATCTTGTCTATCTACTTCACCAAGTACTGCAAGTCTGCTTGTTTCTTTAACTGAAGCAAGTAGCTCGTTGCCTTGCTTACCTGTTGCTGCAATATCTGCAGCAAGCGTAATTGTATCTTTAAAAGATACGCCATAAGCTTTTGAAATTTCTTTTGCTGTTGTAGAAACTTCATTTCTTATCTTTGATAAATCTGCCGCTGATGTTGCTGCAACACCACCATAAACTTTTGTAAGTCTTACTAACTCTGCATCAGCTTCTCTGAATGCTTTTGCGGAAGCCATTCCAAATGCTGCAAGAGGAACTGTAAGACCTACTGTTAATTGTCTTCCAGCCCACTGAGTATTTTTACCCCAGTTAATCATTTGAACTCCACCATCTTGAATAACCTTATTCATGATTTGAAGTTCTTGTCTAGCTAATGCAGTTTTATTTTTTACCGCATCAAGACCCTGTGGAATGTGTACGCTATATTGCATAAGCCCTTGAGCATTTTTGCCCATGGGCTGTATAATTGCATTTTGTAAAGCCACTTGCTGTTTGGCAAGATCTCTAATTAATCCGCCTTGAGTTTTTGTATGTTGCTGAAATGTCTGAAAATATTGCTTCAGCTTCATTTGGCCTCTGTCTAAGTTATTGCCAAATTTTTCAACATCGGATGTTAGTGTTACAAAGTGTGTTGCAAACTGCCCAGTTCTTCTTAGGTTTTCTCCAAAGGATCTGTTCATTACTGAAACTTGGTTTGCAAGCTTAGCATCAGAAGCAATTATTTGTGCTTGTAGTTTAGATAGTGAGGCTGTAATCTTATTGACATCTGCAATAAGACCTGAAAAGTTTGCGGTAGCAACTATATTAGTTACAATATTTTCATCAGCCATTTATCAGTATTTACTCCTTAACATATCCTAGTCCTGCTCCAATTCCAAATCCAGACTCTGCTGCAAATTTTCCTTGTAGTGAAACTACATCGTCTCCACTTGCTTGTATTCCCAGAGCCCTTCTTTGAATGTCTTCAAAGGTAGAACTGTTTTCTTTTTCTTCTCCACCCTCTAAATCAATACCTTTAAGGCTTGCAGTAAACTTTCTGCTTTCTGTTTCCTTTTTTGATATTGCTTTTAAAGTTTGAATAAGTTCTGGCATTGAAAGATTTGACTCTAGGTCATCATAACTCCGCCAATGTCCTAGAAGAAAAACCTCTCCTTCTAAGGCAGCTAGATCTAGTTCATCCCAGCTAGAACCGCCGCCTGAGTTAAATTTGCGGATTCTTCATCCATCTTAATTCCGCCGCAGATTTCAAGAATACGGTTAATTGTTGGAATGTCCAACGCATCTTCAAATGCATCTCTATCTTTAACAAGTTCTGGGACTTGCTTTTCTAAGGCAACTCCACATGCTTCGATAAGTACATCTAGCGACTCAGTTTGATCTGCAGCCGTTGCAGTTTTTTGAATTACTGCCATAAATTTTCTTAGCTCTTTAATTGATAATGGTTTTAACGTAACAGTCGTTCCGTCTTGTAGTTTGATTTCTTCTGTGCTGTATATTGTAGTAGCCAATTTAATCCTCCTAGGATCTAGTCTTAATTATTATAACATATAGGTATTATCTACACAAATGAGAAACCCCCAGTTTCCTGGGGGTTTTCATTAATAAATTAAATTTATTATACTGTTAGTACACGGTCAATAATCTTACCGTATTCTGAACCAGAGTAGTTAGCATCTGGTAGAAGACGGAAAGTCACTGGAAATGTAGTTGCAGTGGTACGTGCAAGAGAGTGCTGTGACTGTTGTACAGACAAAACACGACGTGCATAATATACACGCTCAGATGCTGTATAAGCAGCTGTTGGAGCCTGTCCAATTGCAATCAATTGACGCTCTGTTGGAGCTGCTCCAAGAGCACCTGCTGCCAAACCAAGCTCTTGCTTGAAATTTGGTGTTGTTCCTGTAACTGCTGAAAGTGATGAAGCTGACTGTCCAAATACGGTTACAATGTTTTCCAAAGTACCTTCTGACATTTCTGTTGCAATCATAACTTCCATTGCAGACTTGAACAGCTTAGCTGTATCAAGAAGCTGATCAACTGTTACTGAATCATATGTTGGGTTGTATGTAATTTGAAGACCATTGTTAGTAAAACCAACGTTGCGATATCCAAATTTTCCTGCTGTCTGATCTACACCATTAAGTGTAGTTGCGTATGATGTTCCAGATGCAAAAGCTGGTACTCCAACTGTTGTTGAGCCTGAAGCGATTGCTACGCCTGCTTCTGCGTTAGCGATGTAATCTGAATCGTTAATGTCAACGTTCGACAAGAACAATGGAGATGCGCCAACTAGAATATTTTTAGCATTACCTACGGATTGTGCCATAGTTATTTTCCTCCTATTTATAAAAATATATATATATTGTTGTAAATCATTAAATCTTGGCTGGCTAGGCCCTTCCCTCTATGTATAATAATAGAGTATAATGCGCCCAAAGGCAAATTAAGCAAATCTGCCAGATTGATCTAAATGTCTTGCGTATTTGACCTCAAGTATTACATCTGCTGACAGGAATCCTGCCAGTTCTTCGGATGGGGCTGTTGGAGATATATCGGCAACAAATATACTAAAGAATTTAAACTTTCGAGATATGCCAGAATAGGCATTTGCATCCCTTGCTGAATCATCCATTCTTCTAAATAAGTCTGTCATTAAGTTTCTAATTTCATTAATCTCTGAAACATCTGTTGAATATATGGTAAACAAAATCTGCTCACAGCATATTGCCCAGTTGTCCTCATACGATAACCCTATCTTGTCATATACTATGTGTTTCTTCCCGCTTAAAAATTGATTCATTTCTGGAGATTGCTGTACGGGAATAATTGGAACAATCTCTTGACCAATATTATCTGAATAGTAGTCGGTGGCTGCAAAAATATTATTAGACTTTAACTGACTCCAAAGATACTTTCTTAAATCAAGCATGATATCTGCTTTATAATCTACGGTCATAATGTACCTCCAAAGGCTGAAGCAATTGCTGATTCTGCCTGCATATTTAAAGTATTAGCAGAAAAAGAATATTTAACCTTTCTTATTCCTGCTGGCAATTTCATTGCTTTATTTAATGATGAATTAAATATCTGTTGAAATCCAGATCTTTTAATTGACAAGTTTACCAAGTTTCCAGTAAAGAATCTTGCATATGCAATTTGGAACCTTCCTGTAGCTTTGCCTCCGCCAGGCCTTGTAACGGTCACTGAGGCCCCTATAGGCATATAGACAACTCCAGTACTAGTTTCAAATACTAAGCGCTTAGAAGCCCTTGGGCGAATTACTACGGGCATTCCAGCTTCCATCACAGAAGCTTTATTTTTAAATACATATTTTTTGCTACCAAAGCTATTTGGAACTGATGATTTAGATATTAAAAATGTAGATCCTATTTTAAAAGATAATCCATTTCTTTCTGTTATATTTAATTTAAATAATCTAGATCCTGGATTTCCAGCCTTATTCCATTCGTACACATGGTGAAGGGTTTTTGGGTTTATTCTGGCTTGAGCATCTATATACAAACCAAAATCTTGTTGTAGTTGTTTAAATATAACGGATTGAAATCTAGCTTGAAATTGTTTGTTTGTTGTTATCTTAGATATTACATCAGCCTGATAATATATGGCTGCAGATATTTGTGCAACTGTACTATCTTTAAAAATAATGCCTGGAGTCCCAGACATAGTTTTTTGTAGTCCGCTGGCTGCTGTAACTAGTAATGAGCTATTGTCCAATTGTCTGATTTTCCGATCTCTTGACAGTAGAGTTGTATCCTACCACTCCACCTAGTGGGTCTGTCATTGGTGTTATTCCCATTAATTCAAAAACTGTAGGGGTATTTGTAGGAAAATTTAATTCTTCCCATATAACAGTTCCTTCGGAATCTCTAATATTTGTAATCTTTTCTCTTAATGTTATTTTATCTGAAGTTCTAATTTGAAGAATTTGATCGTTTACATACTTGTTAGAAATAATTTGTTTATCGCCTGATCTGCTAGAAGCTGAGTTACTTATAATGCCTTTAGCGCTGCATGGAATAGTTCTATCAAATTGCCATTCTTTTTTTATTGCGCCTGTATCTGGATCTTGTAAATCAAACTGTTTGTAAATATCCATGAACATTGACAGAAGTGAGTCAACAAGATCATACATCAGATAACAACCATTTTATTAATAACATATGGAAGAAGAAGCTGATCTGCATATAGGTTGCCTGTTCCTGAATATGTACCAGAGTTGTACTCAAACTGCCAGTCAAATGTTTGAATTGATTTTATATATTTATTACGCCAGGTTTTATCTTTTGAAAAATAATCTTTCATTAATTCAATGCATGCTAGATCAACTTCATCTGGAACTTCTTCCCATCCAAATCTACCTTGAACTCTATAAGTTATTCCCTGTTTAAACACTCCATTATATGTATCATTTCCTGGGGGAGGAACCATTCCATTTGCCGTGTATACTGTATTATCAAGCATGGTAGCTCTATTAATTCTTATTCCAAATCCGCTTTCTGAAATAATTGTATTGTAGTTCCAGTTATTTACATTAGTTAAATTATTTAAAAGTAATATATCATTCATATATAATTCATGAAGTTCTGCTAACTTATAAGGTAAAGGCAAAACATCAGAACCTGATCCATATGCTATTTGAACATCATCATACAAATAGAACTGTTGCTGAGTGTATGCTTCAATTAGTTTTCTTGCATATCTTTCAGCATTACACAATTCAAAATATGATTTAGAATTAGGGTCAGAATAATCAGACCCCAATCCCAAAGCATCAATTGCTTGACTCATATCTGTATATGGAGTTTGCACATATATCTTATGGTCTTTTTGTGTAGATGTACCACTTACTGAATATGACCAATTCAACCTTAGTTGTCTTTGTCTATTTGTATAAGATACTGGAATATATACAATGTATGTACCTGCATCTACTTCCGACTTTATTGCCGTCAATGTTGCAAGTATTGTTCCAGGGTTGACAGGTGGAGATATTGCTGGATCTTCTGTAATGTCATATAATTTTACAACTGGAAGGCTATCTGAATCAGTTAGCTGTCCCTGCCAAAACACTTTATGTGTTACTGGTGAATTTGAACCTACTAGAATTTCCATTTAATAAAGGTTAAGCGTAGTACTCCTGAACTTCCTTTGGAGTTGCTAAGCGGAAACCCTCCTCCTTGTCAAAAATTTCTTGAGCGTCTTCT
>Ga0209296_1000633_pt1 | contig 29999 bp, 48 predicted proteins | sample S_130206_EF_Meta_FD_187319 | JGI IMG/M metagenome (GOLD analysis project Ga0209296, IMG submission 187319) | Freshwater microbial communities from Lake Simoncouche, Canada to study carbon cycling - S_130206_EF_MetaG (SPAdes) (version 2) | ecosystem: Environmental > Aquatic > Freshwater > Lake ... | reverse complement strand
CATTGCTCCGTATTAACTTCCTGCCATGACAAAAGAACCTGATTTTCGCGCACTATGCGCCAAGTTAATGGACCGATGGACTAAAGGCAAAGACTATTGGACTGTACTAGCTGAAATTCAAAGTGCATTGGCTTATGACCCGCGCAACGACTCAGATTATGACTCCTACGAATACGCCACTGAGCCCATCCCTTACGACACAACGTGGGCGCAAACGAAAGCCCCTGACAATGGAGGAATGGAAGGAACTCTATGAATGGCGCATTTACATTCTGTATCGACAAGCCGTTGATTATTAAAAAAGAGGGGCCGAGAGGCCCCTTTGCTATGACGAGAATCCTGGGGCTCCGAGAAGCTGATTGCTTCACAAGCTTGAAGAACGCTTGCCTTCCATACCATTGTCACTATATCATGACAAAAGAAAAGGGAAGCTTGCGCTCCCCTCTCTTTACAAATCTCCGATAATGCGGCTCCTGAGCTTCGCTCAAAGGGAATGGATGCCTTACAGGCAAACCATGAGCGCCCGACCAATCCTTGCGAAGAGGTCCATCCATTCAGCACCGTCCACCCTCACGGGCTCCCTTACGAGAGCAGAGCCGAAGCTCCAGGACCGACTTGCTTGAAGAGCATAGCATGGAACAGGGGGAGCAATGGCAATGGGAATTGTGATAAGCTGCATTTTGCTGCTGGGAGACTGGTAGCCCTTGCTCATTATTTCTCCAAACAAGTGCTCAAATCTATTCTTCTTTCCGCTTCCATTGCTCTTGGTGCTTTTGCGCCTGCTGCTGTGGAGGCCGCTTCTTCATGCGCTCACGCAAGCTTCTATGGGCTTGGAGACGGCTTCCATGGTCAGCGAGCTGCAGACGGCAGTCGCTTTGATGCTCATGGCCTTACAACCGCCCATAAGACGCTCCCTTTCGGCACACGCCTGCGAGTGACGAATCCCGCCAACAGCAGGAGCGTGACCGTTACTGTCACTGATCGCGGGCCGTTCATTGCAGGCAGATCGCTAGACCTCAGTTATGGTGCATTCTCTCGCATTGCCAGTCCTGGTCAGGGAGTTGCCAAAGTGTGCTTCGCCAAGGTATGATTCTTGAGGAAATATCTAAGGCGTCTCTTTCGGCTGGAAGGGGCGCCTTTTTTGGGGAACCGGCCAGCGTTTTATTGCAAAAAGCAACGAGCATGTCGCAGGGTCCGGCTCGTGCTGTAATGTGCTCTTAAATTCCTTTTCCATCATGCGCGACTTCTCCGCTATTGCATCATTCTTCGCAATCGCAACAGGAATGAGCCTAATCATTGGCGCCAGTATTATCAGCACTCCAGCTCCCGCAAAAGACGCATTAGCCTACAACAAGTGCATTCAGCTACATCCGCAAAGATACTGCGCCATCACTTTTCTAGGAGTTAATTGACTTTTCCCATTGGCACTATTGTTGACTTCAACGACGGCCTATTTGGCTGGCGAGGTCAATACAAAGTGGTGGCACAGAAAAGTAACTTTGAACTAATTAAGATTCAAAATCTCGGCACAAAGAGCCAGCAATTTGTAAGCCCTGACAAGCTTCGCCTAAGCCGCTTGTCACAATTCTTCGTAAAGGGCCTCCAGGGTTGACAGGGGCGATGGTACAGGCAATAATGGCATGTCCCTTACAAGACCACCATGATCACTGTTGTCCACGGCGACCAAGAGCTAGACATTGAAACCGTTGAAGATGCCAGATGGGCGCTGGAAGGCGTGTTGAATTCCATCGACGATGGCGCTCGTGGTCTGGAAGGGCTTGCCGACACCCTTCAGGACATTGTTACAGAGTATGAACAAGCCCCCGACGAGGGCTGACCTCAAGGTATTGTTGTTTCACGAGGCGCAAGCCTCTCCTTTCCTTCCCACCATGTCTCGCGCTCTTAAGCCTCAGTCCAAGACCGATCTCGTCAAAAGCTTTATCTTTGACGCTGGCTCTTCCATTGTCTCCGTTGAGTTCCGCAAGGCGGATGGCAGCCTTCGTAAGCTGCAGTTCAACCCTAGAGACACCAAGGAGGTAAAAGGCACTGGCTACGCTCTCAAGGCGCCCAGCATCGTTCGTTGCCGTGACTTCACCATTGCTCGTACTAAAGGGGAAGGCGCTTGGCGTTCCTTTGACTGTGAGCGCGTGGTAAGCATCAAAGCAAACGGCGTAAGTCTGTACTGTTAAATCATTTCCCACCATGGCAAGTAAAATCATTCTGTCTATTCCCACTCCCATTGAACTTACAAGCAGCAACGATCCATCTGTTCTTGGCGGATGTGACAACAGAGGCTTTTGCTATTGGGGGCGATTACTACACAAAGGCGTGTGGGCCTGGAGGTATGCACAAGAACGCGGCGAGAGATGTACGCATTGGCTACCCGCTAATGCCATAGCTCTGCCCACTCGCATCGTTAAACCCACTAGCCGTTCAGTTGCACTTCCCACTCGCATTGCAAGCCATGGCTACCGTTCTTGATCGTCCCAATAACGTCTGGAGCCTTTGGAGCTATGTCGATGGTAAATACCACCACATGGACACCAGCAACGACGAAGCTGCCATCAGGCTTAAAGCTGAAAGCTTGCGCAGGATCTTCACCAATAGACGGTTCCGCGTGGTGGGCGGCGCTTCCATGCCTACGGATTAATTGTTACAGAGTGTGAAGATTGCCGCTGGCGCCTGGAAACGGGCGCTCTTGCGCTTATTGTTGTTTCACGAGGCGAGAGCCTCACCTTCGCTTTCCTCCCATGGCAACCATTCCAACCATCCATCTAAACGGCACGGGCGCCACTGAGCTGCGCTACGAATACTGGGCTGCCCACGAAGCTATTGATGCAGCCATTGAAAAGCTGTCAGACGCTACCTTAAATGGTCGTGATTTCTACCCTCAAGGGCCTGACGCTTACCAGCAGGCTCGCAAGGAACGCACCGCTGCTTTCCAAAAGCTTCATGAGGCGCAGCTTTACGTGGAAGAAATGCTTGCAGGCATTTGTGACCAAATGCCCTAATTGTGAAGCTTTGTAAACGGGCTTGACTTCAGGCCCAAAACCAGCTAATTTTCTTTTTGTCAGCCAACTTTCCTTCAAAGTCATGAGCCACCAATTCACCTCCGGCGTTTTCTTCAACAACGAGCCCGCTTGGCACAAGCTTGGCACTGTTCTCGATGGCACCCAGCCCGCTCGTGAAGCCTTCGCCACTGCCAACGCTGACTGGAGCACCATCAGCACTCCCGTGTTTGATCCTGCTGGCCTGCCCATTCCTGGCTATCAAGCCATCACTCGTGGCGACACTGGCAACGTACTTTCCATTCAAAGCGAAAGCTATTCCATTGTTCAAAACGAACAGCTAATCAGAGTGGCAGAAGCCCTGCATGAAGATGCAACGATGGATGCCGTAGTAGTGCTCAACGAAGGCCGCAAGGTTGCATTCACTGCCAAAGTGAACAATTCCGAAGCTGACGTGCTGCCTGGCGACACCATCCACCAATACCTTGTTGGCTGCACTTCTCACGATGGCACTATTGCTTTCCAGGTGATGTTCAGTCCCATTCGCGTGGTGTGTCAAAACACGCTTTCGTATGCTCTAGGTCGTGCTACCGCTGGTGCATCTACTAAAAAGATGCGCATTCGTCACACCAAGAATGCTAATTCCTTGATTGATCATCTCCCTTCAATTATTGACATGCAGCGTCAGCAATTCACCGCTGGCATTGAAGAGCTAGAAGCAATGGCTGCAAAACCATGTACTGCTGCTCTATTCCGTCAGTATTGCGAGGGCGTATTTGCTGATCAGCTAGTTGGCACCACCAACGACAAGCGAGGCGACAAGGCTTCTGCTCGCCCTAAAAAGCTGGAAGACCTCACTGCTTGGGACAGCGTGGCAAACAAGTTCCATGGCGAAGGAATTGGCTTTGACATTCCTGGCGTTCAGGGAACCATGTGGGGTGCCTACCAAGCCATCACAGAGTATTTCTCCCATGATGCGGGCCGTGCCATTGATTCCACTGATGCTGCCCGCCAGCGCTTGGAAAGCCTCTACTGGGGCACTGGTGCCACCACCATCGCTAAGGCTCACTCCCTGGCCTTGGTCTGACTGCTGCCATAAAGCAATTTGGGCTAGGGGCTTGCGCTCCTGGCCCTTTTGGCTTATTGTCTTTTCAACGAGGCGAGAGCCTCACCGCTTTTCACGCCATGACTGCTTCCTTTTCCACTTTGACCGCTACCGAGCGCTGCCTTGTTGCGGCTCCCTCCAGCCCTTGGGAGGTGTGCGCCACTGTCCATGACTTTGGCGGCATCGTTGATTGTGCTGTGCGCAGCTTCAACGGCAAGAAAGTGCTTAATGCCGTCAAGGTGGGTGGCGACTGCTTCGACATCACACTGGTGAACCACAACCATCTTCAGGGCAGATTTGTCAAGGGCTCCACCATTCGCTTTACCACCACCGGCACTTGGCTTAAGGAATGGCTAAAAGCAGTAGGGTCCACCGTCGCTTTGTAAAGAAACAATAAAAGGGGGCGCTTGGTCGCCCCTTTTGGCTTATTGTTCTTTCAACGGGAGCGAGAGCTTCCACCACCCCCCCCAAAGACCATGACCGTTTTCAAACTGCTGCCCAAGGCCGCCGCCGCCATCCTGGCCATGCCCGGCGTTGAATCATTGGAGCGCTGCCCCGATGGTTGGTGCTGCCATCTCGCCTTTGGCTGGACTACTGAAGCCCTGAGCGGAGGCGGCACGATTATCGACTCAAATCTGGCCACGATTCGCTCCTATGTCCGAGGGGCCTACCGCCTGCCCCCTGTTCCCGCCCCTGCCGCCAAGCTTCCTTCCATTGCTGTTGCTTCCGAAGGCGAACCATCGGGCACCAGCCTTCAGGGCTACGTCACAACCACCTTTGCAGCCCTTGTTGCCACCATGGGCAAGCCCCACGAATGTAATGGCGATAAAACTACTGTGCAGTGGTGCTGGAAGCTGGAAAATGGCGAATCCTTCACCGTCTACGATTGGAAGCAGTGTTCCACTCCTAAAGGCGAATACCAGTGGCACATTGGCGGCCACTCTGAAGCCGCCCTTGCAGCTTTTCAGCGCTTTACTGGCCTGTGCCCTGCTTCCATGACTGAATTTGGCTGGAAGACTTGACTTCTGGCTCGTTTGAGCTTATTGTTCTTTCAACGGGCCGAGAGGCTCTCCACCTGCTTACCAGCCATGACTTTTCGTTTTATCAACTGCAGCAGCAACCAGCGCATCGACGTAGAAGCCGCTGATCACGATCAGGCCCTACGAGCTGCTGCCGCCATCGCAGGCCATTTCTTCCCTGCTTTCATCAAAACCTTCTGAGTAAAACCATGCAAGACATCATCAACATCATTGCTATCAGCGACAAAGGTAAAAGCCGCATTGGTAAAAAGCTAACTATGGCAATAGTGGAACAAAACCACCATGACAAGATGTTTATTGTGATTCCTGGCACTAATCAGTGTCGATGGATTAAAAAAGACAATGATCCTGATTTTTGCATTATTGGAGACGATTGATGATTACCATCCGCACTTTCACTGACAACGGCCCGTATTTTGATGCTTCTTGCGGTTCTTATCAAGCTGCACGCCTTAAGGACATTCTTTTCCATTGCCGCCTAGCAATGAGCGATGGGGAGGACATCATTGGCATTTTCCACGATGATGCCTGCATTGGCATTTGGCAGAACGAGCCAGACGTTGATAGCGATGGCGAAGGCGGTTGGAACAGAGGCCCTAATGCTTATGCGCAATACCGGCCTGATGGCTCCAGCCCTAAGCTGTTCAAGATTCTCTGTGAGGCCCTCCAGTGAGCGTTCTTTCCATTCTTGATTGGTCCATCGACCCTGATAGCGACGTGTTGAGCGTCAAGGCCACTGTTGATAATTTCACAGTGAATTCGTGGCATTGGGATCACAGTGATTACGAAGAAGAGCATGGTAGTGCCGTATGCAAGGCTGCAATCCTGCTGGCGGAGCGTAGCGACTGGCCTACCACCGAAGAGGAGCAGATAGACTTTCTCGATGCTTACGAGCCTTGCTGGCTGCTTGTGGAGGACGTATGAGCACCAACTACTATCTGCATACTTCTGAGTCTTGCAAATGGGGAGCAGTTGAGCATTTGGGCAAGAGTTCACAAGGATGGTGCTTTGGCTTGCATGTTTACCCAGAAGCCGGACTAAAAGATTGGCAATCCATGTGGGAATACATTGAAGAACTTGTTTATGAATTTAATTACACCATACGGGATGAATATGGCAGGATTATTGACCCTGGTGAATTCTTTACTGTTGTATGGAACAGGGACGTGAATTCTTGCAGGCATGAGCTTGATGATCGCTGCATTGGCCATGGCAATGGCCCATTTGATTACATTGTTGGAGACTTTTCATGATTATCATTGATTTCTTTTCTGAAACGTGCTGCAAGGGCACAGAAATCGTGGAAGGCTGGTATTGGTATGAGGACGATGGGGAAGGCATGGGAGGTCCGTTTGATGATGAAGATGATGCTATACTTGCCGCTGAAAACGGTATTGGCTGGGATTCGCCTTGGCAACTGCACAAATGAAGGTATTAGTGGCCTGCGAATATTCGGGAGTGGTACGCGATGCCTTTATCGAGCAAGGACACAATGCCATTAGTTGCGACTTGCTGCCCAGCGAAAGACCAGGCCCTCACTACGAAGGAGATGTGTGCGACATTATCAACAATGGATTTGATTTAATGATTGCTCACCCTCCCTGTACACATTTAGCAGTTAGTGGCGCACGATGGTTTAAAGATAAACAAGCAGAGCAGATTGAAGCACTGGACTTTGTGCGTCTATTGCTAAATGCTCCTATTGATCGTATTGCTTTGGAAAATCCCGTTAGTATTATTTCCTCTCGCATTCGCAAGCCTGGTCAAATTATACAACCTTGGCAATTTGGCCATGGTGAAACAAAGGCAACTTGTTTATGGTTAAAAAACTTGCCTAAACTCGTTCCCACTAATATTGTTGAAGGAAGAGAAGCAAAAGTGCATCGAATGACACCTAGTCCCAATCGGTGGAAGGAAAGAAGCCGTACTTATCAAGGAATTGCAGATGCAATGGCAATTCAATGGGGAAATTTGTAGGGTCCGGCTGGAGGCGTATAGGGTCCGGCTGGGAATGTATCAAGACCCGGCTGGAGGCGTATAGGGTCCGGCCAGGGTTGTATTAGTACGCTTGTGCTATTGGTTATTGCTATTGCGACTCATTCTCAAAATAGTACACTTGTACTATAGTGCGTTTGTACTACTGCTAAATATACCCTACCTGCTAGCCGTACAATATACCCTACCTAATCGCCGTACAATATACCCTACTCTCGGAGCGCTAAATATACCCTACCTTCAAGGTGTGGAATAGCCTACTCGCGGCGCCTTTAAATATAGCTCACCTATAGGGGCACTAAATATAGCTCACCCGTGAGCTCTTGTTTATCGCTCTCCTTCTCTCCCTCCTCGCTCCCTCCTCGCTCCCTCCTCGCTCCTCCTCGCTCCTCCTCGCTCCTCCTCGCTCCTCCTCGCTCCTCCCCGCTCCTCCCCGCTCCCTTCGACCCATCAGCCTGGCTGATCAAAAAGCCCGCAATCGGGCACTCATCAGCTTAGCCGCTTATCAATGGGCAATATTGCCCGAAAGGATCAGGATGCCTGATCAGGTCCCCATAAAGGCGCCTCGAAGCCTTTATATGGGGAGGCCTTCGCTCCTTTCTTCTCATGGCTTCGCCTCTCCTCCCCGGTGAGAAGCGCGCGCCTCGCGCTCCTCGCCTTTCGCCTTCGCCTCTCCTCCCCGGTGAGCTCTCATGGCCAGAGACCTCCTTCTCTTCTCTTGAGGAGGCCGAAGCTTTCGCGCTTCTCCTCGAGAGGGATCTCCTCGCTCTTGAGGAGCGCTCCTCGCCTTTCTCCCTTCGCTCTGATGCGCAAGAGCTCGAAAGGGATGCGCAATCAGCGCTCCTCGCTCTCGAGCGGGAGCCTCGCCTCGCCTCAAGCGCTCGAAGCATTGCCGCATTGGTCGATCAGCTTCGCGCGAGCGCTTCGAAGCTTCGCGCTCTTGCTGATCAGCGCGAGGAGCTTCGCGCTCGCCTCGAGGCCTCCCTCGAAGAGCTCGAGGAGCTCATGGCAGAGGTTCGCTGGCCTCTCCTCGCTCGCTGATCTTTCTTCTTCTTCGCCTTCTCTCCCATGGCTTCTCTCTCTCCTTTCGCTCTCTGGAAATTCTCAAGGCGCCTCGGTTCGCTCGAAGAGCTCGAGCGCATGCATCCCGGCACAATTGACACGTTCGCGCTCGAGGAGGCTCCTCCTCAGGCCGTGCTGCTTTATGAGGGTGATGTGTGGCTTCTCGTTTGCTCTGATGCTGCAGGCTCCTACTTTCGCGCTCATATAGAAAGCCGAACCTACGTGAGCGAAGAGCTCGAGAAGCTCGAGCTCCTCCTCTTCGATTGGCTTCTCCCTCCTTCCTGACCGGCTTCGCTCTCCTTCTCTTCTCTCCTTCTTTTCTCTTCTTCTCATGGCCTCCTCTTCTCTTCTTCTCGCTCCTCCTTCGCTTCTCACTCCTCCTTCGGTTCGCTCGAGCGCGCCTCGCTCTCCTCGCGAGCTTTCGGCCTTTCTCTCCCGCTTCGGCCTTTCGATCCCCGGCCTTCTCACGAGCGGGAACTCCAATGCGAAGCTCGCGAAAGGGAGAGGCCTCGCCTTCTCCTCGCTTCTTCATATGCTCCCCGCGAAAGGCCTCGCGCGAGCACTCACTCCTTCTTCTCATGCTTGCAACGTGAGAGGCGAGCTCCCCGGCCTTCGGGAGCTTGCAATACGCGAAGGCCTCCTCGAGCGCGCGCTCCTCTTTAATGCTTGCGCCTTTTCTTCTCCCTCTTGTGAGGAGCTTTGCCTTGCCTTTTCTGGCCATGGAGGGCTTTCCACAGTGCCTGGCCAGTGCCGCGCTCGTCGCATGCTTGCCATGCTCGCCAATCGCGAGCTTTTTATCCGCTCCCTCCTATGGGGAGGAGGCCTCGCCATGAGAAAGGCGCGAAAGCTTCGCCTCCCTTTCGCCTTTCGCGGGAATGGCACTCAAGAACTTCCATGGCATGAGCCTTTCATGAGCGCGCGCCTCTCGAAGGAGGAGGCGCTCGGCCTTTCTCGCCTTTATGGAAGCCCCATACCTTCGGGAACAGTCACAATCCCCGAAGCGCTTCGGAACGTTCGCGGGCTTTCGCTATATGACTACGCGAAAGCTCCTCTCCCTCGCCTTCTCGCCATGAGAGAGGCCGGGATTCACACCACGGCTTCTCTTGCTGCAGACAATCCCGGAGGAGCAAGGCGCGCGCTCGAAGCGGTTCGCCATGGCTTCTCTCTTGCTGTGCCCATCCTTCTCCCGAAAGGCGCGCCTCTCCCTTCGAACCTTCTCCTCGAGGCCGAAGGCGAAGCTCCCGCTCTCCTTGATTGCATAGACGGGGATCTCAACGACCTTCGCATGTTGGACCGCGCGCCTCGAGCGGGCTTCTCCGGCCTTGCCGTGATGCTTCGCCTCAAGCGCTCGAGAGGCGCTGATCCTTCGGCCGCTTCTCGCTTCGCTCTTGCTCCCTCCTCTGACTGGCAAGAGCTCGCGGGAGGAGGCCTCGCTCGCTTCGGTGGCCTCTCATGAGCGCCTCCCTTCGCCTTCGCCTCTCTGAGCTCGAAGCGCTTCTCCTCCTCCTCGCTCTCGAAAGCTTCTCTCCCGAAAGCTCCCGCGAAGAAGAGCTCCTCTCCTCCCTTCTCGAAGAGCTCGAAGCCTTCGCTCCTCGCCTCCCTTTCTCCTCCTCTCGAGAAGCTCGCGAGCGCCTCCTTAACTGATCCCTCGAGGCTTGCTAAGCCGGGCCCCCTCTCCTCTCCTCTCCTCTCCTCCGCTCCCTCTCCCTTGAAACTAGTCAACCGCGCCGACGTAATTAAAGCCTACCTAGAACTTTTGAGCGATAACCTAGCGTCCTGTAATGATACCGAATTGATCGATCTTATCGAAAATTATATGGGCGAACCATGGGAGCTTATCGAGCCCCGATGGTTCATTAATTGATCGCAGGCTGTGCTGATTGTTTAGGGCCTCCCGCAGTGGGGGCCTTTTGTTGTGCTTGGTTGGGGGTCAATCCCGACCTTTAGAGTCAACTATTAGCGTTGCTAATGTATATTTTTGTCAAACTGTAGCAACCGATACAGAATGTTTGCCAATCCGATGCTAGTCTGGCGCAGTAACCCGGCAATTATGGCCGAAGGGGCGGTGGGCATCCTGTAAAAAATACGACACCATTTTTCATCCGGTTTTTACCTTTTTGTTCGTAAATTTACTACCACGTTTGTAATTGTCACTAATTGCGCGTAAAGCTAGTCGCGACTGCGCGAACGATTGAACATGGACGATGGGGAGTGAGCGCATTAAAACTCTAATGATTTAACAATTGCTTCACCTACTGCTTTTGTCACAAGCTTTAATTCTTCGTGCGTAGCATTGTTTTTTATTAAATTAGCTCGATAACTAATAATCCATACATTGCCCTTGACATAGCCTTTTGTTGGATCAATGCGATCTAGCGATGGGCTTCCATCCAAGACAATATTGCCTACATTTCTTCGGCACGACCACTCCAAAGGCATTCCCAGAACTGGGCAATGCAAAACAACAAGTGAGCGCACATATTTAGTATCGATATCAAAGCTTAATTGTTTCTCGGCAGCCCTTCGCTTGGCCCGGTCTACCATTTGACAAGTTTGGACAAGTATTGGGTTTTGTTTTTTATATTGAGCGCTGCGCTTATTGTCACATTTCTTGCAAAAAGATTTCCGGCTCTCCTTGGCGCTTGATTTTTTGTAAAACATTGTTACTGGCAGTTCTCTCCGGCAAACAGTGCATTGCTTGGTCAGCACAACGCCCGTCAGAGAAGCAGCAATGTCGGGCATGAACAGTTATAAGTTGCGCTAATCATACAACGATTCCCGATAAACGGCAAATATCGAGATTCACAATAATCGCTTGCTTTTCCCATTGTTCTTCCAGGGCTCATCGCGAAGGTAGCTCCCCAAGAGCGTCAATCATTGCGTCCTTTCTTTTTCTTCACATCGTATTAGTTAATTTCTTCTGCCTGGCCGTGTGCGATCACAATTTCAGCGGCGTCGTCAGCTCTCGCTAAAGAAATATTGAAAGGATGGTTAGGAAGGAGCCCTTATTGTCGTAGGCGCTTGGGGCTCTGCGCGCAGGGCTCCTAGCGGAGGTTACGTGGTGCGGTGTACGAGGCTCCTGGTCGAGAAGGCTTGTAACCGTGTGCATCTCCTTTACCTATCGTAAATCACAGTCTCATGAGACGTGAATGAGACTCACTTAAGACTCCAGTTATAGCTTGAAAGCTTAAGCTTGTGCCAATTAGCAAAGTGGCTAATAGTATGATTTGACGATGGGTTACTACGATTCTCAAGAAACCATTGTCACGGTGACGCAGCACTGGCATGTGCGCGTAGCAGCAAGGCGTTATTTCAACCAGGCAATAGCAGAACTGAAAGGAAGGCTCCAGCCAGAGCACACATGCCTCTGGAAATCCTCTGTGACTAAGTTCAATGGCTACCAGGCCGACCTAGTTTCTTTTGCCATTGACTCTGCCCTTGACTCTGCCCTTGCTGGCTCCTATCCTGATTGGTGACCAGCGTTTTCCCCATGGAACCTTCTTTCAACGAATTCAGCAAAGTAGTTACAAAGTATGTACTTGGCTCTCAAGAGCGTTTCAATGAGCTAAAGGAACGCATGGAAATGTGCGAACATGCCACGAGCAAGGCGGGTGCTGCTGCGCTTGGTTATTTAATTGCCATGGAGGAAAAAGAAAAGGAAAGTCGGAATATTTACGATCTTGTACTTGAGCAAGTAGAAAACAATGGCGAAGACAGCATGATTCGTGCTGAAGCTATTTTTCTTGCCATCTACAAATGGTTAGATGGAAAGTTTGACGGCGAAGGCTACCAGGATGGCGGCGGCGTCCGTGAGGCGCTGCATGAAGCCTTTGACATTCACATGGTTCCGTGGAAGTAGGATTGGATCTGGGTTACAGTAGGAAGTGTTCGTTCTGAGGGGGGCTGTGGCCCCCTTTTGTTGTCTCATGAATCTCAAGGAAAACGCAAGGTGCGACAAGATTGCACGCACTGGCAGGGTTGAAAGTTGGATGGATGATGCTGATGGTCGTTTGCCCGTTAGCTGCACGGTCTTCGTAGTCGAGGACTCAATGGAAGGAGCCAGTGGCATTGAAGACTCCTGGCGCTTTGTATCCCACGGGCTACGGAATGGTGCGGGCGTTGCCATTCATCTTTCTAACTTGCGTGGGAAGGGAGAAGAGAATGGCAAAGGCTTAGTTGCAAGTGGTCCTGTTAGCTTCGGCAAGATTTATTCAACGCTTAATGAAATCCTTCGTCGCGGAGGAAAGTATAAGAATGGTGCTGTAGTTTTGCATCTTGACTATACGCATCCTGATGCTTTGGATTTTATTAAGGCTTCCAGGAAAGAACTGCCATGGACTAAGCGCTGCTTGAATGTAGATGACAACTTCCTGAAAGATTCTTCTCCTGAGCTAATTGATGCTTTGCTGCAAGGCATTAGCTCTGGCGACGTCTGGTTAAATAAGATTCGCTATGACGACAATGGCAATCGTCTTCGCGCCAATGTTTGCCTGGAAGTATATTTGCCCCATCGTGGCACTTGCTTGCTGCAGCATGTAAATATGGGCGCTTGCGGCATTGACGATTTGTCAAATGCCTTTGTAGAGGGCATGGAGCAGCTTTGCCAGCTTCACCCTTCTACGGGCGTGGGCGACACTGGCGAATATCTTTCCCCTGCCATTGATAAGCAAGTGGGACTAGGCATGTTGGGCTTAGCCAATTTCTTAGCTAATCAAGGCGTGTCGTATGAAGATTTTGGCAAAGCCCTTGAGGCTTACCTAAGCGATGATCTTCGTGCTTGGGAAACCAAATGGTTTGATACCATTGCAGGTCAAATCGTGTGGAAGCTTGACAATGCCATTGAAGATGCAGCGGCAGTAGCTCGTGGCTATGGCATGGACCGTGCTTTCTGCATTGCTCCCACAGCCTCATGCTCCTATCGCTATCTCGACAAGAAAGGCTTTACTACAACGCCTGAAATTGCGCCTCCCATTGATCGCATTGTTGATCGTGACAGCGAAACCATGGGCGTAGAGCGTTTTGAATATGGCGCAGTGGAAATTGCTGAGGAAGTGGGTTGGAAATCATTCCGCAGAGTAGCGGACGGCATTGTTTCCTTATATCAAGAAACTGGCTTATTCCATGGCTATTCCATGAATTTTTGGTCAGACCTAGTAATTTGCGATAGGAATTTCCTGCAGGAGTGGCTAGACAGTCCTCAAACTTCTATGTATTACGCTCTTCAAGTGCAGAGTGGCACACAAGCGAAGGATAGCGTTGGTGTAGAATTGGGAGAGAGTCTGAATGACTTTTTCAACTTAGAGGACGACACTGAAGCCTGCCCTTTAGATGTTGGCTTTTGCAGTAGTTGTGCTGAATAAACCTTGAAAAAAGGAGGGGCAGCTTTGCTGTCTCTTCTTGTCTGTATTGTTTTCCATTGCTTGTAAAAAATGTCCACAAAGCTTGATTACTTTTCCGCTGTTGCCAAGAAGCGCCCTTGGCAGGCAGTTCCTGTCACCAGTGGGCAATTTGTCGATGGTGCAGAAGAAACCATTTTCCGTGCCCTTGCTATTCGTCACCTTGAACTGCCTGTAAAGGACATGCTCCTAGAGGGACTCAGAGGGGATCTGCCAAATACTCCTGGCCTGATTGCTTCCATTGAAAGCAACATCCTGGACGAAGAGCGCCATGACCTGGCTCTTAATTATGTAGCAGAAGCTCATGGCATCGACGAGAAGGCCGAGAAGGAGGCATTGCGCATTCGTCAGGCATGGATTGATCATCCTGCTTTCCCCATGGCCAAGGTGGCTGTCCTGGAGCGGAGCTTGTTCTTTACCATTCTTCCGTTCTTTCGTTTCAATGGCGATAAAGGGCTGCGGACAGTAGCGAGTGACATTAGTCGCGACGAGATCTGCCACGCATATTGCCATACGCAAATCTGCGAAGAAGTGGGAGAGAAGTATGGCGAAAGCTTGAATAAGCTTCGCAAGATGACGGCGCTATGGATTTATGACAAGCTTGGAAAGTCGTCTAATAAGTACCTGGATAAGGACTTTTGGCTGCGTCAAAGCGATAGCTTATTCTTTAGCGGCAAAGCTCCCGAGCTGAACGGCACCACTGCTAGCGTCATGCCAAGTTTCTTTGAAACAAATGCGCTAAACCTGCCTGCTTACGGAGCTGCATAATGCTATATTAACGGCAACACCTCCTAAGCCTCTTAACAATGCTCAAACAAGGAGGTCGCTGGCTCTGAAGTGTTGGCACACGTCATGCTCATAGCATGGAATCCTGGGTTCGATTCCCAGCAGCGCCCTTTCCCATAGCCCTTTCATGAGCGCCTTCGTCATTGCAGACACTCATTTCGGACATGCTAAAAGCTTGTCCTTCATGCAGCCCGACGGCTCGCCATTGCGTCCATTCTCTTCCGTTGAGGAGATGGACGAAACAATGGTGGAACGATGGAATGCAACAGTAGGCAAGAAAGATACTATTTACCATTTAGGCGATGTAATTATTCCTCGGTCAAGCCTAAGCATTTTGGGAAGGCTCAATGGCAGGAAAATTCTCATTAAAGGCAATCATGACCAGCACGTAAAGCTTTCAGAATGGGCCAAGTATTTTGAAGACGTGAGAGGAGCGTTCTTTCATCCTGGTGATTCCACCATGAGAGGCGGTCTTATTTTCACGCATGTGCCAGTGCATCCATCGTGCCTTTCTGGGCACTACTGGGGCAACGTGCATGGTCATTTGCATTGCCACCAAATCATTGACGATGGCAAAGTAGATAGAAGGTATTACAACGCTTGCGTCGAAAGGCATAACTTTTCCCCTGTAGCATTAGAAGACATAAAAGCCTTCTTTAAGGGCCATGACGGAACGCAGGACGTTCAATACTCCCCTTAGAGAGCCGTGGAACCCCATTGTCTATCAATGCTTACGGGCAGTGGACTGTCACAATGAACAGTATTTTCTCACTGGTAATGTTTGGCACCTAGACCAAGCTGAGCTACTAAGGCATTATGTTAGAAGCTTGAAGGACTGGATTCGTGAAGAAGAGAAAAACACTATGGAGGATATGGGCAAAAGCGCTGGGCCCCAAGGAGGGAACGAATGAAAAAGAAGCAGACATTATTGCTTATGTGCGAACTGTTGTATTCATTTCATACTTAACAACAAATTTCTTTATCGTGGCAGGCGTCTTGCGCCACTGGCACGATTGATGGGTGTGAAGCAGGGTTACGTCGCAATAGACGATTAACTGGTGCGGCCAGTACCCTGCTTATTTCCGAAGAGAGTCTTCAATTCTCAACGAAATCCCGAAAAACCAGCATTGACGAGGATACTGGTAACCAGTGGCCACTGGGCTTCTGCAGAAGCTCCAGAAGCTTAGCACCATTCACTTCCGCCGTGCAGTCAGTTCCAAATATTCCTCTTTCCATTGCTCAAAGGCAGCCTTTGCAAGGCGCGTCTCCTCGCTGTTCTGTCCGTATATCCTGCTGCTCTCTTCAACGGCGCTAGAGGCTTCCAGGGCTTTCTCCCAAGCTTCTTCTATGGCACGAGACAAAGCCATGGGAACAAAGGAAAGTGTTTACAGTCTATTGTTCTGCTTTCATCTCTCGCTCTCTTTTCAACGTTTGCTGAAACTTCTTTAATCGAGGAAGAAGCGATGGCTGGTAAAAATGATCAGCGGCTAGCAGTTGTAATGCCGTCTGCTTATTACTTTCTAATAGGGCAATTAAATATGCTGCATCCTTAGACGATAGTTCAAACGGAGTCATTGTTCACAGAATGTAGAATTTATCAATTGTTGAAAATTCTAGTGGCATTAACGCACTAAGCTTTCTAGCCAATGCAAATCATCTTCTTTTGATGCTTCTAGGATTGCAGCAGCAAGGGCAAAGCAAAAGTCATCCACGCCTACTTCTTTACCACCAGTTACTGACCATTGCCCGCTTTGTCTATAGAGAACATTAAGGTTCTTTAGCTGGCGAATGGCGCGTTCATGCGGGTAGATGTCTACAAGGCCAGCATTAAAGAGTTCTTTCATCTTGCTAAATGCTTTCATCTTGGTACTTACTGACCAAGTGAGTTCTCTTATAGGAAAATCACTAGACAAGCTTTGAATGGTGGCTGAACTGTTGAACTGGTCAAGAACAATGCTGTCAAATTGATAAATTTTATGGTGCTCTCGTATCCAATCTTCCACTGCTTGGATGCTGACTTCTTTTTTGCCATTGATCTCAAAGTCTGCCATAAAAACGTGGAATTTGTCTACGACTAGGGTTTCTTTGTCAAAATGCACAATACAGGAAACGTATTCGTCACGTCCCACACCACCACGAGCAGGGTCTAGAGCTAGTACGTACTTGCCCATGATTTGCCTGTCAGGCAGAAGGATGCCTCTTTCTCGGTTGATGGCAGCTTCGACTATTTCAGCAGCAAGCAGCGATGATTTATTCCCCCTGAATCTGGCACCATATTCAGTCCAGAATTTATCTTCATCTCGCTTTTGTTCTGCATCCAGGAAGGGACAGCCCCATGGCAAATTAGGGTTGATCTCCCACGTGGGAATGTTTTTTGCTTGCATGAAAGGAAACTGTCCACTTTCCGCTTCCTTGAAATGCTCGTAGAACAGGCCGTCAGTGAGCCATGGAGAAGATAGCTCCAAAATGCGCCCATTATCCCCAAACTGAGCGATGGAGGGAGACAGAGCGTCGTAAATTGCTTTGGCGCCACGGTTGGCGTCGCCTTCTAGGGAGAAGGCAAGCTCGTCAAATACGCACATGACTACTGCCTTGCCTCGTGATGCACGAGCAGAAGCAGGGATGGCTTGGAATACACAGCCATTGCTAATTTCAATTTCAGTGGCAGTTTCCCTCGTGATTTCAGAACCAAGAGGACTGTCTAGCACTAATTGACGAATGTTATTAAGGGCAATTTTTGCCTGCTGCTGGTCGTTAGCAATGGTAACAATGTACCACTTTTCATTCTTTCGTACTTTGCGCTTGTAGCTGGTTTCTAGAACAAAGCAGGCATATACGGCTGCAATAGAAGCCATGAGAGTTTTGCCAGAGCGCCGACCAAGAGCCCAACAAGCATGGCTTTTCCCGCCCCCGAAATATTCATCAAGAATTTCCTCTTGCTTGGGCCACAGTGGAGTATTTAGTACGTGCTTGGCAAAATCAGAGCACTTTAGCTTCGGCATTTAAGCTTTCCATGGGACGGAGATGTTCTTTGGTGACAAAGTATGCGGGACGACCACGAGCAGGATCAGCCCAGAATTCTTCTTTCATTGCCTCCCTTCCATAGCACCAACCATGAATGAGAGTGGTTTTGTCTTGAATGGTAACAAGGACAAACTTCTTGTCAGGGTTTTCGTTGCGTTGCACGATTAAATCGTAGGAGTGCTTGCTCCTGGTTTTGATGTCGATGCCTGGCAAGTCGTCAGAGCCTTTCTTAGCTTGCGTCTCTTGGTACAGAAAGTCTTTCATGCCCAGATGCGAGGCAACAGCCATCTCGCCTGCTGCGCCAAGCAAGTGAATGTCAAGGGCTTTGCTGCCTTTCCATGAGCCACCATTACGCCCACGTAGTCCTTTGGCTTCATTCACACCTTGTCGTCTCATGCCTTCTTCCATTGCAAGGCTTTTTTCTTCTTCAGAAAAAACAAACGAAATTGGGGTGGGCATAAAGAGAAAGAGATCAAGCCCATCTTAGCCATTGCTAGCATAGATGCAATGCACACTAGGTTAAAAATGTCAGAAGAACTGGTGGATCTAGGACACAATGGCGAGAGCAGTTTGCGAGCTGATGGCCTGGTGAATGCCTTGACGGGCATGGGCAGTGCTCGTGATAAAAGTCAATACACCACTTCCACCCCCATCGTCTTTTTGGGGCAAGAGGAACTTGAAAATCTCTATAGCGAGTGGATTCCTAAGCGTATCGTAGACATTGTTGCGGAGCAATCCACCAGGAAAGGCTTTAAGGTGCTTTTCGGTGGGGAAGGAGCAGCAGCGGAGGAAGTGGCTGGCATCGAGCAGGTGATTGAAGATTTGTACATCCTTGAAAATCTGGGATTGGCATCCAAGAATGCACGGTTGTTTGGCGGTGCAGTCATTCTGCTCTATATCAACGATGGTCGATCTGCTGACCAGCCAGTGGACTACAAAAATATTCGTTCCATTGAAGGAATGGAAGTATTAGATCGCTGGCAAATAGCGCCAGTGATTAACGAAGATTCACTTTACGATTATTCCAAGGCAACTTATTATCAAATCATTTCTGGCGATCTTATTAGACAGCCACAACTAACCAAAATTCATAAAGACAGGATTCTTCGCTTTGATGGTGAATGGCTCCCTTATCGCATTAGGCAGAGGAACTATGGCTGGGGAATGAGTGCTCTGCAAAGTGTATATGACAGCTTCCGCTTTTATGCCACTGGCATAAGTTCTGCTGCAACACTACTGACGGAGTTTGACATCTTTGTACATAAACTTCGTGGGCTTTCTTCCATGCTTGCCGCTGGTAAAGAGAAGGATGTGCGTGACCGCCTGGTGTTGAATGATATGAGCAAGAGTATTTATCGTGGCTATGCAATTGACGCTGAAAAAGAAGAGCTTGAGTTTATTAGTCGCAACTTTGGTGGCGTAGGAGAAATCCTAGAAAAGCTTCGCATTGATATTATTGGAGCCTCACAAATTCCTCATACTATTTTGTTTGGTGAAAGTCCAGGAGGACTTGGCTCCACTGGCCGCAGCGAAGAGCGTGACTTTACAAAGCATCTTGGTGACTACCAGGCTTCGCAATACAAGCGTCCTCTTCAGCACTTGATGAAGATGATCATGCTTAGCAAAGAGGGGCCGACTGCAGGAAAACTGCCTGAATCATGGCGCATTAAATTCAACGACTTGTTTGAGCTAAACGAAAGAGAAAAGGCAGACGTTCGCGCCCGCGTGGCAGCAGTAGACGCTCGTTACATTCAACTTGGCGTGCTGCACCCACAGGAAGTAGCAGATGCACGCTATGGCGGCTCTGAGTGGTCGATGGAACTCACTCTGGACCCATCGCTCCCTCGTGAATTGCCGCAGGCGCCTGGTCAGAAAGAAGTGCCTCCTGGAGGCCGCGATCCAATGAATGAAGAGAATGGCACTCTCCCGATGGATGGCACTAGGGAAGTTGAAGACAGTGCTGGTTTGCACCTCGCTGGTGATTTAGAGCATGAACAAGGAGAAGAAAAGGAAGATGCAGAATTCAAAGACAAGGCCCTTCATCAACAAGCCATTGCTGCTGCAAAAAGCAAATTCAAAGTGTGGCCAAGTGCCGTTGCTGGCGCCTACGTGACGCAAAAGTACAAGCAGTTGTACAAGAGCAAGCACGGTTCAGTTGAAGGCGCTTTCAAAGGAAAGAAAACCACTGCTGAATATTTCAAAAAGCAAGACGCCATTGAACCCATGAAAGTAGAGGGGTTAATGCTTGCGGGTATTGACGAGGCTGCGTTTATTTCGGATGAAGACATTGAAAAGGCCATGAAGCAATGGCAGGAAGAGGCCCCTGCTCAGTTCAAAGAGCTGCTAGAGGCTGACAATGCTGAATGATTTATCCTCGTTCAGCGCCGTCGTTATGTCCACCAGGATGGACGCTGAATGGTCTTATGACCGTCGTAGTGGACGTTATCGTGACGAGAAAGGCCGCTTTCTAAGCAAGGCATCAGTGGGTAAGCTTGTTGATGGTCGCATTGATAAGCTAGAAACGCAGCTAAAGCGTTTCACGCGGATGTTAGGCGATGGTTCAATTACGCTTGATCAATGGCAAGGTAGCGTCCGCGAAGCAATTAAAGCAACGCACATCCAAGCAGCAACCATTGGTTACGGCGGAAGGGCCGAAATGGGCAGCGCGGAATATGGTCGCATTGGGCAGCGTTTACGTTCGGAATACACTTATCTACAAGGTTTTGTCCGCGACCTTTTGGAGGGGCGTGTCAGTGCTCCTATGGCTGTTGCTCGTATTGGTTTGTACGCTCAATCGGTGCGTGGCTCTTATTGGCAGGGTACGGAAATGCGCGAACAGCAACGTGGGTTTTCGTTGATGCGCCGCATCTTGGATGCTCAAGCAGTGCATTGTGCCGACTGCCTTGGCTATGCAGCGCGTGGCATGGTGCCTATCGGCAGCGTTCCCATGCCTGGCGTGCGTTGCGCGTGTGGGGCACGATGCAAATGCACCGTTAAATATTTCAGGCAACAAGCGCCGACTGTTCCCGTGTAATTTTGCCACTATCATCAAGCAAGATTCATTGTTTTTGTGGCAAAAATTCTGTATTGCGGTGACGCATTTGTTCAGACGGGCTTTGGGCGAGTAGCCGAATATCTGCTGCCTGCACTGGCAAAAGAGCATGAAGTGCATGTGCTCGCCACTAACTACCATGGCGACCACGACGAAGAAGCCATTAAATACAAAACCTACCCAGCCATGGTGCATGGCTCCGACCCGTTTGGCTCTCATCGTATTGCCGAACTAGTTCAAACCATTAAGCCCGACCTGATCTGGGTAACAAATGATTTGTGGGTGGCAATTAATTTATGGGAAGCAATCAAACCATTGAAAGAAAGGCTGCCATTTAAGTTTTTTGTTTATACGCCTATTGATAGCTATGGCATATTCCCTGAATTAAACGATCCAGTTAGCGAATGGGACGGGCTTGCCACTTACACGGAATTTGGCAAAGAGGAAATAGTAAAGATGGGCTATGAAAAGCCTATCTCCATCATTCCACACGGTACGGACTTTACTAAATTCTTTCCCATTGATCCTCTTGAATGCCGCAGGGAGCTGGGAGTACCAGAGGATACGTTTATTGTGTTCAATGGCAATAGAAACCAGCCACGCAAGCGCATTGACTTGACCATAAAGGGCTTCATTGAATTTGCAAAGGACAAGCCTGACGCTCGTCTATGGCTAAATATGGGCGCTAAAGACATGGGCTGGGAATTGATTCCATTGTTTAAGCGCGTAGCGCGTGACACTGGTTACGATGCTGCTGGCAAGCTCATCCTCACGAGCCCTCACTTTGCCACTCACAACTGCCTTTCCATTGAGCAGCTAAACAAAGTGTATAACGCAGTGGACATTGGTCTTAATACTTGCATTGGAGAGGGCTGGGGGCTAGTCAATACTGAGCATGCCGCAACGGGGGTTGCGCAAGTGGTGCCTGACCATACAAGCCTTAAGGAAATCTTTAATGACATTCCACGCATCGCTTGTAATGGGTCAGAGACAGATAGAAACTATGGTCTGGAGCGTTTGCTGCCTGACCCTAGTAGCGTTGCTGACATCCTTAACTACTACTACGAGGATCGCAATGCTTTGAAAGCTGCTGGCAATTGGTGTCACGAGCGCATCCATGAAAAGCAATTCACCTGGCCTGTCATTACTAAAAAGATGTTGCGCATCGTAAATGACGTGCTCAATCAAAAACAAGACCAAGAGTCCTTCAAAGGTTTTGGCATCCCCGCAAAAATCGTTTAATCATCATGCAAGTATCCCAAATTTTTCTTTCTGACAACGGCGCCGAACTGTCACCATTCTTGGGGCACGCAACTGGCACTGTGCGGCAAGCATTTCCTGGTGCAGACCATCAAATTTACACAAAGGAAACCCTTCGCGCTTTTATTGAAGCGAACTATTCAGCGGAAGTACTATGGGCCTACGACTGCCTGAAGCCCTATTCGTATAAAGCTGATCTTGGCAGGTTTTGCTTGCTGAACAAGCTTGGAGGGTGGTATATGGACATTGCCGTCAGAGTGGTGAATTCAGTGGAAGTGGGAGATCGTATTGAATTTTTGGCCTTCCGCGATATTCAGCGCTTTAGTTACACCACTTGGGCCTGCGCAACTACTGTTCTTTATTCAAAGCCCGACAACATAGCACTGACTACTGCCATTGAAATGATTGTCAACAACTGTCACGAACAGTATTACGGGATCACTCCATTGTGCCCCACTGGTCCAACATTACTGGGGGCAGCTCTTGCTGCAAATGGTGGCAATGCCAACTTTGTCTACGGTGACTACTTGGAACTAACGCCCACGCACGAACAAAAGAACCGTGCCTTTGTGCTGCCCGATGGCACGATCATGGCATGGAGTAAGCCCTCTGGAGGGGGTGATCTCACTGGGCTAGGCGCTAAAGGCGTGAACAATTACAACGAGCTATGGGCGGCAAGGAACGTTTATGCAGCCCTCTGATTTGTCAATGTTTGCGGTGTGCATGAATAACACACCGCTCCGTTTCTCCTCTAGCACTAATTTACAAATCATTGTTGCCAATGCTTGTAGCCTGACAGGCGATGAGAAAACTGCTTGTCTTGAAGAAGGAAAGCTTCTAGATGATTCTGGTGACAACATTTCCGCCTTGAATCCATGGTGGGGAGAATTGACGGCTGTGTACTGGCTCCTTAAGAACACCACCGCCCCATTGATTGGCAACTGTCAGTACAGGCGCTACTGGGACGAAGGTGCCATTGCAAGAGCAGACAGTTCAGTGCTATACACTTCCGAGCCTTGCATCTTTAGCTGTTCCCTCGCTCAGCAGTTTCAAGGGGGGCATTCATTTCCTGGCATTGAAATGACAATGGAACTAGCAATGCAGGGAAAGTTGCCGTTCACGGCATCAGAGATGGCTGGCATATGGAATCAGAACCAATTTCAGGGAGGTCCAATGCTGTTTGGTCCTAGAGCTTCCTACGAACGAGTTATGAGGGTCTTGTTCGACTGCCTGTGGCCCGTGTGGGATGCATACAAGGAGCAGATCATGACCTTAGAAGGGTACGATCAACGCGCCATGGCATTTCTCAGTGAGCGCCTGCTTTCGGGCATTGTTCTGTACAAGGACAAATTCTTTGGTAATATGCCAATGAGCTGCGCCCACTTGGGCTTTATTAATTGACAATGACCAAAACCATCCTTGACTTGGGCACCCAGCCATTGGTAAACAATTTGTGTAGCAGCAAGGAAGAGTCAATGGCAGCGGAACAGTTCCCATTGAAGGCTGTTGTTGAAGAGGATTTGACGATCCATTTGGACCATGCAGTAGATCCAGAAATTCTGTACAAGCATTATCTCTACAGGAGCGGAGTAAGTCAGCCGTACATTGATCATTGCAAAGCGTTATACAAAAGTATTTACCATCTCAATTTGCCCACAATTATTGACGTGGGCGGCAATGATGGAACACTGTTGAATGCCTTTCGTGAGGCATCCGCAGAGAACGAGTTTTGGAGTGGAATAAAGCCAACGCGCTTTATTAATGTAGACATGGGGCAGAACCTGCGAGAAGTTAATGAGCAGGCGGGTAATGAATTTGTGTGTGGACAATTTAATGATCAAATGGATTTGCCAAAAGCAAATTTAATTGTTTCCACTAATGTATTTCAACACACTAAAGATATTCATGCCTTCATGGGTGGCATCGTTAAGTTTTTAGATGGCCTATGGATTTTGGAATTTCCTTACACCTTAGACACTATTACCACTGGCCAGTTTGATCAATTTTACCATGAGCATTATTATTACTGGCTCATTTCCCCGCTGGAAACACTGTTTAAGCAATATGGCTTGAGAATTATTGCCCTCTTCCCTCAGGTTATTCATGGGGGGACAATGCGACTTTGGATGACAAACAAAGAACTTGGAGCACGGGCAATAGACCTGTCCGTAATCAAAAAGCAAGAGAAAGAAGCAGTTGATCTATGCAATTTTGATCAAACTATTGCTGATTTGCGTTGTTACTTTGATCGCATTCTTGCCACAAAAGAACTTGGAAGGATTTGTTTCTTTGGCGCTGCAGCAAAGGGTTGTGTATTCTTGAATGCTCTTAATTTGAATATTAATACGATGGGTAAAACAGTAGTCGTAGACGACACTGTTGAAAAGCAAGGGCTCTATGTTCCAGGCACTGGATTTCAAGTGGTTGATAGAAGCGCGTTGAAAGATTACGATACAGTAATTATTCTTGCTCATAACTTTGCGGACTACATTGAAGCATCCCTGCGGAAAGACTTTGATGGCCGCATTATGACATTACTTCCCATTGCAAATGACAAATAAAAAGCTGATTATTGTTTACCATTTGTACCAGGCTCATGACTGGGAGCAATTGTTTAGCGAGCAAATGGGACTACTCTTTATGAGCGGCTTAATGGACAATGCCCGCTTAACCATTTCAATCAATGGGCAGCTCCCAGTGCCATCAATTGGCTATGAAACAATTTATAGAACAGACGGCTTTTCCGAAAAACCATCTTTGCTGCTAGCCAAGCAATATGCAGAAGAATTCCCTGATTCACAAATCCTTTACTTCCATAGCAAGGGTATTTCACATCCCACCAAAAATCAAGATGATTGGCGCATGATGATGCAGCATTTCATCCTGGTGAAATGGCGAGAAGCCGTTGCATTGCTTGATAGTCACGATGTGGTGGGAGTGAACTGGAGAACGTTCCCAGTGCCGCATTCGTCTGGTAATTACTGGTGGGCCAATGCTTCGTTCTTGCAAAAGCTAGACCCTGGTTTCCTTAATGACCATGATCGCATGAGTCAAGAATTTTGGATTGGTTCCATTGAGGGTAAGATTGCCAACATGTATGAAACCAATTTGGACCATTACAATCAAGCTTGCTCATCTAACAGCTACTGCCCTGCTTATTTCACGCCATGAATCTCCGCGAAATTATTGCTCATTACGACATCAATGGTCACGAAAAAGATGGTGGCACCGACAAGGACACCTTCCATTCGTACATTGAAATGTATGAACAATTTCTTTCGCCATTGATTGACAAGCCTGCAACCATTGCAGAAGTTGGCATTCAATATGGCGGCTCAATGCTGTTATGGCAAGATTATTTGCCTAAAGCAAGCTTTATCTACTTGGACAACGTTGACGCCATTCACCCTAAGATTCGTGAGCATCTTGACTTGAAACGCTCCCAGCTTATCTTTGAAGATGCCTACACCAAAGAAGCTGCTGCAAAAGTACAGAAGCTAGCCCCTAAGGGCATTGATTTTATTATTGATGATGGTCCGCACACGCTAGAAAGTCAGTGCAAATTTCTTTCCCTGTATCTTCCGTTGCTTGCTGAAGGTGGCATGGCAGTGATTGAAGATGTGCAGAGCACTGATTGGTTTAGCGCCCTAGAGCAGCAAGTCCCAGAAGACTTTACTTTTGAAACCATTGATTTGCGTGGTGTAAAGGGACGCTATGATGATTTAGTGTTTACGGTGGTAAAAGAATAGCCATTGTTATCCCACAGAGCAATGAAAAATCGTGACGACGCGGCTGCGCCTAAATCTAAAAAAGCGAAGCAGGCCAAGATCGCAAAAGTAATGCGCGAGTTTAAGGCTGGCACCCTTAAAGGTAGTGATAAAAAGCCTGTGACCAACAGAAAACAGGCGATTGCCATTGCTATGTCTGAAGCTGGCATGTCAATGACAGGCAAAAGCGATGCCTATGTAGATGCTTACATTGACACCATGATGTGCATGGAGATAGAGGAACCGGAAGAAGAAGAAATGGAATAGGTCATGGGCAAAACGAATCATTAAGATGGTTGAAAGCCGCCAATCAGGACAATGAGCGAGTATGTACGGGTTATAGAGGAAGAAGAAGAAGGCATTGGGGTGATGAAGGCACTGGCCATCCTTTCCGCCAATGAGCATCGTGATACTTCACAGTGGCGCCTAGTTGAAGAGCAACATTTTAAAAATGGGCGCCTCGACGAGACACACATTTTTGTCGTCAGTTATTACGATAAGCCTCATGAATATTTTGAGCCTGCAAAATTTCTAACTTTTGAAATTGAAGCAATGGCAAAGGCATATATTATGGAAAACCTAGAAGATCAACTTGCTGAAATTCGCGGCGAACCCAACGACGACGATTAACTGCTTACTGCGGAAACCACAAACGTAGGATAACCGAGCAGGTACAAAATAGAGAGCTGAAAAACAGAGCTAAGAATACGAATCTGGGCGCAGTCAGGGGAGATTTGTCCACGTTCCATTCGTGAGATAGTAGTTTGATCACAATGCAATATTTCGGCAATGTTTGCTTGTGACAAACCACAGTTTAGACGAGCTTCTTTCATTCTTTTTCCAATAACTTGCCTACTTTCTTGAATGGTGACAATTGGCGCCTGAAGGCGAGTGGTGAGACGGCGATGTTGAATGTGCTGCATTTCTAGGCAGGATAACCTAAGTTAGTCTATCGCGCATATTATTATTTGATAGAGTATGCTCATGAGCGACACATGCTTTCGTTACGACGTAGCGCCGATTGACAAGTACGAGCTAACCCCCGAAGGTTATCTCCGTGCTTGGGCAACCATCGCACGCACTGGTGTACAAATGTACACCGATGCAGACGGTTCCATTCGTCGTGAATATCGTCCCGAAGGTGAAGTGGCGTCTCCTGAAAGCTTGGCCTCATTTGCGGGCAAAGCGATTACTCTTGAGCATCCTCCAGTCCTATTAGATAGCGCCAATACAAAGGACTATCAAATTGGCTTTAGTGGCACTGAAGTGGTATATGACGACGGATTCGTTCGTGCTGTTATGACCATCACTGATCAGGAAGCCATTGAGCGCATTATGCGCGGTGATGCGAAGGAGGTCAGCGCTGGTTATCGCGTCAATTATGAAGCGACTCCAGGCGTTACTGACAGTGGTGAGAATTACGATGGCATCCAAAAGGAAATCAGCGGAAATCACATTGCTGTTGTTCGTAGGGGCCGCGCTGGCCCGCAAGTGAAGCTTCATCTAGACCGTCTGGATGCTGCCGATCCTTCTCTATTTACTCCCATTGAGGAACCATCTATGACTGCAAAAGTCAACTTTGATGGCGCTGAGTTTGAGGTGACCGAGAGCGTAGCTCTAGCTGTCACTAAAGAACGGGAAGACGCCAAAAAGTCCTACGAGGACATGAAGAAAATGTACGATGGCATGATGTCCAAAGCTTCCGAAATGAAGGAAGAAATGGATGCCATGCAAAAGGAAATGAAAGGTAAGTGCGACTCTGCCGAAGGGCGGGCCGATGCTCTTGCCGAAGAAGTGGAAAGCCTCAAGACTGACCTTGACGCTGCTAAGCAAGTGAATGTTGACAGCCTTGTTGAAGAGCGCATTGCGCTGATTGACAAAGCTCGCACTTCCCTTGACTCCGCTTTTGACTTCGCTGGCAAATCTGCCCGTGAAATCATGGAAGCTTCCATTAAGGCTGTTCGTGGTGATGCTGATCTGTCGGAGCGTTCCGATGATTATGTGACTGCGATGTTCGACACCTTGGCTGAATCTGCTCCTCGTGGCGATTCTGCTGCTACGGAAGAACTGCGTAAAGCCGTTGCTTCCATTGCTTCCCCAATGTCTGCTCCTTCGTCCTATATGGACAAGCTGCAGAATGCTTGGAAATCCCCTCTCTCCGTCTCTAAGGAGCGCTGACCCATGGCCGTAACTTTTACCACGTCAGGGACCGCTTCCGCTGGCGGTGTGCAACAGAGCTATGCTCTCGTTCACGCTGCGCTTCTGGAAGGCCAACTCTCTGACATCCGCGACAACACCATTGGCACCTATATCAACGAAACTGCAGTCACCCTGCCTTTCGGTGATGTACAAGTGTACAACTCTGCTGGCACCGTCGCCAACTCTGCTAAAACCCTTTCCGCTAGCGGCGACACCGTAGTTGGCATCAACGTGCTCACCTACGTTGACGAGACTGCGCTTAATAGCGACAACCGTCCTGGCGTAAAGATTGATCAAGTGCTGAACGTTGCTAACGAAGGCGCAGTGGCTGTCTATGTGACTGGCGCTGTCAATCCTTCTTCCATCGTTCGCGTGCTGTATTCAGCAAGCGGCACTGGCAAGGCTGGTCAATTCAGCCATGCTTTTGCTTCTGGCAAGACTGTTCGCCTTTCTGGCGCTCGCTATCTGTCCTCCACCACTGGTAGCGGACTGGCGATCTTGGAACTGAATGGTCCCAGCTTCACTCTCTCCGCTGATTCTTGATAGGAGGCCCTACTAATGTCTGATTTTCGCATGGACGATGCGGGCCTGTTTCTTGAGCGTCAGCTTGAGTACATCCGCCCTCAAGTATTTGAAATCACTTATGCAGATATCAAATACCCCACCCTGCTGCCTGTAACCAGCGAAGCTGGTCCTGGCGCACAAACCTTCACCTACCGCATCATGGACTCCACTGGAGAGTTCAAGCTGATTGCGGACGCTGCTGACGATCTGCCCCGTGCCGATATCAGCCAAGTGGAGAAGAGCATCAACATTCGTTCGTTCGGCGGTAGCTTTGGCTACACCGTGCAGGAACTGCGTGCCGCTCAAATGGCAAACATTGCTCTTGAGCAACGTCGCGCTTCTGCCGTTCGTCGTGCTTATGAAGAGAAAGTTGAAGCCGTTGCAATGTTCGGTGAGTCGAGCGTTGGCCTGGCTGGCTTCTTCAACAACTCCACTGTTGACGTTATTGCCACTGACCGTTGGTTCACTGGCGCCACTGCTAGCGGCACTGCTCAAGACATGCTGGAACTGTTGAACCATGGCGTTAGCGCCATCATCAACGCTTCCAAAATGAAGGAGCAGCCCGACACCATCCTGTTGGCTTACGAGGACTACAACAAAATCAGCACCACTCGTAACTCCGATTCTTCGGACGTGACGGTGCTTGAGTATTTCCTCCGCACCAACCCCTACATCCGTAACGTTGAGCCCGTCAACCAGTTGGATGCAGACAATAGCGTTCTGAACACTAACCGCATGGTTGTGTACAAGCGTGACCCTGAGAAGGTGCAACTGCACATCCCCCAACCGTTGGAGCTTTTCCCGCCCCAGCAGCGCGGTCTTGAGTTCATTGTTCCTGCTCACGCTCGCGTGGGTGGTGTGGCTCTGTACTATCCCAAGAGCGTCATCTACGTTCAAGCTTCGGCCTGAGCCTAGACAGGCAATGGGCGTTAAGCTAATTAACAGTTCTAATTGAACAATCAAATGTTAATTGCTTATCGCCCTGAGCTTGAAAATCCGCCTCGTGAAGGTGGCTTCGGCATTATCACCGATGGAGGGATGATTCAACTGGCGCCTGGTCTTAACCAAGAAGTGCCAGAAGATCAATGGAAGAAAGCCCGTGACAATTCAACCGTTAAGCGATTGATGACCATTGGCGCCATTGAAGAAGTAAGGGAACAGCCGACTGTGGAAACTATTCCTCATGACGTGCAAACCCTTGCCAATCTCCCCATTATTGAAGCCTCTCGGACCATTGAAGTAATTCATGACCTAGATCAACTGGCGTCATGGAAGAAAATCGAAGGGCGAGTGAGGGTTCGTAATGCCATTGCAAAACGTCAAGAAGCAATTAAGGCAGGAAGGGCTTGACCATGACTGTCACTTATGCAACGTTTCTTAATCGTTTCCCTGAATTTACGCCCCATCCATCGGGAATCGTAAACGGGGCAATCACTGAAGCTACAGCGGATGCCAGTGTAGATGTTTTTGGAGATCAAACTGATCGTGCCGTAAAGCATCTTGCTGCACATATCGTTGCCATTCAACTTGCACAAATGGGCATTCAAATTGGTGCCACAGAAGGTAAGGTATATGGCAAAGGACTGGAGGCCACACAATATGGCCAAGAGTTCAAACGAATGACTGAAACCGTCGCTGGTTCTTTCTCCATTGGTTTTGTCGCATGATCAACGGTTCATCGCCATTAGCTAATGCCACCCTTGTGTGGTCCGTAGCTTCTGGCTATGCCTTTGACTCTGAA
>Ga0209296_1000631_pt1 | contig 30028 bp, 27 predicted proteins | sample S_130206_EF_Meta_FD_187319 | JGI IMG/M metagenome (GOLD analysis project Ga0209296, IMG submission 187319) | Freshwater microbial communities from Lake Simoncouche, Canada to study carbon cycling - S_130206_EF_MetaG (SPAdes) (version 2) | ecosystem: Environmental > Aquatic > Freshwater > Lake ... | reverse complement strand
GCCTGATGCCCGCCGGCCTCGATGCCGCCTTCCCGGAGCAGGAACTGCTCGACCTAGTCGCCTGGCTCCGGAGCCTACGCTGAGCGGTCAGCCAAGGAGCCAGAGCCCGGCCAGCAAGGGGACGGCGAGCAGTAGCAGGCAGCCTCGGCCGCCGGTCGTTGGGTATGCCGCCTCGGGGTCGAACTCCGGGTGGTCGTCGAGGGAGTCCCCGACCTCGTCCTGTGTCCGGTCTTCGAAGTCACCTTGCGGGTCGTCGTCCATCAGTGGGACTATGCCCGGGCGCGGGCGGTGCGCAAGGGGCGCCTCTGGGGTTGCCCCGCGCCGCGCGGGCTTCCTAGGATGCGACTCAAGCATGGCCACGATTCTTTGCATGAAGTGGGGCACCAAGTACGGCCCCGAGTATGTCAACCGCCTCCACTCGATGGTGCAGCGGCACCTGACCATCCCCCACCGTTTCGTGTGCCTCACCGACAACCGCGAGGGTCTGCACGCCGGCATCGAGACGTTCCCGATCCCCAGTCTTAAACTGCCGGCCGGAGCCCCCGAGCGTGGTTGGACCAAGCTCGTCTCGTTCTCGCCCGACCTCAGCGCGCCCGGCGGTCCCGAGCTCAAGGGCGAAGTGCTCTTCCTTGATATCGACATCGTGATCGTCGGCAACATCGACGGGTTCTTCCAGCAACCCGGCGAGTTCCTGATCATCCGCGATTGGCAGAAGGGCGACTACACCGGCAACTCCTCCGTCTATCGCTGGACCGCCGGGGCGCACCCCGACGTGCTCGACTATTTCCGCGCCAACCTCGAAGCCGTCCGCCAGCGCCATCGCAACGAGCAGGAATTCCTGACCGCCCACCTCAGCGCCCAGGGTAAGGTCAGCTACTGGCCCGAGACCTGGTGCCGCAGCTTCAAGCGGCATTGCGTGAAGTATTTCCCGTTCTCCTTCTGGCAGACCCCGACCATCCCCGAAGGCGCGAAGATCGTGGTTTTCCATGGCGTGCCCAACCCGCCCGATGCCCTCGTCGGCCGCAGTGGCAAGTGGTACCGCCGCGTCCTGCCGACGCCTTGGATCGGGGAGAATTGGAAATAAGCAAGGGGTGATCAAGCACAGCTGGCCGGTGGGCACGTGGGCGACGGTAGGTAGGGGCAGCACCGCGTGCTGCCCTAGCCGTGGGTAACAAAAAGGGCAGCACGCGGTGCTGCCCTTACCAGCCTCGCTTGCGCGAGGCGCTTACTTGCTTTCCTCGGCGCCTTCGTCGTTGGCGGCTTCTTCCTTCGCTTGGGCCTGGCTGCTGAGCACGGGCTGGGCGAAGAGGCGGCTGTCCGAGAGTTTGGCGACGTAGCCTTCGTTGATCAGGAACTGCAGGTCGGCCGCCACGCGGCCCTTGACCTCGTCGGTGGCTTCGGCCCCGGTGAGCGCGAGCACCAGCTCCTTGGTCTGCTGACCGGCTTCCTTGTCGAGGGCGTCCAGGATCTTCTGCATCGAATCGCTGAACGTCTGCTTCGGGTCCCGGCAACGGCGACGCACGCCACAGACGTAGGTGATGCCCTTGGAGCCCTTCTTGTAGAGGTGGAAGCCTTCTTTGCGGAGGCGACCGCGGATACCGTTGGCGGTATCGAGCGGGAACTCGCGCTGGTTCTGGAGGAAGAAGCCGACGGAATCGCGGAGCGGGCCAGCGGGCATCGACTCCAGTAGGCGACCGGCGAAGCGGACCCACGGGTGGGATTTGACGACGAGGTCCTTGCGGAAGGCTTGGAGGAAGCCACGGGCGGCGTCGAGGTTCTCGAGGCGTTCGGGTTCGCCTTCCTGGCGATCCTTGGGGACATATTCATTCCGGCGGGACATGGCCTTGAGCCAGGCATCGATCTGTTCCTGTTCGCGGACCATCTCGAGGCCCGCCTTGAAGCGGTCGAACGAGCTGTTCGGGCAGTGGCGGGAATGGTGCTGGCGGAGCGCCTTCTGGTAATCGTGGTGGGTCGGGGAGCCCAGGATGATGCCGGTCTGCTTGCAGCGCGCGACCATCTGGAAGGCGCCCTTCGGGGCTTCGACCTCGACTTCGACGACGTCGAAGAACTTGTCGAGGTGGCGGGACATCACGTGCTGGATGGCTTCGCCTTCGGTGAGGAAGGGGACGCCGTCCGGGATCGAGACGCTGAGGGTCGCCGTGGGGTTGCGCTCCGCGTCGAGCGGGCGGATCACGACGGAGAGGCGATCCTCCTTGTCGAGGATCAGCTTCGCCACGTCGAATAAAGCGTAGGTCATGGCGCTTTTCTTCATCGCGCCGCCCAGCAGCTCGAATTTCTCGTCGTCGGGGAAGAAGGCGACCTCGACCACCGGACGGAAAGGGGGTTCTTCCTGCCAGTTGGAAGGGCCGCGGTCATCGCGACGGGGTCCGCGGTCATCGCGGCGCGGGCCGCCGGAGCGGGGAGGGCCCTTGCGGTCGCCACCACCGCCGAAGCGAGGACGGTCGCCCCGGTCTTCACGACCAGCGCCACGGCCGCCGCTGACTTTCTCGGCCGGTCCATTGACCCAGGAGGGGCCGAAACCAAGCGAGGACAGTCCCAGATCGAGGGAAGGGTCCTTGGAAGGGTTGTTCTCGGCCGATTCGGAAGACATTGCGAAAAGGAGCGTTTGGGAAAGATGCTGGTTTGGCAAGCGTTGGCATAAGCGGTTTTTTCTTGCACCCGGTCTCGGGAGTTCCAGCGTGCACCTCCCCTTTGCTCAGGTGGTGGAATGGCAGACACGCATGCTTGAGGTGCATGTGCCGCAAGGTGTCCGGGTTCAAGTCCCGGCCTGAGCACCAAATATCGGCAGGGCCGGTTCAAAATCGAACCGGCCCTGTTTTTTGTTCCCTTGAGCCAAGTCTCCCGCAAAACAGAGGCATGGCACCGCAGGACCGGCTCGACGTTCTCATCCTTGGCTCCGGCGGCCGTGAGCACGCGTTGCTCAAGGCCTGCCTTCGCAGCCCCCGCGTCGCCAAGGTCCGGGTCGCCCCTGGCAATGGCGGGATGGCGCTGGAGGCCGAGTGCCTCGAGGTCGATGCCGCCAACCCTGCCGCGGTCCTCGAACTCGTTCGGCGGACGGGCTCCACCTTTGTGATTGTCGGCCCCGAAGTGCCCCTCGCCGCGGGCGTGGTCGATGCCCTTGAGGCCGCGGGCATCCCCGCTTACGGACCGCTCGCCGCCGGTGCTCGGCTCGAGTCGAGCAAGGCCTTCAGCAAGGATTTCATGGTGCGCCACCGCGTGCCGACCGCCGCTTCCGCTACCTTCAATCAGCTCGCCCCCGCGCTCGCCTACGTGCGCGCCCAGCCTATCCCCATCGTCATCAAGGCCTCCGGCCTGGCCGCGGGCAAGGGCGTCGTCATCGCCACCACCTTGGCCGAGGCCGAGGCGGCGCTGCACGACATGATGGAGACCAAGGTCTTCGGCGCCTCCGGCGACGAGGTGGTCATCGAGGAGTTCATGCAGGGCGAGGAAGCTTCCATCATGCTGATGGTCTGCGGCGAGGAGTACTTGATGCTACCGCCGAGCCAGGATCATAAGCGGGTGGGGGAGGGCGATACCGGCCTCAACACCGGCGGCATGGGCGCCTACGCCCCCACGACCGTGGTCACGGCCGACGTCGAGCGCCGTTTGCGCGAGGAGATCATCGTTCCGACCCTGCGCGGCTTGAAGGCCGATGGTATCGACTACCGCGGCACTCTTTACGTCGGCATCATGGTCACGGCGACAGGTCCCCGCGTCGTGGAGTTCAATGTGCGCTTCGGGGACCCCGAGTGTCAGGTGCTGATGCCATCGCTGGAGACCGACCCGGTCGAAATCATGGAGGCTATCGCCCACGGGCGCTTCCGGGCCAGCTCCGTGAAACTTCGTCCGGGCTCGACCATCATCATTGTCCTGGCCGCCGGGGGGTACCCGGGCGAGATCCGCAAGGGCGACGTCATCTCTTTACCCGCCGAGCTCCCGGTCGGGGTCGATATCGTCCATGGCGGCACCAAGCGCCTGCCGGATGGCCGGGTCGTCACTTCGGGTGGTCGAGTGCTCGGGGTCGTCGCCCATGGCGCGACCCTGCAGGAGGCTGCCCGCCGGGCCTACGCCGTCGTCCCGCAGGTCCGTTTTGAGGGTGCCCATCACCGTCGGGATATCGGCTATCGCCAGCTCAAGCGTGACGGCGCGCTCTGAACGCTTGAACGGGGGCGAAAGCCTCCCATCGTCACCCCATGGCCGCTGAGCGCGACACCGTGACCTTCGTCTGCACCGGCAACACTTGCCGGAGCCCGATGGCGGAGGCGTTACTGCGCGCCGCCTTGGCCAAGCGCGGGGAAGGGCTGGCCCATCTTAAGGTGGTCTCCGGCGGGCTGGCCGCGGCGGGCGGCGAAACCGCCTCGGCGAACTCCGTCAAAGCGATGGCCCGCATCGGGCTCGATATCTCCGCCCACCGGAGCCGCTTGCTGACGCAGGCGGAACTCGACCGGAGCGTCGTGGTCTTCGCGATGACGGAGTCGCACCTCGAAGCCCTGGCCCACCGCTTCGATCGTTTGCCCGAGGCGGTCCTCCTCTTGCGCGACGTGCTTCCGCTGGAAGCCCCTCGCGGCATTCCCGATCCCTTCGGCGGGGATTACCGCGCCTATGAGGATGCCCGCGATTCCATGGTTGAAGCGATGCCCGCCATGCTGGAGTTTCTCCGGCAGCATTTCACCCGATGACCACGGCCTTCACCCTTTCTTTTGGCAGCGACCACGGCGGTCTCGCCCTGCGCCGTGACCTCATCGCCGCCCTTCGCTCCCAGGGGTATGGTATCCTGGATCGCGGCACGGAGACCGCGGAATCCTGTGATTATCCCGACTACGCCCATGCGGTGGCGGCGGACGTCAACGCCGGCCGGGCCAAGTTCGGCATCCTGGTGTGCACCACGGGAATCGGCATCTCCATCGCCGCGAATAAGGTCCCGGGGATCCGCGCCGCCCTCGTCCAGAGCGCCGATGCCGCCGGGCTGAGCCGCCGCCATAATGACGCGAACGTCCTGTGTTTAGGGGCCAAGTATGTTGACCTCCCGCTTGCGCTAGCCTGCGTCGAGGCTTTCCTGACGGCGGAGTTCGAAGCCGGCCGCCATTGCCGCCGCGTCGACAAACTGGAGCCCCACGCTTGAGCCCGCCGTCTTTTCCGTTGCCAACCTCACCTTAACTTCCTGCCTTTCCCGCACCGCCCATGACCGCCATCCGCCGCATCCCGCTTGCCCAGCTCGATCCCGAGATCGACGCCTTGATCAAGGCCGAGCTCAAGCGCCAGCAGACGCACCTTGAACTCATCGCCTCCGAGAACTTCACGCTCCCGGCGATCATGGAGGCTCAGGGTAGCATCCTGACCAATAAGTATGCGGAAGGTTACCCCGGCAAGCGCTGGTACGGCGGTTGCGAAAATGTGGACCAAATCGAGCAGCTCGCCATCGACCGCGCCAAGAAACTCTTCGGCGCGGACCACGCCAACGTCCAGCCGCACTCCGGTAGCCAGGCCAACGCCGCCGTCTACTTCGCGACCATCAAGCCCGGCGATAAGATCCTGACGATGAACCTGTCGCACGGCGGGCACCTCACGCACGGCAACGCCGCCAATTTCTCGGGTAAGCTCTACACCGTCGTGCACTACGGCGTCGGCGCCGACGGTCGCATCAACTACGATGAGGTCGAGGAGATGGCCAAGCGCGAGAAGCCCAAGATGATCACCGTGGGCGCCTCCGCCTACGCCCGGGAAATCGACTTCGCTCGCTTCGGCAAGATCGCCAAGGAGAACGGCGCGTTGCTCCTCGCCGACATCGCCCACATCGCCGGTCTGGTCGCCGCGGGCGTCCACCCGTCGCCCGTCCCGCACGCCGATTTCGTCACCACGACGACCCATAAGACGCTGCGGGGCCCCCGCGGCGGCCTGATCCTCTGCAAGGCCGAGCACGCCAAGGCCATCGACTCCTCGGTCTTCCCCGGCGCCCAGGGCGGCCCCCTGGAGCACGTCATTGCCGCCAAGGCGGTCTGCTTCGCCCAGTGCGCGACCCCCGAATTCCAGGATTACGCCCGCCAGGTGGTCGCTAATTCCCGTGCCCTCGCCGATGCCTTGGTCGCCCTTGGTTTTGGTCTGATCAGTGGTGGTACCGATAACCATTTGAGCCTCATCGATTTGCGCAAGAGCCACCCGAATGTCTCTGGTAAGGATGCGCAGCTCGCCCTCGACGCCGCCCACATCACGACCAACAAAAATACGGTGCCCGACGAGACCCGTAGCCCCTTCCAGGCGAGCGGTATCCGCGTCGGCACCCCGGCCGTGACCTCCCGCGGCATGAAAGAGGCCGAGATGAAGGAAATTGCTCGGGCGATCTCGATTGTCCTCTCGGACCCTCAGAATCCTTCGAAAATCGAAGAAGCTAAGGTCATTGCCGAAGGCCTGTGTGCCCGATTCCCCTTGCCCTACTGACCACTGGGAATTGTTTTCTCTTCCATTTCCCCTCCTTAACCCATTATTCTCAAATCTACCCCAATACCAATGACCCCCTCCATGCGTAAACGTAAGGGCTTTACCCTCATCGAACTTTTGACCGTGATCGCGATCATCGGCATCCTCGCGACCGCCCTTGTTCCGGCCGTCAAGAAGGTCCAGGAACTCGCCCGTCGCACCTCAGCGCTCTCGAAACTCCGCAACATTGGTGCCGCCGTCAAGGTCGCGACCGATAACGGTGCCAAGCAGATCAAAGATGCGGCCTTCTCCCTCGGCGCCCCTTCGCTGACCGCCTCCAAGATGCCGGAGTACATGCAGATGCTTTCCATCTATGGCGGCATCAATGATGCTAGCCAGTGGTACATCGACTCCGACGCCCTCAATGAAAGCGTCACCGTGCCCCGCCAGATTCTTTCCGGTGCGGCTCCTTCCTACACCGCCGACCCCGGCCTTAGCACCGCTTCCGTCTCCTGGACGACCTACACCCCGAGCGTGAAGTCCGATGAAGGCACGATCCCCCTCCTGTGGACCCGTGGCCTCAATGATTCCGGCGCTTGGGATACCTCTAAGGACGCCGTTTGGGGCGCCGACGGTGGCCACATCTACTTCAACAGCGGTCGCGTCGAGTGGTTCACCGACACCTCGAACGCCGACAACCAGTTCACCTCCCGCATCGATGGCAAGGGTACGTCGAAGTGGAAGGAAGCTGTTTCCAAGACCTTCACGGGTAAGGAACTAGCCGCCAAGTAAGTCCAAGGACGCTTGGTTCACGAAAGCCCCGGGTCACCGGGGCTTTTTTGTTTCCAGCCGTTTCCGCCGCGGCAATCTGGACGCTCCGACCGATGGCCACCGCCCGCACCTGGATCGCCGCCTGCCGCCCCAAGACCTTGGTGGCGGCCGTCGCGCCTATCGCGCTCGGTGGCGCGGTCGTCGTCGCCCAAGCGGGCGGGCCCGGTCTCTGGGCGGAACCAGGTTTTATTTTCATCATCCTGAGCTGCCTCGGCTTCGCGCTCTGCGTGCAGGTTGCGTGCAATTTCGCCAACGACCTCGGCGATTCGCTCCGCGGCGCCGACACCGCCGCGCGCGTCGGCCCACGTCGCGCCGTTTCCGCGGGCGACATCACGCCCGCCGCCATGCGCCAAGGCATCTGGATCGCGGTTTTTTTGGCATTGGTGCTCGGCCTGCCGGTCGCCCTGATTTCGCCGTGGTTGCTGTTGGCCGGTTTGCTGGCGATCGCCTGTGCGCTCGGCTATACCTTAGGCCCGTTCCCGCTCGCCTATCGCGGGCTCGGTGACGTCTTCGTCGTCGGTTGTTTCGGAGTCCAGGCGACGGTGCTGACCGCTTGGGCGGTTTGCACGCCAGTCCCGGGTGACTGCGGCTGTAACACGCCGTTGATGCCTTGGGCGGCGGCGATTCTCGCCGGCCTCGGCCTAGGTCTGCTGGCCGATAACATCCTGGTCGCCAACAACGCCCGCGATTACGAAACCGACCTTGCCGTGGACAAGCGGACGACCGTGGTGCGCTTCGGCCGCAGCTTCGCGCGTCATCTCCATGGGTTCAACACCGTCGTCGGTCTCGGTTGCCTGGCCCTAGTCTTTGGCTGGGCGCCGTTGGCGCTGCTCCCCCTTGGGCTTTGGCATCACCTCGGCTTCCGCCAGGCCCAACAGCCTGTCGATTTCCTGCCGTTTCTCGGTCGGGCCGCGGGCCTCATGCTCTTAGCCACGGTCCTGTGCGTAACTGCCACTTGCCTTGGCTGGGTGCCCGCTGGCACCCTTGGGACGCGATGAGCCACCCCCCGTCCCTCGCCGATCAACTCGAAGCCCTCGTCCAAGCCGGCAGCCGGCCTTCTTGGGATGAGTATTTCATGGCCACGGCGGTGTTGGTGAGCTCCCGTTCCAGTTGCGATCGGTTGCACGTCGGTTGCATCGTCGTCTCCACGGGCAAGCACCCCAATCGCCTCGTCGCGGCCGGGTACAACGGTTTCCTCCCGGGCGCCCCGCATGACTCCCATGTGCGCGACGGGCACGAACTCGCCACGGTCCATGCCGAGCAGAACGCCGTCGCCGACGCCGCCAAGCGCGGCGTCTCGCTCCAGGGGACCGTCTGCTACGTCACCCATTACCCCTGCGTGAACTGCGCCAAGATGCTGGCCGCCGCCGGCATCGCGGAGGTCCGGTATCGCCACGATTACAAGAACGACCCGCTCGTCGCGGAACTCATGACCCAGTCCGGCGTCAAGGTCGCGCGGATCGGCGGCTGAGCATGGCCGGTCGGTTCCAGTCCCTGGCCGGTCGGTTGTTGGTGTCGCACCCGGCGCAACGCGACGAACACTTCCACGAGTCGGTCGTCCTCATCCATTCGCATGATCGGACCGACGGCGCCTTGGGCGTGATCCTCAATCGGCCTTATGGGCGGACGCTTGGGCAGGCTCAGCCGAAGCTCCTAGGGACACCGCTCGATCGGTTGCCGCTGCATTTCGGCGGGCCGGTTGCCGATGATCGCTTGGCTTTCGGCGGGTGGCGCTTCGCCTCTCGCGGCCCGGCGGCGATCCGCTACGGCATCAGCCGGGCAGAGGCCGAAGCGGTGGCCAGCGACGAGGCCTACCGGCTGTTCGCTTTCGTCGGCTACGCCGGCTGGGAGGCTGGCCAGCTCGAGGATGAACTGCGGCGCAACGCCTGGATCACCTGCCCGTTTGATCGCGTGACCGCCCGGCTGGAAGGCGAGGCCTTCTGGAAGGCGCTCCTGCTCAAGCATCGACCGGATCTGCGGCTAGTGGCGGACGAGCCTGCGGACCCCGGCTTGAACTGATCAACGGCTATTGGCGGTCAGAATCGCTACCTGCCGGATCAGGGTCTCGCCCGCTGCCTTGCCATTGGCCGAAAGCATGCGTCGTTGCACCAGCAAGGGCCGGTATTCCTCTTTCACCCCAAAGAGGGACCAGGCGCCAGGTCGCAGCCGGGGGTCGCTCGCCTTGAGGGCGGTCCAGCCAATCGGCATTCCTTGCCAGCTGAACTCCACATACCAACCCGCCGCCGTTGCCACCTCCCCGCCTTTGAGCAAGGCCGGGTAGCGCGTGATGAAATCGGGCGTCCGTTTCGGCCGTAGCGTGATCGCCAGCGCGACTGGTTGCGAGCGCAGCGTGGTCAGCACGTTGGACGAGGAACGGGTGAGTAGGGGGGTCGGGTCGAAGCCGATCAGGTTCTGGCCATTGAAGGTCCCGTGGTGATTCGGTAGGCTGCGATTATCCTCCTCGGCGTCGTACCAAGTCTGAAATTTTTCGCTAAGCATCAGGCCAACCTCGAAGTGGAGGTGCGCCCGGTCCCGGGGGATGGCCGTCTCGTTGGTGGAACTGTGCCCCATGACACCGAGGACCTTGCCGGCGCCGAGGGCCAGGCCAGGCTTCAACTCCGGCTGGAGGGCGGCCAGGTGGGCGTAGAGCGTGTAGACGGGGATCTCCGCGCGCGGGTGGAGCATGACGACGTAGCGCCCATAGGCGCCGTTCAAGCGCGGGTTCACGTAGGCCACGACGCCCTCCATCGCCGAGAAGACGAGGTCTGTCGGGTCACCTGACTTGTTGCGGCCGAGCGGGCGGATATCCAGCCCCTCATGGAAGCGGTGCCCGTCATCGCGCACCATGCCGAAGCCGCCGGATTCGAGCCGCTTGGACTCGGTCGGCTGTAGGTAGTCCTCGGGTCCTCGCAGCTGCGAGCGGTCCATCGTAGTGGGCCAGACCACTTCGGTCGCCGTGGCCGCGGTCACGAGCAGGCCGAGACAGGTGGCGCGTTGGAACCAGCCGCCGGTCACAGACCTTCGCGCTCCTTCATTTTGCGGATTTTCAGGATCGATTCGTTCAGGCGTTTATTCAAAGCGTGCGCCGCGGCGCGGTTGGAAAGGCCTTTCTGCTCCACATGGAAGAGGAGGTTGCCGTCCACGACCTGACGCTCGAGCCGCATGATGCCCACGGCCGTCTCGTTGACGACGAGGACGAGCTGCTTGCCGACGGCCTCGCCGGAGAACTGCATGATGTCCGCACCGGACTTGCGGTCGATCTGGACGAGCAGGAAAACCTGACGCATATCCTGCGGGCCAGCTTCGACGACTTCGGTGTTGAGCACCGACTCCGCCTTGACCAAGGCCGTCGGTAGGACTTGGATGCGCACGCCGCTGACGGGGAGTACCACCTCAGCCTTCATCGAGGGGCTGGTCGAAAGCGGGGCTTCGATGAACACCGAGGCTAGGTCGGTGGGCAGGTCGGAGGCGCACCCGGCGAGCAAGAAAGTGGTGAGGGCGCCGAGGAGAGGGAGGGACTTCATGAAAATCAACCGACCAGGAGGTCGAGGGTCGCCCCGACCTTGAGCAAGTGCGCCGGTTGGAGGTCGAGGGCGGGGACCAAGTAGACCTGCTTGGAGGCGGCGTGCTGGTAGGGGATCATGCCGTGGTCGGCGGGCCCCGTCGCCTTGATGAGGCGCTTGCGCTCGAGTAGCATGGCTAAGATATGCTTCAGCACGGTCTTGTCGCCGGACGGGTCTTCTTCGTTCTCGTAAAGGGAGAGGAAGAACTCCTCGCGTGAGGCGAGGAGCTGGGCGCGCTGGGCCTGTTCCTCTTCGCCGCGTTCCTTGACCTCGCGCGTCCACTTGCCGAGCAGGAGGCCGGAGGGCTGGAAGTCGGCGGCCTTTTCCTTGAGGACATCGCTGCGTTCGATGAGCCCTCCCGTCGGTTTGTGCACGATGCAAGTGACGATGTCCCCGACGCGCAGTTCCTGACCGGAGACGGCGCACATGCGGGCGATGGGTTTGACCTGCCAGTCCATGGTTCGAAGATGAGCCTGCGGGGGGGTGGCGGGCAACCCCATTCCCCCGGGATTGAGGCTGACTTATTGACGGTGCGGAGCCAGCCTGCGGCATGAACGGTGAGACATCCTCCGGCGGCGCCGCTTTGCTCGTGGTCGACGTCCAGCCGACCTTCCTGCGGGTGATGCCCGACGGCGAGGCCTGCCTGCGCCGTTGCCAGCTGGCGGTGGCCGCGGCCCGCCTGCTCGACCTGCCGATCTTCTTTACCGAGCAGGTGCCAGCCAAACTCGGCCCGACGCACCCGGACCTCCTGCTCGCCGCCGGCGAAGGTCACCAGGTCTTCGGTAAAACCGCCTTCTCCGCCCTCGGAGCCCCTGGCCTCCTCGAGGCCTTACGGGCTGCCCGCATTTCCCACCTATTGCTCGCCGGGCTCGAAGGGCCCGTTTGCGTCCACCAGACCGCGGTCGCGGCCCTGCGCGCCGACCTTGGGGTCACCTTGCTGGTCGACGCCGTCACGGAGCGGCGGCCCACCGATGGCGCCGCTTGTCTGGCCGCCTTGCGGCACGCTGGTGCGACGGTCTTGCCAGTGGAGACGGTTTTTTACGCGATGCTGAGCGACGCCGTCGACCCGCGTTTCCGGGCGTTCACGGAACTGGTGAAGCAGGCTCAGGGCTGATCGACCGTCAACGAAGGCGCGGGGGCGGCGTCGGCGGGCCGGTCCGGCTCACTCCAGGCGGCGAACGCGATCATGGCCGCGTTGTCGCCGCAGTGCTTGGGTTCCGCGAGGAACATCGGCAGACCGCGTTGGACCGCGGCATTCGTGAGCCGTTGCCGCAGCGTGCGGTTGTTGGCGACCCCGCCGGAAAGACCGACCGAACGGTAGGAGGAGCGGTCGAGGGCGGCGCCGGTCTTGGCCACCAGTTGCTCGATGATGGCGTGCTGGTAGCCGGCGCAGAGGTCGGGGAGCGCGGCCTGCACCTGGGTATCGTCCATCTTTTCCAGTTGGTAGCGGAGCGCGGTCTTCAGTCCGGAGAAACTCAGGCGCAGGTCCGCTTTCTCGGGGATACCGCGCGGGAAGGCGAATTTCCCCCCGTCGCCTTGGGCGGCGTGTCGCTCGATGAGCGCACCGCCAGGGTAGGGCAGGCCGAGGAGTTTGGCGCCTTTGTCGAAGGCCTCGCCGGCGGCGTCATCGACTGTGCGGGCGACCACTTGCATCGTCAGGTCCTCGCCGAGGCGCACGAGCAGGGTGTTGCCGCCGGAGATCACGATCCCGAGGTGCGGGAGCAAGTCCGCGCGCACGGCGAGAAAGCCCGCCGGGTCCTGGGCGTGCAGCGGAAGGAAGACCGAGTGGACGTGGGCGCGCAGGTGGTTGACCCCGACCAGCGGTCGGCCGGTGGCCAAGGCGAGCGCCCTCCCGAGGGTGACGCCCATCGAGAGGCACGGCAGCAGGCCCGGGCCGCGGGTGACGGCGAGACGCGTGACCGCCGGCAAGTTGCCGCGGAATTCCTCGAGCAACAAGGGGAGGGCGGAGAGGTGCATGCGGCTGGCCAACTCCGGGACCACCCCGCCATATTTCTCATGTTCCGCTGCCTGCGTGCTCACGAGTTCACGGACGATGCCCCGGGCCGGGTCGAAAAGCGCCAGGGCCGATTCATCGCAGGAACTTTCGATCGCGAGGATCATCGGCCTGCAGTCAGGCCAATTCAGAGGTCGGCTCAATCCCGATTCGTCTGGCGGAGCCGAAAAGACCCCCTAACGCTTCTCCCGTGGAGCCCACCGTCCAACATGATGCCATCGTCGCCTTGCTTCGTCGCGAGGCCCGCGACGGCGTGGTGCCGTTCGCGCGGCTCATGGAGGTCGCCCTTTACGCCCCCGGTCTGGGTTATTACGTCACCGAACGCCCGCGAGTGGGCAAGGCCGCTGGTACCGACTTCACGACCGCGGCCGCGCTCGGGCCGATGTTCGGTGAGCTGCTCGCCGCGGCCGCCGCTGAGTTGGTCGGCGACCTGGCCGCGCATGCCTTGGTCGAGGTGGGCGCTGAGCCAGGACAGACGCACTTCGCCGGGGTGGCTGGGCGTTTCGCCGCGCACCACGTCTTCCGCGTGGGCGCGCACCCGGTGTTGCCGCCGCGCTCCGTGCTGGTCGCCAACGAGCTGTTCGACGCCCAGCCCTTCGACCGTTTCATTTTTCAGGACGGGGCTTGGCGTGAGCTTGGCATCCGCGTCGATGGTCCGGTGCTCACGCCTGCGGTCCTGCCCGCGTTCACCGATCCCGCCGCCCCGGCCTTCGTCGCCGGGCTGCCGGCGGCGGCGGAAGGTTGGATCCTCGACGTACCGTTCGCGGCCGAGCGTCTCTTGGCGAGACTACTCGCCGGTGGCTGGACCGGTGCGGTCATCTTTCTCGACTACGGCAAGACGGTGGCCCAGTGCCTCGAGTGTTCGCCGGCCGGCACGGCCCGGGCTTACCACCGCCACCAACTCACCGGAGATATTCTGGCCCGGCTCGGTTCCCAGGACCTCACTTGCCATGTGCTTTGGGATCGCCTCGAGCCCGTGCTGCAGGCCGCCGGCTTTCAGACTGGCTTGGAGCGTCAGGAGGCTTTTTTCGTGAAGCACGCCGCGGTTGCCATGGAACGGATAGCGGTCGCGGGGGACCCTGCGGCCACGGGCCGTCTCCGCGCCTTGACCCACCCCGCCCACTTCGGAAGTAAGTTTCAGGTTTTGCACGGGATTCGTCGCTAAAGCCGGCTTTTTAGAAGCCACGCTCGACCTCGGGGGAACATCCCCTTTGCTCCGGTGTACCCCTCCTTCAAGCCATGAAGCCCTCCCTGCTCGTCCCGTTCACCCTTTGCCTCGGCGCGTCGATCCTTTCGGCTGACGTCAAGGTCATCCAGGCCTTCGAAGGCGATGGCTTCGACAGCTGGCAGACGACGGGCACGGGCTTCGGGCTGGCCCCCGTGACGGGCCGTTGCGAAGGCGTCAATGGCGAGTTCCGCAATTACGGCGGTAACTCGCTGGTCTGCTCCGGTCATCGGGGCGATGCGGCCACGGGCACCCTGACCTCGCCGGATATCGTCCTGACCCATGCTTTCCTCGGTTTCTTGGTGGGCGGTGGTAATCACCCCGGCAAGACCGCCGTCCAGCTCCTGGTGGAAGGTAAGGTCGTGCGCGAGGCGGTCGGCAAGAACAGCCTCACGTTGGTCGAGGTCGTCTGGGATATCGCCGAGTTCAAGGGCAAGAAAGGCGTCCTCCGCCTCGTCGATAGCGAGGTCGGCTCCTGGGGCTTCATCGCCGCGGACCATTTCGTTTTCTCATCGACCAAGGAAGTGAAGTTCGCGACCGGTGGCCGGCCCAAGCCCAAGGCCGCCAGTAATCTCGTACGCGTGCCCGGCGAAGGCACGGCCGCCCTCGAGCCGGGCGCCAGCCTCAAGGAGACTGGCGGGCATAAGGCGACCGGCGTCACCTCGCCGACGGCCATCGCTTTCGGTAACGACGGCAGTCTCTACGTCGCGGAGTCGCATCGCTTCCGCTTCGGCATCGAGGATGACCGCAACCACCTCTATTGGTACCACGACGACCTCGCGGCAGCGACGACCGCCGATCGCCTCGCCCTGCACAAGAAGTGGTCGGCGAAGCGCTCCCCAGAGTGGATGACGGCCAAGTCCGAGAAGATCCGCTTCCTCTCCGACGAGCAGGCCGACGGCGTTTTCGCCAAGTCCCGGGTGTTCGACGAGAAGTTCAACGATGTGCTGGATGGCACCGGGGCCGGCGTGATGGCGTGGGACGACAACGTCTATTTCGCCTGCATCCCGCGCATCTGGATGCTGCAGGATGCCAAGCAGGACGGCGTCGAAGGGCAGCGCAAGGTCCTGCAGGACGGCTTCGGCGTACGCATTTCGCTTTCCGGCCACGACATGAACGGCTTTGCCATCGGCTACGACGGCCGCGTTTGGGGGACGATCGGTGACCGCGGCTTCAATTTCACCACGAAGGAAGGTAAGAAGTACGACTCCCGCAATCGCGGCGCGGTCTTCCGCTTTGAGCCCGACGGCTCCGATTTCGAGGTCGTGCACTTCGGTCTGCGCAACCCGAAGGAGATCGCGTTTGACGACTTCGGCAACGGCATCTCCGTGGACAATAACTCCGACCAAGGCGACCAAGCGCGCGTCGTCTACGTCGTGGAGGGGGCGGATTCCGGTTGGGAAATGGAGCACCAGGCCATGCATACCTTCCACCGTTCCATCGGCTTGGAGCAGCGTCCGCCCTCCCGCTGGATGACCGAGAAGGTCTGGGAACTGCAGAACCCGGTGCAGCCGTCCTTCATCATCCCGCCGTCCGCCTACATTTCTTCCGGCCCTTCCGGCCTGACCTATCACCCTGGCGCCGGCTACCTGGAGGCCGAGGCCAAGCACTTTCATATCTGCGATTACCGTGGTTCCGCCGGTGGGTCCGGCATCTGGTCCTTCCAGCTCGAGCCGTCCGGCGCGGGCATGAAGATGGTCGAGTCCCACCAGCTGATCTGGGGGGTCGCCGCCACCGATGTGGAATACGATTGGAAGGGGCGCCTGGTCGTCTCCGACTTTATCACGGGCTGGGAGTCGCATGACGCCGGTCGCATCATCACCCTTTCCGCCGACAAGGTGTGGAAGCCCGAGGCGGCGGCCACCGTCGCCGGCCTCATGAAGGATGGTTTTACTAAGCGCGGCTCCGCCGAGCTCGCCGCCTTGCTCGCGCACGCCGACCAGCGCATCCGTCTCCGGGCGCAGATCGAGCTGACCCGCCGTCCCGACGCCGCCGATCGCTTCGAGGCCGCGACGAAGTCCGCCAACCCGCTGGAGCGCGTCCATGGTATCTGGGGCTTGGGCATCCTCGCCCGTCGCGGCGCCGCAATCTCCCCGAGCGAAGCCTTCAACGGTAAGTCCACGCCGGTCGCGCCGCTGGCCGACCGCGTGGCCGCCGCCAACCGCCTCGTGCCGCTGCTGGCGCATGTCGACGCCGAGGTCCGCGCCCAGACGGTCCGCGCGCTCTCCGAGGCCCCGCTGAAGGGCGATGACCTCCCGCTCGGCAAGCTGATCCTGGACGCCTCGCCCCGCGTCCGCTCCTTCGCCGCCCTCGCCGCCGCCCGTTTGGGTGCGGGTAAATACCTGCCCGAGGTGTTGACCTTGCTGCGTGAGAATGCCGACGCCGACCCGGTGCTGCGCCACGCCGGTTCGTACGCCATCGACCGGATGTGCCGGACCGCCGCCGCCTTCGACGCGGTGGCCCAGGATGCCAACGCCTCGGTACGCCTCGCCGCCGTCATCGCCCTGCGTCGTCGCCTTGACCCATCCGCCGCCCGTTTCGTCAACGACAAGTCCACCGTCGTGGCCGACGAGGCCATCCGCGCCGTGCACGACCTCGCCCTCGAGCCTGGCCGCCCGGCGGTCGCCGCGCTCCTCGACACCCGCGACTCCCGTGACTGGACGCCCTTCATGCTGCGTCGCCTCGTCCACAGCGCCTTCCGGCTCGGGGGCGAGGTGAATGCCGCCCGCGTGGTCGGTGTCGCCGTCGATGATAAGTTGCCGGAGGAAGTCCGCGGCGAAGCCCTGCGCCTGCTCGCCCAGTGGGCCAATCCTTACCCGGTCGATCAGTCGACCGCCCATTGGTCTCCGTTGCCCGCCCGCGACCCCAAGGAAGCGCGCGCCAGCCTCACGGCGGCTTTGCCTCGGTTACTCAAGGGCAGCTCCGACACACTGAAGGCCACCCTCGAACTCGTGTCGCTTTTCCAACTCGATGTCGCCTCGCTCCCGGCCGACACGCTCGCCGCCTTGGTCGCCAATGCGAAGCTCAGTGGTCCGGCCCGGGCCAAGGCGCTGGAGATGCTGCTGGCGCGCAAGCCGGCCAACGGCGTCGAACTTGCGGACAAGTATGCCAAGGATGCCAAGGATGAGGTCGCCATGGTCGCGATCGGTGAACTCGCCCATCGCAACCCGACCCAAGGCCTCGTCGAGCTTGCGAAGGCCGCCAAGACCGGCTCGCCGGCCCGCCGTCAAGGCGCCTGGAAGGCTCTCGCCAAGCTGCCGGCCCCCGGGGTCGCCGCCCTCTTCGTCGAACAACTCGCCGCCCTCGGCGCCGCGAAGGGCGTCTCGCCCGCCGCCATCGAAATACTCGATGCGGCCGCGGCCCGCCCCGAAACGGCCGTTAAGGAGGCTTTGGCCAAGCTGAAGCTCGCCTTGGCCGACCCGAGTAACGCGCTCGCTAAGTGGATGCCTGCCCTTGAAGGCGGCGACGCCACCAATGGTTTCGCGCTCTTCCAGGCGCTACCCGCCGGCCAGTGTCTCCGTTGCCACCGCGCCTCGGCCGACTCGCACGCCGCCGGCGGCGAAGCCGGTCCGAACCTCGCCGGCGTCGCCAAGCGCGGCGACCGTCGCTACCTCCTCGAGTCCGTCGTGCAGTCCTCGGCCGTGGTCGTTTCCGGTTACGGTAGCGTGAATATCGACCTGACCAACGGCGGTGCGCTGACGGGTACGCTACTGCAGGAGAAGCCCGACTTCGTTGATATCGATGTCGCCGGTAATCGCTGGCGCGTGGCCCGCAAGGACATCAAGGCCATGACCGCACCGGTCTCCGGGATGCCTGCCCTGGACGGGGTCCTCACGCTGAATGAAGCCCGCGACCTCGTCGCTTGGCTCGCCACGCTCGAGAAGGGTGTCGCCGCGACCCAGGCACCCGAGCCCAAGCCGCTCGATATCGCGACCATCAAGCCCGTGGTCCATGCTGCGGGCATCGACGCGGCAGTGATGGCGCTGGGTAAGCAGCAGTTCGCCATGTGCTCGGCTTGCCACGGCCCGAACGCCGAAGGCACGGTCATCGCGCCCCCGCTGGCCAAGTCCAATTGGGTGAACGGCCCGGTCGAGAACCTCATTCGCATCCAGTTCCGCGGCTTGCAGGGGCCGATCACCGTCTCCGGCAAGGAATATAAGCTCCCGGGCCCGATGCCCGCCCAGGCTTTCCAGACCGACGAGCAGGTCGCGGCCGTGCTGACCTATGTCCGCAACAGCTTCGGCAACGCCGCCTCGCCGGTGACGCCGGCGCAGGTCCAGGCGCTGCGCGGTGAAGTCGGTAAGCCCCCGCTGACCGAGGCCGACCTCGTCCCCGCGAAGTAAGTCGCGGGACGGTGACAATGAAAGGGGCGGTCCCGCGTGGGACCGCCCCTCTCTTTTCCTTTCATCCTTGGCGAGGACCGCTTCAGCGCGGGACGCTGAGGCGCCGAAGGATGCGGCCGGAGACGCCATCCTCGCGTATCGTGATGAAGTCGATCCCTTCCTTCGCGAGGATGACGGTCTGCTGGGGGAGCGTGGTGAACGTCTGCTTCTCGCCGCGGGTGACCTTGATCTTCACCGTGACTTCGTTGCCCAGCCGCTCGACGGAGAGAATCTCGAGGTCGGTCTTCCGGTCGGTCTCCCGGTCCACGATGGCGACGAGGAGTTCCTTGGTGAAGTCCGGGGCGACGGCGTTGCGGCCGTTGAGCGGGGCCGGGTGGAAGGCCGCCTCAAACGCCTTGAGGTCGGTCAGGACCTCCGGCTGGAGGGATACGGGACTCTTGCCCTGGTAGAAGTAGCGCTCCAGCGGGCGGTAAGGCACGGCCGTCTGGAGACCCTTGGTGGCATTCTGGAGTGTGACTAGGCCGGCCTTACCGTTCGGTAGCACGGCGACCTCGGCCAGCAGGTTCCCCTGGTTGCGAAGTTTCTCCCAGGACTTGCCGGTACCTTCTTCGACGTAGAATGACTCGATCCCGGCGCGCAGATCGCCGCGGCCCCAGGAGCCGGCGCCTTTGCGGGCCAGCAGGAACGGGCCGGTCGCCGGTTGCCGTAAGGTCGGGTCGCCGAAACCTGCGATACCGTTGGCCCAGCGATGAAGCGGCACGTAGATCGGCGTGTCGTTCGGGATGAGGGCGTCGAAGGATTCCTTTGGCTCGTCCTGGGTCCCTGGGTGCGCGGCCTCCCATTCCCTTAGCAGGGCGGTCTTTTGCGGCGCGCTTAAGTCCTGAAAGGCGTAGCTCAGGATCACATAATCCCCGCGCAGCAGGTCGCGCGGGTCGACCGGTTGGCAGACGAGCCGGAAACGTTCGCCGCTGGCCAGCGGGCGACTGTGGTCGTAGACCATCCAGCCCAACACCGCGACCTGCAGGGCGAGCGCCCCGGCGAGCAGGTTCCGACGATGCGGGACGAGCGCGGCGAGCCGCGTCTCTAGCCAGGCCGGCCGGAATTCCGGCATAGCCTCGCAGAGGGCGGGTTCGCGCGGTTGGCGCCAGATTTTGGCGAGCACGAAGAGCACCACGCCCAGCAGCAGGAAAATCCCCGCCATGCCGAGGTAGCCCAGCTCCTTCTCGATGTCGACATAACGCCAGAAGAGCCAGATTAGGAAGACCATCGCGCCGTAGACGTAGGGGCGGAGGCGGTTCTCGGCGAGCCCTTGGCGGATGAGCGCAACCGCCAGGAGCAGGGTCGTGACGTTGGCCATGGCGGCGACCAACACCCAGACCGCTTCGCGCTGTTGGAAGCCGCGTAGGTCGAGGGCGCCGAGGAAGCCGAGCGCGAGGGTCAGGAGGGCGATGAGCCCCATCCAGGCCGCATGGCTGTCCTGCCGATTGCGGGCCCGCTGGATGGCCCACCCGGCGAGCGCCGCCGTCGCCAAGGTATACACATGGTCGTGGCGCAGGAAGGAGTCGCTGAAGTCGCGGTGCTGCGAGCCATGCAGGCTGCCGAGCGCCAAGGTGATGAAGGCCACGCTGCCCGCCCCGATGAAGCGGAAGCCCCGACCGCGCGCGTCGCCCGTGGGGTGCAGCGCGGCGAGCACCAGCGGCAGGACGAAGACGTGTACGGGGATGTGTCCGTTGAAGAGGAACCAGAGGAAGACGAACGACCAGGCCAGAGCCCCGGTGAGCGCGGCACGGGCCCGGCGGTAGGCGGCGAAGGCGGTGGGCAGGAGTAGCAGCAGGAAGACCAGGCGCTCCCCGTGGTGCAGCTGGTCGCGGCGGCGCAACCAGCCGAGGTCGGCCTCCATCAGCATCCAGCTCCCCGCGAGGGCAATCACCAGCAGGTGCAGGACCGTGGCGTCGAGGATCAGAGCGAAGGGAATCGTGAAGAGGCACCACGCCAGCACGGCGTCGGGCGCGTGCGCGTCCAGGTGGTAGATCTGGCCGATGAGCGCAATGCCCGCCCCGTACATGATGCACCCGAGGAGATGGCCGATGATGGCGCCGCGATCCCTCCCGGTGTGAAAGCACCAGAGGCCGGCGCCTTGGATGAGCGCGAGTGCCGCGAAGATCGTGGTCAGCTGGCCGCCCCGCGAGAACTCCGCCCAGTTATGGCTGATCACCAGCAGGATCGCCGCGCCGAAGAGGAGCACGCCGAGGGTGCGCAGCGCGAACGCCAGCGCCCCGGTTTCCTCGGGCGCCTCTGGGTAGCGGGCGAGGATGCGCGCGCGTTGGTCATCGGTCAGTAAGCCTTCCGAGCGCCAAGCGGCCGATTCGTCATGCAACCAGTCTCGAATACCTTTGGGGAGGGGCATGCGATGAGTATGGATAGGCGGCGCAGCTGGTGTAAAAGGCAAAGACGGCGGGCTGACTACTTGGCGGCGCCCACCCCAGGGGGTGTCCAGCCACCAGGGGGTGTCCAGCCACCAGGGGGTATCCAGCCACCCCCTGCTCCGGCTCCCCCGATGAGGAGGGGCGACCAAAGCAGACCTCCGAGGAGTGTGAGCGCCGTTTCTTCCGAATCCATGCGCTCACGGTAGAGTCGGGCGGTCCAACGTTGCGTCACCTGCTGACCGTTGGCGAGGCGGAGCCAAGGCAAGGCCCGCTCGGGGTCCCGCTCCACCCCGAGGCCGTGGGCCAGGCAGTAACCGACTTGGAAGCTTGCCTGGGCGTCGCCTTGCGCGGCGGCGGCCTGATACCATCGGAAGGCTTCCGCGCGATCCTGCTTCACCACGACGCCTTGGGCGTAGCAGTTGGCTAGCCGATACTGGGCCCGGGCATCGCCCTGCCGGGCCGCCAACTGGTAAGTACCCAAGTTGGCGGCGGTGACGTCGGGCTCGACCCGTCGCGGGGTGGCACAGCCGGAGAAGCACATTAGCAGGCATACCCCCAAGGCGGTCATCAGGTGTCGCGTCACGATGCCCGGGTGCATGCACGATTATACCCTAAGGAAGTCGCGGGGTGATAATCGAAAAAATCGATACCCCTATCAGCGTACAGAATGCAGGGTGTCGATGACGGCGGACAGGGTGCAGCTAGGGGCGGCACCGCGTGCTACCCTCGTCCTCTTAGTCTGCCCGTGTCGGTGGGCCTCCGAGCCTCCAATCGCCGGGCCAACTTCCTCTTTTCCGGCTCAACAAAAAGCCCCGGCTGATGCCGGGGCTTTGGTCGGGAGGTGACGGTCGCCTTAGGCGATCGTGACTTCCTTCGTGAGGTAGACGTCTTGAATCGTGTGCAGGAGCTTCGCGCCCTCTTCGATCGGACGCTGGAAGGCCTTGCGACCCGAGATGAGACCCTGGCCACCGGCGCGCTTGTTGATGACGGCGGTCTTGACGGCTTCGGCGAAGTCGTTGTTGCCCGAGGGGCCACCGGAGTTGATCAGGCCGATGCGGCCCATGTAGCAATTGGCGACCTGGTAGCGGGTGAGGTCGATCGGGTGATCGGTCGAGAGGTCGGTGTACATGCGTTTGTCGATCTTGCCGTAGGAGGATTCCGTGGCCTGGATCGCGAGGTAGCCGCCGTTGTTCTCGGGGAGCTTCTGCTTGATGATGTCGGCGCAGATGGTGACGCCGAGGTGGTTGGCTTGGCCGGTGAGGTCGGCGGACACGTGGAAATCCTTCTCCTTCGTCTTGAAGGCGCTGTTGCGGGTGTAGCACCAGAGGACGGTGGCCATGCCGAGCTCGTGGGCCTGCTGGAAGGCGTGGGAGACTTCGATGATCTGGCGGTTGGTCTCGGCGGAGCCGAAGTAGATCGTCGCCCCGACGGCGGCGCAGCCCATGTCGGCGGCCTGCTTCAGGGTGCCGTACATCACCTGGTCACCGACGTTGGGGTAGGTGAGCAGCTGGTTGTGGTTGATCTTCACCATGAACGGGATCTTGTGCGCGTAGCGGCGGGAGACGCTGCTGAGGACGCCGAAGGTGGAGCAGACCGCGTTGCAGCCGCCTTCGATGGCGAGCTTCACGATGTTCTCACCGTCGAAGTAGATCGGGTTCTTGGCGAAGGAGGCGCCAGCGGAGTGCTCGATGCCCTGGTCGACGGGCAGGATGGAAACGTAGCCCGTGTTGGCGAGGCGGCCGGAGCCGTAGAGGCGCTGCAGGTTGGCCAGGACGCGGTTGTTGCGGTCCGAGGCGGCGAAGGCGTGCTCGACCCAATCCGCGCGCGGAGCGTGGATCTGCTCCTTCTTGATCTTCGGGTTGTTGAACCCGAGGAGGTTTTCGGCTTCGGTGCCGAGGTGCTTTTGGATTTCGCTGTAGTGGCTCATGGGTGCGTGGAAGAGGTGGGGTCCGTTTTACGAACGAACCCCCTCAAAAGGGGGAGTCCCGGGGCGGGCTTCAAGCCATAATTCATTTACCGCCATAAATCCTGACGCGGTCGCCTCCGGCTAGGCCGTTTTCAGGCGGGCCTGCTTAGATTTGCCAATCCGCGCTGGCCGTCGAGGCCGGGGCCGGCAGCTCGGGGTGCGGGGCGGTGACGATCCGGAGAACGGCTTCCCCCCCACCGGCGAGTTCCTTGGCGCGGCGCACCGCCTTGGCCAGGGCCAAGGTCGGGTTCGTCGCGTCCCAGGGAATCACGTTGGCGGTGCCGACGGTCTCGATCAGGCCGGCGTTCTCAAAGATGGCCATGGTCTCGGGCTTGGCTTCGCAGAGGATCAGGTGTCGCCCGCCGGCGCGCAGGGTTTCGGCCAAGTCGCGCAGGAGCAGCACGCCGTTGGCATCGAGGTGGAGCGCCTCGCGGAATTTCACCACCAGCACCTTGAGGTTGGGGTCGGCGGAGGCCCGGCGCAGGTGGTCGTGGAACGCCTGGGTTGCGCCGAAATGTAAGCTACCCTCGACGTGGAGGATGGAGATGCCGGTCGAGGCCTGCCCCGGGGGGCGGGCACGGAGTTCACCGGTCTCGGAGAAATCGTATTCCACGACCTCCGGTTTGGAGGTCTTGCGGAGGTAAAAGGCCACCGCCACCCCGGTCCCGAAGAAGATCGCCACATCCAGCGGCGCGACGAGGGCCGTGATGAAGGTCGCGAGGAAGACGCTGCGGTCCTGCGCCCCAGATTGCAGGATCAGACGGATGACCGGGAGATTGGCGAGCTCGAGCTCGGCGGCGATGACGAGCATCGCCAGGCTTGCCAAGGGGACGTGGGCCACGAAGTAGCTCGCGAGGTAGCCGGCGGCCAGGATGAAGGCGCCGCAGAACATCGAGGCGTAGGCGGTGCGCGCCCCGCTGCTCACGTTGAGGGCGGAGCGGGTGATGGAGCCCGACGCGGCCATCCCGCCTGTCAGGCAGCAGGCCAGGTTAGCCATCCCGAGCCCGAAAATCTCTTGATGCAAGTCGGACCCGCGACCGGTCTTGAGCGCGGAAGCGCGGGCGTTGGCCGTGCCTTCGATGATGACCAGCACCGCCAGCGCCAAGGCGGGGGAGAAGAGCGTGGAGAAGTTTCGGGCGGAAAATTCGGGAAGGTGCAGGGCGTTGGCCGTCCGGGCGGCGTCACCCACGTAATGCACCAGGTCGGCGCGGCTCCCTTGCCCTTGCGCCACCGATTGCCCGAGGTAAGCGCCGAGCGAGGCCACCGCGATCGCGCCGAGGATGGCCTTGCCGGCGCCATAGGGCTTACGCATCAGGTAATACACGATGGCGCTGACGACCGCCAAGCCTAGGTCGGGGTTCAGCAGGGCTTTGCCCGCGTGCGCCGTCGACCACAGCACCTCGAGCAAGGATTGCCCGCCGTGGTCGCCCGGTAGGTTCAAGGCCGTCGGTAACTGCAAGGCGATGACGCGCAGCGCGGCGGCCGCGATGTAGGCCGAGATCACCGTGCGCGGCACGAAATCGGCGAACCCGCCCAGCCGCAGCCAGGAAGCGAGCAGCAGGAACCCGCCCGTCATCAGCAGCAAGGTCGGTAAGGCGGCCACGCGTTGTTCCTGGGAGATGGCGCCTAAGGTCGCGAAGGCGCCCAGCAATAAGGCGGCGGAGGCATTGGTCGGCCCGGCCGAGAGGTTGGCCGAGCCGGCGAAAATCGGGGCGACAAAGGCCGCCACGCCGCAGCCGACGATGCCACACCACACCGGCAGGCCAGCCTTCATGGCAAAGGCCATCGCCATCGGGAAAGCCAGCAGTGCGACCGTCAGTCCCGCGACGAGGTCAGCCTTGAGGACTTGGCTGTTCGCTTCGCGGGCGACCGCCCCCAAGGGGAATAAAGCGGGACGTGGTCGCGCCCAGGCCTTGGTGAGGAGACCTTGCAGGTCCGAGAAGATGCCGACGAGACCACGGAGCACGGCCCCGTTGTCACCGAGGCCGCCCGGTCGTTCAATCGATTTCGTACTTTAATCGAAGGCCTCGGGGTCCAGCTGCAGGACGAGCGACTGTTGCAGTAAGCCGAAGCAAGTGTAGCAGGCCAGCGCATGGCGCTTCTCGGTTGGCATTTGCTCGTCATCCAGTTCCGCCGCCGCTTCGAGTTCGGCGTCGGGGATGTCCGCGAAGACCAGGTCGCGCAAGGCCATGCGGACGGCGGACAGGGCGCGGAGGAATGCGCAGGCCTGGGCTTCGTTGCGTAGGAGGATGACCGCCGGGTCGCCCTTGGCGTTGGCGAAGGCGGTGGCCAGCAGGCGGGCTTCCTCCGCGGCTTGGGCCGTCAGGGTGTCGGTCCAGAAGGCGGCCACCTCGGCGTCGTTATCGGGAATCCGGGCGCGGTTCACGCTGACGCGGGCCGCGGCGGGCGCGATCAGCCGGAGCAGGTCGGTCAGGACGGTCCGGGCCTCGGCGGTCATGCTCAGGCGGAGCTCAGGCATCGGCTTCGAGGACGGCGCTGAGGTGCCACTGCTGCAATTCGAGGGCGAGGAGTTCGGCGCGCTCGCGCTCGCCCGTCCAGACGGTCGCCCGGCCATCCTCGTGGACCTGACGCATGAGTCGCTTGGCTTCGCCGTTGGAGACGCGCAGCACGCTGACGAAAGCCACGACGACGTAGCCCGTGAAATTGATCGGGTCGTTCAGCACGACCACGTTCCATTTCGGCGCTGGAGCGACGACCGACTCGGTCTTAATCTCAGGCTGGATCTTCGGCTTGGCCATGCGGCTTCAGGTCTGCCCGGGAAACTAGCGACTCCCGGAGCTTCCGCAAGCCGTCGATGAGCTCTTTTACCTGGTCGGCGGCCGCCCCTCCCGCCGGCTGCCGTTCGATGGCGCTGGCTAGCTTGGCCAAGGCCGCGCAGCCCATCAGCGCCAGCATGCCCTTGGTCCCGTGGGCCTGCCGGGACAGTTCGCCCTGGTCGCGGCGGGCGGCCGCGGTCTCCAGTTGGGCAATCATGTCGTCGGCATGCCGCAGGTAGGACCGAGCGGCGCAGCGGAGGTCTTCCGCCTCGTCGTCCTCGGAAACCTCCAAGGCCGCCAGGAATTCGTTGCCTATCAGGGGGATCTCCGTTTCCCGGGCGGCGAAAACATCGAGTTTCTCCAATAATTCCGCCCCTCGCACGGGTTTGGCCAGGTAGGCGTCGAAGCCCGCCGCCTCGCAGCGGGCGCGGTCGGTCTCCAGCGTCATCGCGGTCAGGGCCAGCAGGCGCGTCGGGCGACGGCCGAGGGCCCGTTCCTCGGTCCGGATGGCCATGGCCGTCGCGATCCCGTCCATGATGGGCATCTGGATGTCGAGCAGCACCACGTCGAAGTCCTTGGTCCGCCAAAGCTCTAAGGCGGCGGCCCCGTCGACGGTGGCGCTGACGTGGTGGCCGGCGCGTTTCAGGCGGGTGACCGCCACCTCGCGGTTCACCTCATTATCCTCGGCGAGGAGGATGCGCAGCGGTCGGCGGGGCGGGGGGGCCTTGGTGCCGTGCGCGGACCGTTCCTCCGACCGTGGTAGGTCGCCAGCGAAGCGGGCCCATAAGCCGGTCAGTGTCACGGGTTTGAAGAGTTGGAGTTGACGGCGCAGTTCCAGTTCGGGGGCGGTCAGCAAGAGGGTGAGTTCCTGGGGGATGCCGGGGAGCCGCGGGTTGATGTCATCCGGTAGGTCGATCACCGCCCGATGGAAGGGGCGCTCGGCTTCCTCCGCGGCGGTCCAGACCGTCTCCGCTTCCTCGCAAGTCTCAACCTCTTGGCAACTGGCTTCCCACGCCTCTAGGCAGCGCTTCAGCCACTGGCGGATGTCGGGGTGTCCGCCTACCAGCAGGATGCGTTGATTCCTGAGGATGGGCGGGGCGGGCATCGAGGCCTGCGGGTTAGGGTCCACGGTCATGGCCGCGGTGAAGCAACTGCCTTGGCCGGGCTCGCTCGTCACCTTCACGTAGCCATCCATCGCTTGGACCAAGCTACGGACGATGTTGAGCCCGAGGCCGGTCCCGCCGAAGCGACGGGTGGTCGAGGCATCCGCCTGGGTGAAGGGTTCGAAGATGCTTTCTAACCGGTCGTCGGGGATCCCGATGCCGGAGTCGCGCACCGCGCACTGCGCCAAGAGGCGCTCTTGGCGTTGCTCGAAATGCAGGACGGCGTGCACTTGGCCCTGTTCGGTGAACTTGACCGCGTTGCCGACCAGGTTGGCGAGGACCCGGCGGAACTTCACCGGATCGCCGAGCACGGAGTGGGGGCTGTCCGCGCGGGTCAGGGCGGCGAGCTCGATGCCTTTGCGGCGGGCCTGATGTTGAAACTGCGCGATGACTTCCTCGAGGGCGCGGATGGGGTTGAAGGGGATGTGCTCGACCGTGATGTTGCCGCGGTCGAGGCGGGAGAAATCGAGCACGTCCCGGACCATGTCCTCCAGCTCGGTCGCGCAGCGTTGGATCTTCGCCAGTACCTCGCCGGGATCGCCAGACGGTGATTCCAAAGCCGTCTCGCAGAGGCCTTGGATGGCGTTGATCGGGTTGCGGATCTCGTGCGTCACGTTCGCCATGAACTGCCACTTCGCCGCGGCGACTTCCTCCGCCTTCTCGAGCGCGACCCGCAGCCGGTTATGCTCGTCGACCGATTCGGTGATGTTGACCGCGAAGGTGAGTAGGCCCGCGGGCAGGCCGCCACCGCCCTTGACGCGTTCGTGGGCCACGCGGACGAGGCGCGAGCGGCCATCCAAGGTCTCGAAGCGCAGGATGCTGTGCCGGACGCGTTGCCCGGTGCGGATCACCTCCTCGTCGAACTGGAGGAATTGCTCCGCCGTCGCCGCGGCGAGGATATCGCGGAGCCCGAGGTCGGACACGAAGCCGCGGTGCGGGAGGCCGAGGAACTCGTCGAGGCTGCGGCTGGTGTGGAGGATGCGTCCTTGGAGGTCGCGGAAGATGATGAAGTCGGGCGAGTTTTCGATCAGCGTGCGGGCCAGCCCCATGCCGGAGCGGGGCGTCAGCAAGGGCAGGCCGTTGACCAGGGCGTCATCCGCGAAGAGCAGCCAGACCTGGTCCTGATGCTTCGGGTCCGGCTGCATGATGATTTTCACCGCGCGGATCGGGACCTCCTTCTCGGCGTTGCGGATCTCGAGTACCCCGCTCCAGGCGGACCACCGGGCCGCATTGTAAAGCAAAGAGGAAATCGGCCGCCCGTTGTCGAGTTCGAGGAAGAGCAGGTTGATATCCATGCCCGCCCGAACCCGCCGGCCCAAGGCCCGGTCGGCCGACGGGTTGGCGTAGAGGACCAGTCCGGCCCGGTTGCATACCATGTAGGGCCAGGGAAGGAGGTCGGGGAGTGTCGACAGGTCCGCCATTCGCTGGGGGTATTACTACTCCCAGCCATCGTTGGGGACAATAATCTATATAAGGTTAAACACCTAGTTTGGCTTGAAGCCTCTCGGATAACCTTCTGGCTTTCCTCCATGCGATTCCTGCCCCTCCTGCTTTGCCCTCTCGTGGTTCTTGGTGCCCCCTTCCGCCCGGCGGACCTACCCGCCGGGTCTGCTTGGTTCGCCCATGTCGACCACGATGCGGTCAGGTCGGCTCCCTTGGGTGCTTCGCTGATGTCGCAGCCGCTGGAGGACCCGTCCTACCCCATGCCGGCCAAAGTCAAAGCCTTCCTTGAGGAGACGGGCTTCGATTACCGCCGCGACCTTCGGTCCATCACCGTCTTCGGCAACGGCGCCGAACGTCAGGCCTCCATCCTGGTTCGCCATTCGGCGGATGACCTGAAGCTGGGCGAGTTCCTGCGGAAGCAAGGGGCCAAGACGACGACCGTCGAAGGTGCCCCGTCATTGGCCTATGACTGCGGTCCCGACGGCAACGAATGCACGCTCTTCATCGCTTTCCCGCGGCCCGGCGTCGTCGCGTTGGGCATGAGCGCGCGGGATCTCGGTCTTGCGCTCCGCGCTTTGGAGTCGGACCGGACGGAGTCGGCCCTGCCTGCGCTGGTCGCCGCCGAAGGCATCGCGCAGCCCTCGGTCATCGCCGCGGTCGACCTCGCCGCGTGCGCCGAGGCGAATCCCCGCCTGCCTGCCATGGTCAAACAGTTCCGCTCTTTCGGGATGGCCGCTGGCGAGGTCGGCGACCAGGTGCAGTTCCGCTCGCGTTGCGAGATGAAGGACCCGGCGCTCTCCGATAATGTCGTCAAGATGGTCGAAGGCTTCACGTCCTTGGCCGTCGCGCGCGACCCAAAGGCCGCGTCCTGGCTGGAAGGCTTGGTCGTCAAATCCCTCGGGGCTCAGGTCAACACGACCTACCAGGTTTCGTCCCCGCGCGTGCTGGAGGAAATCGCCCGGGCTAAAGTGCGGATGGCGGAAGGGCGCGCCCGGCGCGGGGCTGGTAAGTAAGCGAACCGCTCGCCGACGGCATGCACCCACCCAGGGACGTTGGGTCTCCGGGTGGGCTGTTTTAAAGGGTGCTCAGGAAGGGACTTGAACCCTTACGCTTTATGGGCACTGGAACCTGAATCCAGCGTGTCTGCCATTCCACCACCTGAGCATGAAAGCGGACCGTTGAGCAAAGGGGGTTCCGCCCCCCTGTCAAGGTCAGGGCTTGCGCAGCGACTTCAGTAAATAGGCACAATCGAGGTCCTGACCGAATTTATGGCCGACTCGGGGCAAAAGGCCCGAACGGATGAAGCCGAGGGATTCGTGCAGACGCAGGCTGGCGGCTTGTTCGCCCGAAACCCGTGCCAAGACGGAGTGGTACCCGAGGGCTTCCGCCCGGTGGAGTAGCTCGGTGAGGAGGCGTTTGCCGAGGCCCTTGCCGTGGTGCGCGTGGTGCAAGAATACGGAATCTTCGACCGTGCCCGACCAGCCTTTCCGGGTGTTGTAGCTGGAGAGGGAGCCCCAGCCGACCACCTCGTGCCCGATTTCCGCCACGATCACCGGGTGGGCTGGCCCGCGGGCCTTGAGCCATTGGGTACGGTTTTCGTCCGTTTCGGGCTCGGTCTGCCAAGTGCAGGTGCACGTCCGCACATAATGGTTATGGATCGCGTTGATTGCGGGCGCGTCGGCCAAGGTGGCCGTCCGGAGGCGTGTTTCCATGGGGGGAGTCAAACCCCAGAAAGAAGCTGAAACAAGCCTAGGAAATCCCGTTGACAGTCAGGCGGCGGCCACCTTTGTTGGCCGACCTGCCGTTTCCATCCGGCCCTCCAGACCATGAAAGTCTCCTCCT
>Ga0209296_1000629_pt1 | contig 30173 bp, 25 predicted proteins | sample S_130206_EF_Meta_FD_187319 | JGI IMG/M metagenome (GOLD analysis project Ga0209296, IMG submission 187319) | Freshwater microbial communities from Lake Simoncouche, Canada to study carbon cycling - S_130206_EF_MetaG (SPAdes) (version 2) | ecosystem: Environmental > Aquatic > Freshwater > Lake ... | reverse complement strand
GTCGAGGCGGTCTTCCATTGTCTCTGTGAGGACCTTGCCCCGATTGGGGAGGGGCGGGAACGCGATCGTCGGCAGGTCGGCTTTGAATGGCTGCCGCTGGCCCGTCTGGCGGATTACCCCCTTTCGCCCAAGGGCTTGGGTGAGGTCATCGCCAAGGCCCTTAAAGATGGTTCGGCCACCTATCTCGGGGACGTACATTGAAGGCTTGCCAGAGGGCGTTCGTCTCCCTTTGTTCACTTTCCTCTTTATTGGGGTTATAGCTCAGTTGGTTAGAGCGCCTGATTGACATTCAGGAGGTCGATGGTTCAAGTCCATCTAACCCCACCACTTCGAAGCCCCGGCCTGGAAACCCCAGTCCGGGGCTCTTGTTAGGCGGGTTTTCCGCAGGATCGGACGACGGAACGTAACACCTTTTTTCTCGCTCAGCCACCCCCCTTGTCCCTAGCCCTATGGGACTTCATTTTCCATCATGAGCAGCACCCAAATCGTTGATATCAAAGCCCGCGAAATCCTCGACTCCCGCGGCAACCCCACCATCGAAGTCGATGTCGTCCTCGCCTCTGGCGTGCGCGGCCGCGCGGCCGTCCCGTCCGGCGCCTCGACCGGCACCTACGAAGCCCACGAACTCCGTGACAGCGACGTGAGCGCGAAGTCCTTCGCCAAGGGTATCGACCCGAAGAAGCGCTACAACGGTAAGGGCGTCCTCAAGGCCGTCGACAACGTGAACGAAGAGATTGCCTCCCTCCTCGTCGGACATGACGCGCAGGACCAGATCGGTATCGATACCGCGATGATCGGCCTCGATGGTACGAAGAATAAGAGCAAGCTCGGCGCCAACGCCATCCTCGGCGTCTCGATGGCCGCCGCCCACGCCTCCGCGGCCGCCCTCGGCCAGCCCCTCTACCGCTACATCGGCGGCCCGAACGCCAAGGTCCTCCCGATCCCGCTCATGAACATCATGAACGGCGGCGCGCACTCCGATGCCCCGGTCGACATCCAGGAATTCATGGTGGTGCCCTCCGGCGCCAAGTCCTTCAGCGAAGCCCTCCGCATGGGCACCGAGATCTTCCACGCCCTCAAGAAGGTGTTGAAGGCTCAGGGTCTCTCCACCTCCGTCGGTGACGAAGGGGGTTTCGCCCCGAAGGTCGCTTCCAACGAAGCCGCCCTCGAAGCCATCGCCGCGGCCGTCAAGGCCTCTGGTTACAAGCTCGGCAAGGAAGTCTTCCTCGCCCTCGACGTGGCCGCTTCCGAGTTCTTCGACGAGAAGACCGGTAAGTACACCTTCCACAAGTCCGACAAGTCCCAGCGCAAGTCGGCTGAGATGGTGAAGTTCTATCAAGACCTCCAGAAGCGCTACCCGATCGTCTCGATCGAAGACGGCTTCTCCGAGGCTGACTGGACCGGCTGGAAGCTCGCCACCGACGCCATGGGCGCCGACACCCAGCTCGTCGGCGACGACCTCTTCGTCACCAACACCGAGTTCCTCTCCCGCGGTATCAAGACCAAGACTGCTAACTCGATCCTCGTGAAGGTGAACCAGATCGGTTCCCTGACCGAGACCTTCGACGCTGTCTCCATGGCCCAGCGCGCCGGCTACTCCGCCATCATCTCGCACCGCTCCGGTGAGACGGAAGACGCCACGATCGCGGACATCGCCGTCGGCCTCAACGCCGGCCAGATCAAGACGGGCTCGCTCTGCCGCTCCGACCGCGTCGCCAAGTATAACCAGCTCCTCCGCATCGAGCAGGAACTGGGCAGCCGCGCGATCTACGCCGGTAACACCTGCACCTGGGGCGAATAATTCCTGGTCGTAGGCAAAACGAAGGGCCGCCCGATGGGCGGCCCTTTTTGTTGTCCGATTGAGCGGCGGTTACTTCGACTCGAGGCCGGCGGAGTTGACCGCGATGACTTCGTACTTCGCACCAGCCTTGGCGCCCTTGTCGACGAAGCGCATCAGTGCGAGCGGCTGGGAGGGAGTGTCGCCGTAGCTCATGCCTTGGAAGAGCGGGCGGCCGAAGGGGCTGGCGAGTTTCTCGGGTACGCGGCCGACGACCTGGCCGTCCTTCTTGATGAGGAACTGCCGGATACCGCTTTCGAAGTCGGCGTGCGCATCCCAGGTCAGCTCGATGCCCTCGGCGGTGGCTTTGGACGCGACGTTGAAGGGCGCGGGCGGGGGTGTGGTGTCGTTTGTAGCGCCGGTCTTCACGTATTCCGTCCAGGCCTTGGCGAAGGCCGCGTTGGGCAGCCAGTTGGATTCGGCCTTGTCGCCGGAAAATTCGCCGGCGGGCTTAGCTTCGTTGCCAAGCAGAGGCGAGACCCAGCCTTTCGATTGGTCGATCTTGCGGAGCTGGTTGCCGGATTCGGGCAGGCGGAGTTCAAGGCACGCATCGAAGAACGCGATGGAGGCGTAGCGCTGATCACCGGTCTGGTGAGAGGTGAGCGGGTCCGGGGCGAAGCCGATCGGCGCGCCCTTAGCTCGATAGGCTTTGAACATCGCCAGGTTGCCGGTCCAGGCGGTGTTGAAGCGCTTGTCGCCGTTTTCCTTCACGCCCGGGTTGGACATCATCGGGATCTCGTACGCCTCAGGCGGCAGGACGACTTCGGGAATCTGGCGTTCCTTGGTCTTGTCTTCGGGTAGCTGCCAATAGGAGTAGGCCGTGCCAGAGCGGAACCAGATAGCGACGATGCGTTCGGGGTATTTCGCCTGCATGATGCTGGACCAGAAGCCGCCGCCGCTATGGCCCCAGAGGCACCAGGGAGCGGTGGCGATCTCGGGGTGGCCGGTCTGCTTGGCGAGGTCGGCGAGGGCCTGCAGGTAGGTCTTGTCGGAGCCGTTGCGGGGGTCGCACCACATGCGGCAGTTGGCCTTATCGGGCTCGCCGATCACCGGGCCGACGAGGGCGCAGTTCCATTTGCGGGCGAGCGCCTGCCAGTGCAGATCGTCGGCGACGGTCACCGCGCCCTTGTTCGAGCCCAAGCCGCAGCCGTGCTGGTGCACGATGATTCCGCGGACGGTCTTCACGCCCTCTGGGAGCCAGAGGTTGTAGGTCGAGGCGAAGATGAGTTCGCCGGGCTTTTCCGAGGCCGGGTAGCTGACGGAGTATTTGGTGCCGTCGGCCAGGGCGGCCAAGGGCAGGAGGAGCAGGGCGAGGAGGTTTCGCATGGGGTTGTCTTATGGACAGCCAGAATCGGCTTTGGTTCAAGTCTGGGTTAGCTTATCGCCGATAGGATAGCGGATTGCGCGTAGCGGTGAGCTCGGCCAAGTTCATCGCATGGGTATACGCGAAGACTTCCTCGCCAAGCTGGCCGCAATGAAGGAATCGGCGACGGTGCGGAACGCCGCGCTACTCGCCGGCCGTCCGGCGAAGGTGCTGACGGCCGAGGAACTCGCCAAGGGGCATCCGAAAGTTTCTACGATCATCGGCTTTCAGGCGACCGTCTATGAGACCCGCATGGGCGGGTGTTTCGGCTGGTTCTGGCTGACCTTCACCACTGTCCACTGCGTGGCCATGTTTTACGGGCTTTCCCGCGGCTCTGTGAAGGTGAGTGGTGCCCTTGTTGCGCAGGCCGCCTGGTGGCACTACCTCGGTCTAGCCTTATTCTACGTGCCGTTCTTCCTCGTAGGCTTCGCCTTCACTGTCGCCCGGTATCGCATCGAGCTGACGGACGACCTGATCGTCGTGCGCTGGCGGATTCTGCCCTATGTCGGATGGACGTGGCGTCTGCCGGTTGGCGACGAAGCCAAGGTGTCGCTGGCTTTTCGAGGTTCGAGCGAGAACGATAAGCCCTCGGCGGCAATCGTGGTGGCCTCTCAGGGCAAGGATATCGACTTCGGGGCCTTCCTCGCCGATGACGTGAAGGAATTCCTCGCGGGTGCCATCCAATATTATTACGGCGAGCCTGTCGCCGCGGTCGTATCGACGCCGTTCATCCCCAACGACTGAGACTCAGCGTCCAGACGGATCGATGACGCGGAACTTTACGACGGTGTTGCTGGCGGGCTCATAGAGCACGCCGATGCGACCGTCCTTGAGGAGCGCCATGCTGCTGTAAGCGAAGGGGCCGGGGAAAGTCAGGCGGGAGCTCGCCCAAGTGCGGCCATCATCGTGCGTGAGGCGCAGCGTGCCGTTGGCGCGCCTGGGTCCGGCGGCATTAAGGAAGGCGATGGTGCTCTCATCCAGTCGAAGTAGGCTGCCTTGGCAGATCGGGTCAGGCAGATTGGCGTCTTCAGCAGCTTGAGTCCAAGTCTCGCCAGCGTTTTGAGACCAGGAGACCTTGCGAAGACTGGCTCCTTTTCTCCAGCTACGCGAATTCAGATAAAGTCCACCGCCCGCGGACTCGGCCACCTGGACTTCGTTCAGTTGGATGGTTTCAGTCTGCGGGACTTTCTCGCCGCGCTTCCAGGTGGCGCCAGCGTCGTCGCTATAGGCGACCCAGTTGAAGAAGTTCTTCTTCGCGTCCTGGGAGTTGAAGGGAATGACGAGTCGGCCTGCCTTGGGGCCAGACTTCAGCTGGATGCCGATGCCCGGGCCGGAAGCGGTGGTGATGGCTTCGTCGGGCTTTAACGTCGCGGAGACGTCGGACGGCTTGCTCCACGTCACGCCATCGTCATCGGACGTCACGTAGCAGGAGCGGTTGCCCTTGGGGTCGGCCGGGCCGACGGGCAAGCCGCCGAACTCATGTCCGCCAGCAGGGAAGGTCTGGTAGAAGAGGAAGATGCGGCCGGACTTCGTTTCCTGGACGAGGCAAGGGTTATTGCAGCTATCCGCGCCCTGTTCGTAGGCGACGACGGGCTTGGACCATGTCGCGCCTTCGTCCTTCGAGAAGGAGATCACCAAGTCGTTGCCAGCTTGGTCGGTGGGCTTGTCGCGTCCCTCGGCGACGGCGAGCAGCGTGCCTTTCTGCGTCCGTAGCAGCGAAGGGATGCGCACCGAGGGGTGGGGCAGGTTCCGCTTCGCTTCGAAGACGATGATGTCGGTTCCGTCCGCCGCGAATGCGCTAACGGAGAGCAGGCAAAGAAATAGGGCGAGTCGCATGATCAGAAATTCCAGCTGAAGAAGCCGATGGCTTCGAGTTCATCGATCATCTTCTTCGTCTCGGCGGCGTCGGGGTTGCCATTAGGCAGGCGGGCGGGGCCGAGCGGCACGCCGAGGTGACCCATCAAGGCCTTGGCCGCGCCCATGTAGCCGCGCTTGGCGAGGATATCGACGACCGGCTGAACCTTGGCCTGTTCGGCTTCGGCCAAGGCGGCGTCACCTTTCGCATGCGCCGCGATCGTGCGGAGCAAGGGGCCGGGGTTGAAGTTGTAGGTGCTGCCGACTCCGGCCGTCGCCCCTGCGCGTAGCGCCAACAGGAAACGTTCGTCGATGCCATAGGGCAGGTCGAAATGGCCGCCTTCGAGCGTCTGCGCCCGACGCATCGCGTCGAGGTCGGGATTGGAATACTTCACACCCGCGAGGTTCGGGATGATCGGCGAGGCGGCCTTGAGGAACTCGTCGACTGGGAATCCGCTGATGCCGGTCATGCCCGGAATATCGTAATAATAGAACGGTGTGCGCGGAGCGGCTTTCGCCACCAACGCGCAGCTGGCCACGAGGTCCGCCATCGTGCGGGGCTTGAAGTACGACGGCGCAATCATCGACACCGCCTTGGCCTGATTCTTCTCCGCGTGCGCGGCGAGTTGCGCGGCTTCGGTCAGGCAGTTGGCACCGACATGGACGATGACGTCGATACCGGTCGCCGGACCAACCACGGCCCACCGGTCGTTGAGCGCCGCGCGTTCGTTCGCGGTCAGTGAGCTGCTTTCACCAGTGGTCCCGCCGATGAAGACGGAGGTGATGCCGTGGCTCCGGAGGAAGGCTGCCTGCTTCTCGACGACGGCGAGGTTAAGCGAGCCGTCAGCGTGGAAGGGCGTGTGGGTGGCTGTGCAGAGGCCAGAGAATTTGAAGGAGGACATGATCAGGAAGAGGGGTTTTCGCTTGGACGGATGCAGAGCGCGATGAAGATGGAGAGCAAGGCGATGCCGGCGAAGACGCCGAAGATGGCGTTCAGTGGCATCTGCCGGTCGCGCAGGGCACCGAAGATCCAGTCGGCGAAGCCGCCGCAGCTGATGCTCACGAAATTCATCAGGCCATAGCCGGTGGCGCGATGCTGCGGCCCGACGAGCTGGCAGAGGATCGGCATACTATTACAGTCGAAGAAGCCCCAGCCGAGTCCGAAGATGATCAGGAAGAGGATGGCGACCGCCAAGGTAGAAGCATTCCCGACGCCGAAGAGGGCCGGGAGGAGGAGGAACGTGCCGATTGCGCTGACGAAGATGCGCCCACGGATATTCGTGCGCATCCAGCGGTCTGAAAGCCATCCGCCGAGCACTGCGCCGACAATGGCAGCGAGCTGCCAATAGAGTACGGCAGAGATGCCAGCTTTGCCTTGGCCGAGGTCGAACCGTTCACGCAGGATGTCAGGCATCCAGTCGCGCACGACCCACGCCGCCATGGCGGGCAAGGTGAAGTATAGGATCAAGAGCAGGAAATTCGTGTTTCCGAGCAGGGTGCTGGCGGTCGATCCGGCTGCCTGCTTAGGCTTGTCATCGTTCGACGCCGATCGGTTTCGAAGCAACAGGAAGAGCGGGAGCGAGTAGGCGATACCCAGCAGGCCGCACCACGCGAAAGCGCCACGCCAGCCGAGGTCTGGGTTATCTGCGGCGTAGCCGGCGAACCCGCCGATGATCACGCCAGCATAGATGCCCATCTGATGGAGACCGACCGCTCGCGATCGCGTCGGGCCGAGGTGATAGTCGGCGATGAGCGCCAGCGCGGCAGGGATATAGAAGGCTTCGCTGATACCCATGATGGCGCGCGTCCAAAGTAACTGGTCGTAGCTATGGACCTGGCCCGTGGCCCACGTGATCGCGGACCAAGTGAACAGGCTGAAGCAGATGACGTGGCGTCGGCTGACCCGGTCGGCGAGGTAGCCGCCGATCGGGCTGAAAATCGCGTAGACCCATTTGAACGAACCAAGGATCAGCCCCCACTGCGCCTTGGTCTGGATCTCCGGGATGTCGCCGATCATGGACGACTTCATCGTCGCGAGCATCTGCCGGTCGAGGTAGTTGAGCAATGCGACCGGAATGAGCAGCATGACGACCAGCCAGGCCGTGCGGGAGACGGAAGGAGTTTCGTTCATCGGTATTTGGCCGGGATGGGCCAGCGGGTCAGCTTAGGCGTACGGACGCCAGGGCGGACTTCGCCGCTCACGGTGACAAGGTCATCGCCGAGCCGGAGCAGGGGCGCTACGGCCACAGGGTGAGGCCAATCGCCGAGGTCGGTTACCTCGAAGGTCTCGAGATCCATGACGAGGATACGCCGCGCCAGGCCCGTGTGCGTCTCGTAGGGGTGGCCGTATTGGGTGCCGTCATCGCCCCCGACGAAGAATAGATGCGTCTGTGACAGCACGCCAGGGCCAGCGGCGCCAGCGAGCTTGTTCGGCAATCCGTGGAAGCGATTACCTTCGCCGTCGGTCGACTGGTAGGCGAGGTTCTCGTGGTAGCTACGGAATGGCTTACCGTCTTTTTCCGAGAGCGAGCAGCCGCCGCCCCAGACGAGTTTGCGGAGCCCCGCGCCGACGAGCGGAATGATACGTCCGTAGCTCGGATCGACTTCGGTCGTACGCCAAGGCTTATCGGGGTCGTCGAGGTCGAGGGAGGTCAGGGTCTGGATCGTCGTCATGTCGTCGGGCCGGGCGATGCCTCCGATGACGATCAGGTGTCCGTTAGCCGAGGTGAAGCCGGCGTAGGCGCGTGGGCGGGTCATGCTTTCGGCGAAGCGCGTGACCTTGCCATCAAGACCGACGAGCCAGACGTCCGCGCGATGACCTTCCGCGGAGGCTCCGCCGGCGATGACGAGTCCGTCGCGCTTAGGTGTCGGACAGAACGCCGCGCCGACGAGTCCTTCGGGGAGATCGCCGATCTTATGCCAACTCCAGACGCCGTCCTTGCGCGCGAGCTTGAGGATGTCCTTGTGGTATTTCCGCTGGCCGCCTTGCCACGGCATCTTGTCTGGGAAGTTGGTGCCGCCTGCGACTACGATGACCTCGCTGCCGTCGGCTTCGCGTAGGACCGCCGCCATCATGCCGGCGCGGCCGAGCGGGTCGGGTAGGTCCGGTAGCGGTTCGCCCTGCGCGAAGGCGAGCGCCGCCGCTAAGAGGCCGAGCAATGGGGTGAGGCGGAGCATGACGCCAGGGTGGGACTTTTGTAGTCCCCTTCCGGCGACCTGCCAGCCTCAACGACTATTCCGGACGAAGCAGCCAGCCTTCGGCGGAGCGGACGAACGGGCGGAGCTCGCCATTGGTCAGCGCGTAGCCGCCGGACCACTTCGTGCAACCGGTCGAGAGGACGTTGGCCGAGCCTTCTTCGGCTTCGGTCCAGGTGTCGGTAGACTTATCGTAAGAGAGGACCGACTTCGGGTAGCCAGGGTGCTTGGCAGCCTCGACCTTGCCGGCCAGTTTGCCGTCGTCGCCACCGAGCACGAGGATTTCGTTATCGAAGACCGGGCAGGGTGAGGGCGCGCCGGCGACGGCACGCGGCATCGCGGAGAGGCGGCGCCATTCCTTACCGAGCGTGAAGGCGTGACAGTCGGAAAGGAATTCACGTTCGACGCCCTTGGCTCCTGGGCTCAGCGCGACGCCGCCGAAGAGGAAGAACGTGTCTTTCGTGCCGGCGGACTGGGCGAGCATGCGACCAGAGCCAGCGCAAAGGGGGAGTTCTTTCCAGCCGGCGTTGAGATTGGCGAGGTCGATGGCGAAGGCGCTGGAGGAGGCCGCGGTGGCGTCCGGGCGTTCGGTGCCGCCGGCGACGATGACCTTGCTGCCGACGAGCGCGCCGGTCGCGTAGGCGAGTGGGCGGGGGAGGAACGGGAAGGGGCGGACCTTGAGTTCGCCTTCTTCGACCGACAGCGTGTAGCAATCGGCGTAATGGCGATGCGAGTCCGCGCCACCGATCATCAGGAGGCCTTGGCGGATCGAGACGCTGACACCGTAACCACAAGGGCGAGGCAGCTTGCCGAGGGACGCCCACTTCTTGGAGCGGGTGCTGGCGAGGGAGAATACTTCGTCATGCCAGACTTTGACGCCGCCATCCCAAGCCGGCTTGTCGGGGAAGTTGGAGCCACCCCCGCAAAGGAGAAGGTCGCCGGAGGTGCCCACGAAGGCGCCGCCGAAGCCGGGGGCATTGGGAGTTTCAGGAAGTCGGGTCCAGCGCATGGGAATACGCTTAAGGAAGACAGGCCGCACAAGGGTGTCCAGAGATTAGGGGACCGCGGGGCCAATGTCATCGCGCACCCCCGCCAATCTGTGCATTTCGCCTGATTGCAGAGTCTTTCTGGGGATAAGATCCTCCGAGGTCGGGCGGAGGATTTGTTTGACAGAGACGCCCCGACCTTGCCTTGATTGGACTCCTTTCGCACTGCCTGGTAGCTCAGCGGTAGAGCAGGTGACTGTTAATCACTTGGTCGTAGGTTCGATCCCTACCCAGGCAGCCAGAAAGGACTCTTTCCTCACCCCGGCCCACCGGGGAAGGTCCGTAAACCTTCTCCTTGACCATCCAAGGGGTTGCGGGAGGATGCATCCACTATGGGCCAACAGAGCAATAAAGTCATCAAGCGCCGCCGTCGCCGCGCCTACCTCGAGCGCAAGAAGGATCGCGTCAAGGTCGCTCGCGCCGCCGCGAGCAAGAAGAAGGCCAAGAAGTGAGGCGAGCGGTGAGCCAGGCCTCTGCGTGGGCCGCGCTCGCTGCGCTGCTCCTCTCGGGTTGCGATACCCCCGTGGCGTCCTCGGATGAGGTGCCCGGTATCGCCTACGTCAACGAACGTCGCCGGAGCGAAGCCGATGTGGCCCGCGCCTCGGAGGCTTTCTACGCCAAGGAGCATCATGGTGCCGACGTGGTCTACCGCACGGAAGAGGATTCCCGTCCGGGTTATTATTTCTTCGTGAAGCTCGACGTCGTGCCGCCGACCGACGGACGTCTGGTGCTTGAAGTGGTGCGTAAGGAAAACACGCCGCCTGAGCGTTATGATTTCGCGGTGAACCTGAAGCCGGGCTTCCCGTTTGGCGAATACGTGATCGGGCTCACCGGCAAGCAGTCCGGCGACTCCAAGTGGCGCCCGATTGCCTGGCGTGTCTCGGTGGTCGACGCCAAGGGTAAGTTCCTCGCCTCGAAGCACAGTTTCCTCTGGGGCACGCCTTCGGACCTCGCTCGCCGCTAAGTCCGATGGCCTCGGCGGAGTGGACATCTTGGCGGCCGTTGCGGCTCGCCGAGGATGTCCCTGCCGGCACGCTCGCCGAACAGATGGATGGCGGGCAGGCTTTTCGCTGGTCGCTGGAATCCGACGGCAGCTGGGTAGGTGTCTTCGGCCATACGCTCGCCGCCGTTCGCTCCGGCCCGCACGGCTTGGAGTGGCGCGGGCAGAAGGGCGCGTCGCATGCCGAGTCCGCGCTGCAGCGATATCTCGACGCGGAGGGTGCCCAGGCCCGGCTCTCCGAGGCGTTACCGTGGCGCTCTGACTCCGTGCTCCGGTCCGCTCGTGCGGCTTATCCGGGGCTCCGCATTCTGCGCCAAGATCCGCACGAGGCTCTCATCGGTTTTCTCTGTAGCTCCAATAAGCGCATCCTGCAGATCCGCGTCATGGTTGCGGCGTTGGCAGCGAAACTCGGCACGCCGTTGGGCGGTGGTTTCCATGCGCTGCCTTCCTGGGAGGCCATCGCCACCGCCGATGAAGCGGTGTTGCGCGCCTGTTCCTTGGGCTATCGCGCGGCTTATCTCCGAGGTACTGCGAAGAAACTGATCGCCCGCCCGCGCTGGGCCGAAGAGTTCGCCGCCATGACGACAGCCGACTTGCTGGACGAATTGCAGTCGCTGCCCGGCGTCGGCCCGAAGGTTGCCGCCTGCGTGGCGCTTTTCGGCTTCGGCCGGCTGGAAAGCTTTCCGGTCGACACCTGGGTCGTCCAGGCGCTCGCCGATGCCTATGGTCTTCGCGGATGGAAGCCCGCTCAGCTGGAACAGTTCGGCAAGGCGCACTTCGGCGAGGCCGCCGGCTTGGCGCAGCAATACCTTTTCTCCGCTATCCGCAACGGGCGACTGACGAGTGCCGAAGTCAGCGTGCCGAAGAAGCTGAAGCGCCCCAGACCCCGGAAATAATTTCGGGAGTCAAGGTCGACGCCGGTTCACCTGCGGCGACTAGGCGGCCTTCCGACAGCACCATGACCGCATCGCAGCGTTTCGCGAAAGAGAGGTCATGCGTCGCGACGACGCAGGCGCCACCGGCTTGAGCGAAGGCGAAGATGGCCTGAGCGACGGCTTCTTGTCGATTGAGGTCGAGCGCGGCCGCTGGTTCGTCGAGCAGCAGCGTTCCGCCGAACGGTTCCGCGAGCGCGGCGAAGGCCATCGCGAGGTGCGCGCCTTTTTGTTCGCCGCCGGACAGCTCGGAGAGTCGGCGGTCGGAGAATTCACCGAGTTGGAGCATCGTTAGCCAATGTGCGTAGCCGGTGGGGTCGCCGATGATGTCGCCGAGGTCGGAGACGCGATAGTCCCACGCGCTGACGGGTTTCTGCGCGCAGTAGGCGCGGGTTTGGGCGCAGGTCGCCGCATCGATGATCCGCGGATCATATCCGCCGACTTCCAATTCACCGTCGGAGGGCAGTAGACCCGCCATGGCGCGTAGTAGCGTCGTCTTGCCTGCGCCGTTAGGGCCCACGATGGCCACGGTCTGTCCGCGGGCCGCGGAGAGGGATACGCCGTCGATGATGCGCCGACCGGCGATCTCGACGCCGAGGCCGAGCGCGTGGATCAAAGCGTCACTCATGGCGCCCCCTTGCTATCCAGATGAAGAGAGGTGCGCCGAGGATCGCGGTCACCGCCGCGGCGGACAGCGGGGCCTGCGGCCATAGGCCACGTCCGATGGTGTCAGCGGCCAAGAGCAGAGAGGCTCCGAGCAGGGCTGATAGCGGCAGGACGTGCGCATGGCGGGGGCCGACCAAGGCGCGGGCGAGATGAGGCGCCAGGAGGCCAATGAAGGCTACTTGGCCAACAAGGCAGGTGGCGGCCGCGGCGGCCAGCGCCGTCAGGATTACGGCCTTGCGCCGCGTGCTGCCGACATCGCTGCCGAAGCCGCGGGCGGCGTCTTCGCCGAAGGACAGAAGATCCAGCGCACGTGCGAGCGGGAGGAGGAGCAGGGCAGCCGCGAGGCAGAGCAGCACCGGCAGCCAGGTCAGCTCAAGTGTGGCCATCCCTAGCCAGTCGCCGTAAGCTCCGTTGGTCAGCAGTTCGCGCGACTCTCCGCTGCGTGAGGCGATGACAAGGGTGCCGGCGGCGGTGAAGGCGTTGAGGCCGAGGCCGGTAAGCAAGAGCCGGGAGGAGGAACCCCCGCTACCGATCAGCGTCAGCAAGGCGGAGGTGCCCAGCGCACCGCTGAACGCCGCGGCGGGGATGAACCAGGCGCGTTGCCACGCGGCTTCCGGGAAGAGTCCCAGCAGGACGGCGATGCCGAAGAGCGCGCCGCCGAAGACGCCGGTGAGTCCCGGGTCGGCGAGCGGATTGCGGAACACGCCTTGTTGCGCGGCGCCGCCGATGCCGAGGGCGAGTCCAGCCGCGAGGGCCGCGAGCACGCGGGGTGAGCGGAGGAGGACGAGGGAACCGCCGTCACCCCAGCCAAAGCCTTGGGTGCCGACAGAAAGGGCCAGGACGACGAGGCCTGCCAACAGGACGCAGCCTGCCATCCATGCCTTCGTCGCCGTCATCAGCGACCGAGTTCCTTGAGTAGGTCGCCCAGGGGATTGCTCTTCTTTGGCGCCGGCGTGTTGGTCGCGGGAATCTTACCAGCGGGAGTGATCTTAGTGCCGGAAGTGCCTTGCGTCGGATTATCAGGACGGGCGTTCGCGGCCGAGCGGACGTTGTCCACGGCTTGCTGGAGTTTCTCGACGAGGTCGGTCTTCACCTGGTTCAGTGAGCCGCTCACGTTGACGCCCGGGCCATCGGTGAAGCCGTCCGTCGGCGAGGGTCCGATGCCGAAGCCCAGCGCCTGGAAGTATTGGGCGTATTCGCCCGCTCCGCGCATCTGGGTGCTGAAGAGCATCGGCCAGTCGGTGAAGCCCGTCTTCGGGTCGACGGTGATGCCGCCCTTGGCGGTCAGGTGCAGGACCTCGTTACGGATATCGGCCGACTCGAGCTTGATCGTGCCCGAGGCGAGGCGCGTGGCCTTGACCGTAGCCGAGCTATATTGGAAGTCCGCGACGGCTTTCTGCAACTTCGCGGCGGCGGTCATGGCCGCGCCAATCTTGGCGATTTTTTCGCCCTGCTGTTGGTTCTTGGAAAGAGCCCCAGCGATCATCGCGAGGCCGCCCAGCGTTTCGCCAATGTCGCCGGCTTTGTTCGCCGACAGTGACATGCTGCTACTCTTGTCGCCAAAGGCGCGAATTCGACCGCCCTTGGACGTAAGCTGCGTATCGACCTGGAGCTTGCTGACGAGTTCGCCGGGCGTGCCGCAGAGGCTCGTGAGCCCCGCGGTGGCGTCCGCGCGGCCTTGGAGGAATTCCTTCACTGCGGGGAAGGCCTGCGCGACGCTTCCAAACTCGAACTGGTTCAGCGATACCGTGGCCGAAAGGGAATAAGGTCCGTTGCTGATCGAGGGTTGGAAGGCGAGCTGTCCGCGGCCGCTGAGATTGCCGTCGGCGAGCTTACCGCTGAGCTGCGTTAGGCGGATGGCCTTTTCCTCGGCGTCCGCGCGGACGACGACCTTCTCGGCGCTGATACCGTAGGCCCTAGCGGTGCCGATTGTCAGCTGGAGTGAGCCGCTTTGGTTGTTCCAGAACGGCGTGCGGTCCGGCTTCGGCGGAGCGCCGTTCACGGAGATATCTTCTTCGCTCTTGGGCAGAAGGGAAAGGAAGTCGTCGACATCGACGTTGTCGATAGCCACAACGGCCTGCCAGTCGGTCTTGGCGCCAGTGGTCTTCTGCGTGAGCGTGAACTTGCCGCCGCTGAGATTGGTGGCCTGGAGCTTAAACGAACCTTCGGCGCTGAGGCCGTTGGCCGCGGGCACATACTTGCCGGCGAGGGCCGCCGTCTTGATGCGTCCCTCGCTCTGCTTGAGGCCGACTTCGCGGACCTGAAGCGTGACGTTAATCTCGCCAGTCTGGGAGCGATCAGCTGTCGCGCGATACTGTCCGCCCGTGACGATGTTCAGCGGGCCGGCGAAAGGCTGTTCGGCGAGCGCGCCGAGATCCCCTTCGAGCTTCAGGGTGGTGCCGGCGTCGCCCAGGCCGAGTTTGATGTCGCCCGAACCCAGGATGCGGCTGCGGTTTTTCAGTTCGGCCTGGTTGAAGCCGATGATCGTGGATTTCTCGCCGACCACGAGGTCGAGGCTTGCGGCCAGGTCGCAATCCTTGACCCACAGCTTACCGGTCCAGATGACGCTGGTACGCGTGAAAGAGAGCGGTGCGCCTTCCGTGCGCACGAAGAGCCCTTCACGACTGAAGCCGGCGACAAGATCGGCGCGCTTCAGATCGCCGGTCAGTTTGAGGCCGGGGACGACTGCCGAGAGGGATTCGAGCGGCAGGTCGCGTGCGGAAGCTTCCACGAGCACGCCAGTGGGCTTGGAACCGTCGAGCGCGAGCGGCTGGCGGAGCTTGAGGGAAAGGAGGTTCAGCCCTTGGCGGAAGATGCGCGCGTCCGCGGAACTGACGACGGGCGCTTTGCCGGCGGCGCGCTCCACGGTGGTCTGGGCGCTCACGCGGATACCCTTGAGTTTATCGACCGGCAGGTCCTCCCAATTGGGCTGGGAGGCGAGCTCGACAATGCCCACGTTGACGTTGGCGATGGCGGACCAGGCGCCATCGGCCCCGGGCCGGAGGGTGAGCGAACCCGTGGCGATATTACCGGCGGCGCAGCCAAGGCTGAATGGGGCGAGGGAGATCGCACCGTCCTCAGACTTGATGGGGAGTTCGGCATCGATCTCGCGCATGAGTGCCTTGCCGCCGCGTTCGAGTGTGACGCCGCGCAGGCTATGCGTGCGGATGCTGGTGACGGCCGGCTTGCCGTCCTTGAAGGAGATTGAAGCTTCGCCCGTCCAGCGGCCGGCCGTCGCGATGATATCGGCGGCGGCGAGGAAGGGGTTAAGCGCCATGAGGTCGGCGTCGTTGGCGGCGATGGTCACCGTCGCGTCATTGGCGTTCTCGGGGAGTAGGCCACCTTTCCACGTCAGTGTCTGCGGGATGGCAAGCGTCACGCCATTGCCCGTGATCGCGAGACTGTTGACCGCGAAGCCGCTGGTGGTGCTCTGCGCGTTTGCCGCGAGCTTCCATTCGGAACGGCTGTTCTTGGCGAGCGACTTTGAGAATTTACTCAGGTCTGACCACAGTGCCTTGAGATCGGCGCTGGCCTGCCAGCGCGCGCCTTCGAGTTCGCCTTCGGCTTTGCCTGAAAGGCGGACATCGGGCAGCTGCTGGCTCAGGATGCCGAAGCGGGTCGGGTCGACGTCCAGCTGCGCGTTGACGGTCGTGCGTCCGGCGAGATGGTTGCCGGAGAGTTTCACCGCCGGACGGCTGGCGGAGTCGCTGAGCGTGCCGTTGAAGTTTAGGCCGGGCTTGCCGGCGGAGCTGGCCGCATTGAGGACGAAGCCGACGGAACCGGCGGCGATCGGGCTGGCATCCTTGGCCGCAAGTTCAAGGTTTAGGCTACCGACGTCGGCGATCAGGTCATCGAGGCCGACGCCATCGGCGCCGAGTGGACGACGGAAATCTGCCTTCAATGTGATTTCGCCGCGAGGGTCGGTCATCTGTTTGCCTACGGCGAAGCCCGGCCACGCGATGCCGGCGCGAAAGTCGGCCTTACCGCGGGTGTCGAACTCGTCGCCGCGGACGCTGAAGCGCAACAGCGTGCCGTCAGCGAGCTTCACGCGTCCCGAGACGGCGTAGGGTCCGAGTACGATGGGCGGCAAGGTCGTCTTGGTCGCGATTGCAGATCCGACCGTCGTATTCTTCGAGGTCGGCTTGCGTTCGCTCAGATCGACGTCGAGCGTCTTGACCTCGAGGCTGCTGAGGGCGTAGGTGCCCTTGATGATCGAAAAAATCTGCGCTTCGCCCTTAATGGCGGCGGCGGAGATTTTTGTGCCATCCGGAAGGGTGAGGTCGATACCTTCAGCCGAGAACTTTCCATCAAGGGAGGCTTCGACGCGGGCGATGCCGCCCTTGATCTTGGCGTCGGCGAGGATGCCTTTGATGCGAGCACCCAACGGTTCGGGGCGGAGCTGGGATTCGACCCAGAAAAGGGTGGCTCCGAGGACGACGGCAAGGATGCCGACGCTCCAGAGGGTAAAGCGGAGAACGCGGGACATAGGGACGGGCGTTCATCTTGCCCTGTGGCTTTGACCGGGCAACAAAAAGCCCGGTGGAATTGCTTCCACCGGGCGAAATCTGCCGTTTGGACTGCTTAGGCCTGCGGGGTCTGGCCGCCCGTCGTGCCGCCCTGAGGGGGCTTGGGCTTGGAGGCCTGGCCGACGGCGCGTTTGCGGCGAAGGTAGGACGCCTTCATCGCCTCGACGCTGTCGTCGACGTCCATGCTGTAGCAGGCCATGGTAGATTCTTTCGTCTGGCTCATCATGCGAGTACGGCCGTAGCGCATCTCCTTCGCGGCCATGACGGCATCCTCGTCGAGGAGACGCTTAAGGTATTCGATCTTCTGCTTGGCCCAGTCCGAGAGTCCGGGGCGCTTCAGGAGCTCTTCGAAAGCCAGCTTCGCTTCGGTGAACTTGTGGCTGCGCGTGAGCGCCTCGATGACCTCGATCTTCTCCGCGACGACCGCTTCGTCGATCAGGGCGGAGACGTCGGCGTCGACCGGCAGGACGGAGAAGGCGGCGAGGTCCACTTCCGGGAGCGCAATCAGCGCCGGACCGAATTTGACCAGCTCGCCTTCCTTCGTGATTGCCTCGAAGTTGACGGCCGCGAGCGCGTCGGCCTTGGCGAGGGAGCCGATCTTCAGTTCGATTACTGCGACGAGCGACGCGTCCCAGGGGAGCGTGCCGAGCTTGCGGCTTCGGGTGGCGCCGTTCTCGAGGATTTCGCCGACCAGGCGGACCTGCACGTCGCTACCGCCCTGTACGCTGACCTTCACCTGGCGGAGGAAGGAGTTGGAGATGATGGCGAATTGCTCTTCGAAGGCTTCGTCGAGGTCGTCGGCCGTCTGACCGAAGTTGGCGACGCCTTCACCGGCGGAGGCCATGCCCGTCATCAGCGATTCGTTGAAGCCGTGGCCGAGGCCGACGGTGGAGGTCGTGATGCCGGCGCCGGCGGCCTTGGCGACCTGGGCGAAGATTTCCTGTTCGTTGAGCAGGCCTTGGTTCGCCTGGCCGTCACTGAGGAGGATGACGCGGGCGATACGATCCTTGCGGGTGAAGGGTGCGAGCTGCTTCACGCCTTCTTCCCAGCCGCCGAAGAGGTTCGTCGAGCCGCGGGCATCGATAGCGTTGATGCGCAGAGCGAGGGCTTCGCGGTCGGTGACTGCGATCAGCGACTGCACGACTTCGATGTGATCATCGAAAGCGACGATGGTGACGCGGTCATCGTCGCGGAGTCCGCGGACGATGCGGACGGCGCTTTCGAGGGCCGCGGCGATGGGACGGCCGGACATCGAGCTCGAGCGGTCAATGACCAGGGCGAGGTCGAGGGGGGCGCGAGGGGTCTCCGTGACGTCCGCCGGTTTGGCCGGGGCGACGAGACGGACGAGGACATGCGTCGCATCAGCGGCGGCGCGGAGGAAGCCCTTCTTCAGGGGCAGGATTTCGATCTTGGGTTGGTTCATGGGAGGAATCATCGCCTCCACTATGTGCCACCCCTCTTAAAATGTCAACACCACCAGAGATACTTTCTTGTAATTAGCACACGAAAGTTACTGTCATAATTATAAGTACTTGTTCATCAATGCCTTGCTGAAATTATCCACAATCTCTTGCAGTTCGTCTTTCGTGGGTGTGATCCGACTGTCGATATTGAAGTGGGCTTCGCACCAGTGGGCTAAGCGGAGTTTGGTCCACCTTTCCGTCTTAGGTTCGTCCCCCCGGGTGGTGGGGTTGAATGCCAGAAGTTGTTCGAAGAGATTGCGGGCAGCCGGGGTGAGGTCGTCGCGCGCCATCTCCTTTTTTATCATCATGCGAAGGGCTTCGGCGGGGCTTTCTTCGCTATCGGCGATCTGTCTGAGCTGCTGGACTGTCGAGTAGCTGGTCTTGCGGCGGAACTTGGGCGATGACATGTCCGGCATTTCGCTATCGCGGGCCGAGAAGAGAACGGGCGAGAGGCTGCGGTCTGGCTTATAGGACCGGACGGGAGAGGGTTCAGAAAGGGTATCGGCGTCGCTGCTGCGCGTACGGAAGAAGAGCTTTTCGGCCTCGGTGGGTGTGGCTAATTCGTCGATCAGCTTATTGAGCTGCGAGACTTCGCGGTTGTCGTGCAGGAGCGTACGGATGCGGTCGAGGTCCCAGCCGCGCTCGGCGAGGAGACGAGCCAGGAGTAGCTGTCTGACTTGAAGGGGGCCGAAGTTCGCCTTGCGGCGGTCGTCCGGGGCGCGCTCCGGCTTGGAGAGCAGGCCTTCGTAGGCGTAGAAGCGCACCAGGCGTTCGGTCGAGCGGTGGCGATCGCCGAACCCGAGGGAGGCGAGTTTATCCGAGACGAAGGCGGCCAGGTCCTCGGCGGTGCCAAGGAATTCCTCGTCGTTCAGTTGGGCGGATAGCTTGAGCATGGCTTGGAATAGAGACATTCTGCTGTCAGCATCTCAGAAAGGGCAATAATATAGTGAAAACGCTGCTGTCAGATTACCCCTAAAAAGAAGCAGGCCGTCCGGTGTCGGACGGCCTGCGAGCCTGCTCCCTCTGAGGGGGGCTTACGAGTTGTGGCTGTAACCTTCTTCGCCGTGGTCCGAGATATCCAGACCGCGGGCCTCTTCTTCTTCGGTCGGGCGGAGGCCGATGAGAGCCTTCACCACGTAGGCGAGGATGGCAGTGGCGACCAGGGAGATGATCAGCGTGACGCCAATCGCCTTGAACTGTTCGATGTAGAGGGTCTTGCCTGCGATGATGTCCTTCAGGTTGGTGGCGAGGTTACCGTTGGCGTCGGTCGTGGCGCAGATGCCGGTCACGATAGCACCGAGGGTGCCGCCGACTGCGTGGACGCCGAAGGTATCGAGCGCGTCATCGTAGCCGAGCTTGGCCTTCAGGTAGACGACCGCCAGGAAGGGTACCACACCGGCGAGGACGCCGATCAGGACCGCGGAGTTGGCGGAGACGAAGCCTGCGGCGGGCGTGATCACGACCAGGCCGGCGACGGCACCGGAGCAGAAGCCGAGGACGCTGGCGTGTTTGCGGATGATCCATTCGAGGGCAGCCCAGGTGAAGGCACCGACCGCAGCGGCGAGCGTCGTGGTAGTGAAGGCCTGAGCGGCAACGCCATCGGCGGCGAGAGCCGAGCCGGCGTTGAAGCCGTACCAGCCGACCCAGAGCATACCAGTACCGACCGCGCAGAGCACCATGCTGTGGGGCGTCATGGACTTCTTACCGAAGCCGATGCGGGGTCCGAGGATGATGCAGAGCAGGAGCGCGGACCAACCGGAGGTCATGTGAACCACGGTGCCGCCGGCGAAGTCGATCGCCTTGATAGCGGCCTTGGCGTTCCAGACGCCGTTCATGTCGCCGGTGATGCCCCAGATGGCGTGGGCCATCGGGAAGTAGACGAGGAACATCCAGCCGAGCATGAAGAGCATGACCGCGGAGAACTTCATCCGTTCAGCGATGGCGCCGACGATGAGGGCCGGGGTGATGATCGCGAACATCAGCTGATACATCGAGAAAACGTTCTGGGAGATCCAGTAAGCGTAGTCGGTGTTCGGGGCGGAGGTCACTCCGTTGAGGAAGAAGAACTCGCTGCCGCCGAAGACGTGTCCGAGGAGCGTGCCGTCGAAGCTCTTACCGAAGACCAAGGAGTAACCCACGGCCCACCAGAGGATCGCGACCATGCCCGCCAGGCCGAAGCACTGGGCGACGACGGAGAGGATATTCTTCGCGCGGACCAGGCCGCCATAGAAGAGGAAGAGGCCGGGGAGCGTCATGAAGAGCACCAGGGCGGCGCAGACCATCATGAAGCCATTATGGCCAGGAGCGGCGACGCCGACGGTCGGCGTGGTGAGGCCGGCCGGAATGGCACCCTTCGCATCCTTGAGCGAGGCGGTGGGATCGCCGTTGCCGATGGCAGCCTCAAGGCCGGCGATGCGCTGTTCAAGCGAGGGAGCCGGCGGAGGCGGAGGGGTTTTGGCCGCTTCAACAGCGGGTGCAGCCGCCGGAGCGGGCGCGTTCTGCGCAGACGACAGATAGGGCACTGCCGCCAGAGCGAGGAGGGTGAGAGTTCGTAGCAGGGAGTTCATGGCGAGAGGTCATTCGCAACCCCCGTGCCAACCGCCACCTTTCGAGCCGAAGACTTGAATGTGCTCAAAAAACAACTGAACCCGCCCGCAAGCCTGCTCGAAAAAAAGCAGCCCTGCGGGCGGCGGTCAGGAAAACGGCCTTAATTATGGTAATAGCCTTCTTCGCCGTGGTCCGAAATGTCGAGGCCCTGAGCCTCTCCTTCTTCCGTCGCACGCAGACCGATGGTCGCCGCGACAATTTTCGCGATGATCCAAGTCATGATCAGCGAAACCGCGATGCAAAGCAACATGGCGAGGAGCTGGCCTTTGAGCAGGCCCTTTGAAATGAGCGCACCCCCAGTCGGATTCGCCTGAGCATTCATGAGCAACGCAGTCGCGAGAGCGCCGATCGTGCCGCCTACACCATGTACCCCAAAGGTATCGAGCGCGTCATCGTAGCCGAACTTTGGCTTAAGCACCGAGCAGGCCCAGTAGGAGATTGTTCCGGCGAGCAGGCCGATGAGCACGGCGGAGGTAGCGGAGACGAAGCCGGCGGCGTTGGTCACGGTGGCGAGGCCGGCGATCGCGCCGGAGCAGAGACCGAGTACGGAGATTTTGCCGCGATGCACTTTCTCCACGGCCGCCCATGCGAGCGTGGCGGTGGCGGCACCGAGCGTCGTCGTGAGGAAGGCCTGGATGGCGATGCCGTCAGCCGCGAGCGCGGAGCCTGCGTTGAAGCCATACCAGCCAGCCCAGAGCAGACCCGTGCCGATGACGCAAAGCACCATGCTGTGCGGGGTCATTGGGCGTTTGCCGAACCCAGCACGGGGGCCGACGAGGATGCAGAGGAGGAGGGCGGACCAACCGGAACTCATGTGCACGACGATGCCGCCGGCGAAGTCTGCGGCCTTGAAGGCGGCGTCGGCGTTGGCGATGCCGGAGAAGTCACCGGTGGCACCCCAGACAGCGTGCGCGATGGGGTAGTAGACGAAGATCGTCCAAAGGAGGGAAAAGAACATGACCGCGGAGAACTTCATGCGCTCGGCGACGGCGCCGATGATGAGGGCTGGCGTAATCGCCGCGAACATCGCTTGGAAGAGCGCGAAGGTTGCCGACGAGATACCGGTTGCGTAGGCCGCGTCAGGCGTGAAGCCGAGGCCGGCGAAACCAAAATGCTCGCCGCCACCAAAAATATGACCGACCAGACTGCCGGCGTAGCTCTTTCCGAAGACGAGGCTGTAACCGAAGCCCCACCACATGAGGATACCCATGGCGGTGAGGGCCAGGCATTGGGCGGCGATCGAGAGCACGTTCTTGCTGCGGACCAGACCTCCGTAGAAAAGGAAGAGTCCTGGGATACACATCATCAGGACGAGCGCGGTACTCACCAGGACCCAGACGTTGTCACCGGTGGAGGGAGTAGGAACAGCAGAAATAAGCATAATGCTTTTTATTAAGCAAAATTCGTGCCATAAAATAATCAGGACTGGCAACTCGCTTGCCTTCGTGGGAATTCGGGGTAATTTTGTTTTTATCCATGAAACGCCTGCTTAAAGTTGAGCATGCTGCCTTATTTTGTGCATTATTTTCCGCACAACTATCCGCAGCCGAACCGGCCCAGCCCAAGAACTGGGTACTGGCTGCGGATTATCAATATCGCGGCACCGATGCCGTGAGCCATTCTGGTGGCGTGACCGGCGAGTTCGGCCGTTCCCGCACGGGTGCGGAGTTGATCTATCAGACGCCTGATCGCGCGGTTGACCTCGAATGGTACAAGTATGCTCACCGTTTCAGCGGCGCGATCGCCGGTACGGACCGTTCTTATGGTGATACGACCGACGTCATGGTCACGGGTTTCCGCCAGTGGGATTGGAATCAGAAGTACGGCGTCCAGCTGATCTACGCCTTGGAGTTCGCGGCCGAAGAGGGCGTGAGTCTCGGCAGCTCGCATCGCTGGGGTCTAGGCGCCGCCGCCCGCTGGCGCCCCGACGCCGAGACTGACATCGCGCTCGGCGTGCTGTTGGAGGATCGCTTCGAGTCCTCCCTCCTGCCCATCCCTTATATCAAGGCCACCTGGCGTCCGTGCAAATACGCCGAGGTCGAATTGCGCACCACCGGCCTGCAGAACGGCATCATCGTCCGGGGCTTCCTGACCGAGGACCATGCGACCACGATCGACCTCACGGTCGCCTATGAAACCTTGAGCTTCGCCCTGACCGACGGTAGCTACGGCTCGCGTGCAGTCGCCATCGGCGAAGTACCGATCCGCGTCGGCGTGACGCAGTTCCTGGAGAAGTCTGGCACTTGGTTCGTGCGCGGTTCCGCCGAATGGGTCGCCTACGCCCGCCATAGCTTCAAGCACGACGGAGAGACCCAGGGCTCATTCCAGCCCGGCGCCCAGTGGGGCCTGGCCGCGCGCGTCGGCGCCCGTTTCTGATTAGAGGCGGCGCACCGCGAGCGCGTGGAAGGCGATGATCGCCAAGAGCCAGATTAGGTTCATGGCGATTAGGCCGCAGCCGTCTGCAGCCATTCGTCGCGGCGGCTAATGGCCACCTCGAGGTCGTGCGTGCGGAGCGAGCGGCGGACGCGGCGCTTGGTGAAGTCCGCGAGGTGCTCGGTGTAGTGCAGCCACCAGGTCCCGTTGTTGTTCCAGAGATGGTGAAGGCGGTTGTCCTCGCTGACGCGGATGGACAGCTTGGGGGTCGGCGGGCGGGCGGTGGTGTCGTTGGTGTTGATCATGGTGGGCGGCGGTGAAAGAGGCGCGCATCACGATCAATCCACGAGGGACTGTGTTTTAGCCTTTCGGCTCTCATCTCGGCGCCTTTCGGCTCCGATAACCACCGCGGCCTTTGAGGGGCTCGGTTGGTGCAGGTTCGGCTTTCGCCCGTCCTGCTCGTAATGCGTCTGATAATGAACTGACGACACTGTGGGCGATGGGGCGGGAAAAAGCAAGTGTGCCGTAGATTGCAGAGTGTCATAAGAGGCTCGCAGTCTGCCTGGTCAGCCGGGGCTTGCGAGGGGAGGGCCCCGCCCTAGCGTATCCTCGATGGGTTTCTTCCGCTTTCGTAAAACGATCTCACTCGGGAAATTCTTCCGGATTAATGTCTCGAAGACTGGAGCCTCGTTGTCGGCCGGCCGTCCCGGCGCCACGGTCAACGTCCGGAAGGATCGCGTCGATGGCACGGTGGGAATTCCCGGCAGCGGACTCTCCTATAAGGAACGTCTCTCGAATCGCGGCTGTGCGTCTGTGCTCCTCTTCGCGCTGATGCTGGCGTCGACGCTTGCGGGCGTTGTCGTCTGGGCGCGCTGAACGCGGTTTCGTCGGAAGCGTTGACGCTTCCGACGATCTTCGCCGCAAGTGCCCGGGAAAGGACTCGAACCTTCATGCCTTTAGAGGGCGGCGGATTTTGAGTCCGCTGCGGCTGCCATTTCGCCACCCGGGCGGATTGCGGACATGCATTCATTCCGCGAGCGTCGGAGCGTGCAAGAAAAACCGTGCCCGTTAGTGCTGCACGTAGCAGGCGGAAATGCGGACAACAAAAAAGGCGCTCCTTGCGGAGCGCCTTTTGGCGGGAATCTCGCGAGAGATTACTTGGCGCCGAGGATCGCGTCCTTGGCGGCCTTAGCCACGCGGAACTTGACGACCTTCTTAGCCTTGATCTGGATGGTTTCGCCGGTGGCAGGGTTGCGACCGAGGCGAGCCTTGCGGTGGACGAGGACGAGCTTGCCGAGGCCGGGGAGCGTGAAGGAGTTCTTCGCGTTCTTGTAGGCGAGGGCAGCGACGATCTCGAGGATCGCGACGGCCTGCTTCTTGCTGATTTCAGCTTTTTCGGCGATGGCGCTGGCGATTTGGGACTTGGTGAGGGCTTTGGACATGTTGGTTATGGGTTGGTTGTGCAGTGATGCGGGTGTATTAAGTATCGAAGCGTACGCTGAAAACCAGCGAAAAATAAGGGCAGGGTGCAGGTTTCTTCAGACCCCCTGCCTTCCGCAAAAAATCTTTTGCATGCGTCTGCCTTCCGACTTAGGTATCCTGAACACCCCCACACCATGAGACTCCGTCCGACCGCCGCCCTCCTGTTCTCGCTCCTTGTCGGGATGTCTTCCGCTTCTGCGCAGGACGCCCTCGTCTCTCTGGAGCCCGCCTTCCCGGAGATGAGCTTCAGCCTCCCGGTCGCGATCGCCCCGATGCCCGGAAATAAGGATGTCGTCTTCGTCGTCGAGAAGGGCGACCCCGCTCCTTCCGCCGATGACGCCAAGTCTACCGACAAGAAGAAGAAGGCTAGCGCCTATTTCGGAGGTAAAGTTCAGATGGTATCCGGCCTGGGGGCCAGAAAGCAGACCAAGACGCAGGTCTTTCAAATTAACCCCAAGGACGGTAAGTTTGATGCCGCCGGGGAGTGCGGTTTGCTTGGTTTTGCCGTTCACCCGCGCGTGACGGAAACGAAGCAAGTCTTTGTCTATTATAGCCTTAAGATTGAAGGAAAGCTCTATCAGCGCGTCTCCCGCTTCACGGTGTCTAGCCTGGCGCCCTTCGCCGTGGATGCCGACTCGGAGCAGCCCCTGATCACCCAGCTCGACCCGGCGGGTAACCATAACGGTGGCGACCTCCATTTCGGGCCGGATGGCTACCTCTATATCAGCTGCGGCGATGGCGGCGCCGGGGGCGATGCCTTCGACAACGCTGGCTACATCAATAAGGGATTCCATGCCGCGGTCTTCCGCATCGACGTGGACAAGAAGGCCGGCAACCCCGCCCCTAACCCTCACCCCTCGGTCATCGCCGATGCCAAGGGCCAGGCCCTCTACTCAGTCCCGGCCGACAACCCCTTCGTGGCGGCCACCTCCCACCGCGGCCGCCCCCTCGAGGCCGGCTCCGTCCGGACCGAGACCTGGGCCACCGGCCTCCGCAACGCCTGGAGGTTCTCCTTCGACCCCAAGACGGGCGCCTGCTTCGCCGGCGACGTCGGCCAGAACCTCTATGAGGAGATCGACATCCTGGTTTCCGGTGGCGACTACGGCTGGCACGACGTCGAGGCCAATCACGTCTTCGTCCAGAAGGATGCCTCTGGCAAGAAGGCGCCTCCCGGGCTCGCCACTCCTTCCGACTTCAAGGCTCCGATCCATGAGTATGATCGCAAGCTCGGCAACTCGGTGACCGGCGGCGTCGTCTATCGCGGTAACCGTGTTCCGGCCATTGCTGACGCCTACGTCTTCGCCGACTTCGCCTCTGGCCGCATCTTCGCTCTGCGCGAACAAGGCGGCAAGTGGGAGTCTCAGCAGGTGGCCAAGGATTTCACCATCGCCGGATTTGGTTATGATCCGAGCAACGGCGACGTGCTCGTCGCTTCGCTCACCGGCCAGGTCAAGCGCATCGTCAAGAAGTAAGCCGATGCTTTCCCGCCGCTCGATGCTGGGTCTCTCCGGTTCGCTGATGGCGGGAGCGGTACTCCGACCGGTACTCGCGGCCGCGCCCTCGCCGAAAGCCCCTGAATTCAGCCTCTTCACGAAGCATCTCGTCGGCCTGCCTTACGATCAGCTCGCCGAGACTGTCGCCGCGCTCGGCTTTAAGGGCGTCGAAGCTCCAGTGCGCAAGGGCGGCCATGTCGAGCCGGCTCGCGTCGAAGACGACCTGCCGAAACTCGTCGAAGCTTTCAAGAAGTGCGGCGTGTCGATCACGCTACTGACTTCCGATATCAACGAGGTGAACGAAGCGGACCGCTCCGAGAAGGTGCTGCGCACCGCGCGTGCCCTCGGCATCCCGCGTTACCGGATGAAGTGGTATCCGTATTCCGGCAAGAAGTCTCCCTGGGACGAACTCGACGCGATTCGTCCTCGGCTCAAGGAACTGGTCTCGCTCAGCAAGCAGGTCGGCATTCTGCCGTGCTATCAGAATCACTCCGGCCCGAAGAATGTCGGCGCCGCGATTTGGGACATGGCTACGCTCATGCGGGACTACCGCCCGGACGAGCTGTCTTGGAACTTCGACTTCTTCCACGCCATGGTCGAGGGTGGCCTGTCCTGGCCGAATCATCTGGCCGTCGCCCGGGACCATATCTCGATGGTCTATTTCAAGAACTTCAACTGGCAGGGCAGGCTGGCCGAAGGCTGCCCGCTCGCCGAAGGCCGGGTCGGCAAGGACTCAGTGGTACTGCTGCGCAAGTCCGGTTACACGGGACCGGTCTGCCTCCACGTCGAATACCTGAAGGGCAAGGTCACGGATCAGGGCGCCCTCAAGGTCGCCTTAGACGCTACCCGCAAGGACTTCGCTACTCTCAAGGAGTGGTGGGCTTGAAGCGGAGGGGTGGGGGATTCCTGAAAAGTTAGTCTGGAACTTGCGGTCTTTCGGGGTGTAGAAATAGTCTCCCCGTTATGCCCCGCTCCGTCTTCTTCTTGTTTGCCGCTGCCACCTTGGTCGCCGCACCTCAGTTCGCCGTCGCCGCCGATAAGGCTCCGCCTGCTCCCTTCGTGCCGTCCGAAGGCGGCTCTATTCCAGCCGCCCTCTTCCAGCTCCCCGAAGGCCTCGAGGTAACCCTCTGGGCCCGTTCGCCAATGCTCGCCAACCCGACGAACATCGACTTCGACGCTCAAGGTCGTCTCTGGGTCAACGAAGGCGTCAACTACCGTACCTACAACATGGGCGGCAAGCGTCGCGCTCAAGGAGATCGCGTGATCGTGCTAAGCGACACTCAGGGCAAAGGCTTTGCCGACTCCGTCCAGACGTTCGTCCAGGATCCGGAGTGGACCTCGCCCCTCGGCATCGCCGTCATCGATAACGTCGTCTACGTCTCGCACGCCCCGACCATCACGAAGTTCACGGACGTGAACCGCGACGGCAAGTTTGACCCCGCCGTCGACAAGAAGGAGACCTTCCTCACCGGCTTCGGCGGCCAGGATCATGACCACTCCCTCCACGCGGTCGTCGCCGGTCCGGACGGTAAACTCTACATCAACTCCGGCAACTGTGGCGCCGAAGTCTCCGACAAGTCGGGCAAGACCTTCCGTATCTCCAGCAACTACGTCGACCAGCGCGGCGGCAAGTGGCCCTTCGATCCTAAGGCCGTCGCCGGAGCTAAGAGCGATGACGGCTTTGTCTGGTCTTCCGGTTTCTCCGGTCGCCTCAATGCCGACGGCACGGGTCTCGAGATCCTTGGCAACGGCTACCGTAACAGCTTCGAAAGCTTCCCATCCTCTCTCGGCGACCTCTTCCAGGGCGACAACGACGACTCCCAGAGCTGCCGCACGTCCTTCGTGCTTGAATACGGTTCGGCTGGTTACACGACGCCTTCCGGTGCCAGCTACAACTCCGTCAAGCGTCCGGGTCAGTCGATGCCGCGCGCTCACTGGCGTCAGGATGATCCTGATACCATGGACGTCGGCGACGTCTACGGCGGCGGCTCGCCTACGGGCATCGCGGTCTACGAGAACGGCGCCCTAGGTGCGGCCTGGGAAGGCACGCTCCTGAACTGCGAACCGTCCCGCAATACGGTCCTCGCTTACAAACTCGTCGCGCAGAAGGGCACCTACGCTCTCAACGCCGACACCCGCAAGGATCTCATCACTTCCAATCCGGCCCGCGAATTCGTCGGCACCGACTTCAAGAAGATGACCCCCGAGGAAGCTGCGAAGCCGAACGAGCGCATCCTATTCCGTCCTTCCGACGTCACTGTCGGTCCGGATGGCGCGATCTACGTCGCCGACTGGTACGACTCCCGCGTCGGCGGTCACCAGACCCTCGATGATACCTGCACCGGCGCAATCTACCGCATCGCTCCCAAGGGCTTCAAGTCCGTCATCCCGAAGATCGACGTCTCCACGCCCGAAGGCGCTGCCGCCGTGCTGCGCAATCCGGCCGTCAACGTTCGTCACCTCGGTTTCAATGCGCTGAAGGGTTTCGGCCAGAAGTCTCTCCCGGCCGTCTCGGAAATCCTCCGCGACGCCAATCCGTACGTCGCCGCTCGCGGCGTCTGGCTACTTCCTTACCTCGGCGAAGAGGGTGTGACCCGCACCAAGGCCTTGCTCAAGGATGCGAATCCTTCGCTGCGTCGCCTCGCCTTCCAGTCGCTGCGTCGCGCCGGCCATGACACGCTCGGCATCGCCGCCGAACTCGCCAAGGATGCCGATGTCGCCGTCCGTCGCGATGTCGCGACGTCGCTTCACGCCGCGCCGGCCGACAAGGCCGTGCCGATCCTGATTGAACTCGCCCGTCGCCTCGACGTCTCCGACAAGAATTCCGTCGCCGCCTTCGGCATCGGTTCCGCCAACAAGCAGGCCGCCGTCTGGTCTGTCGTGAAGTCCGAACTCGCCAAGGATGGCGCTGAAGCCTGGTCGCCCGAAGTCGAGCGCATCGCTTGGTTGCTCCACCCCGCCGACGCGGTGCAGGAATTCGTCACGCGCGCCTCGTCCGCCAAGGTCTCGCAGGCCTCCCGCACGCTCGCAGTCGAATCCCTCTCGTTCGTCGAGACCAAGGAAGCCGCGCTCGCGATGATCAAGCTCTGCGCCGCTGGCTCCCCGTGCTCCTCCGAGGCCAAGGGCTGGGCCCTCATGCGCATGACCGGCTCCTGGGCCCCTTTCGATATCCGCACCGAGCTTAAGAACGCCGGTGTCTATGACGCCAAGAAGGTCGTCGTGAACGCCATCCAGGTCCCCGAGGCCCCGGCTGGCACCTTCACCGAGCAGGATGTGCTCGCCAAGACCGGTGACGCCACCAAGGGCGCTGCCCTGGCCCAGCGCTGCATCATGTGCCACCAGCTTAACGGTAACGGACCGGCTTATGGTCCCGAGCTCAAGGGTTGGGCCTCCCGCCAGAGCCGCGAGGCGCTTGTCCGCTCCATCGTCAACCCCTCGGCCGACATCGCCCTCGGTTATGAAGGCACGACCCTCAAGCTTAAGGCCGGCGGTACGATCGACGGCCGTCTCCTGTCGAACAACGACCCGATCGTGATCACCTCCACCGGCGGTATCACCCAGCTGGTCCCCAAGGATCGCGTCCAGGGCGGCCAGGCCAAGATGACCCGCTCCCTGATGATGTCCGGCGAGCAGCTGGGTCTGAGCGCCCAGGATGTGGCCGACGTGGCCGCCTTCCTCGCCACTTATAAGTAAGCCCCAGCGCCCAAAAGTGCTTTTTCGAGGGGGTTTTCCGTCAGGAAGACCCCCTTTTAATTTACCGCTTGCTTCTGGGGCCGGGTTTATCAGGTTCGACCCTCCTTTCCCTAGGCAAGGCACGGCCGCACAACGCGGGTCCGCGACTTACTAGGCACCAAAAGACCTTATACTCATATGAAGCAGCTCACCCTTAAAGTCACCAGCCGCGCGCTCCATGGCCGCGGTCCCGCCCGCCGCCTCCGCGCCGATGGCTCCATTCCTGCCATCATCTACGGCAAGTCCGGCAACCAGAGCGTCTCCGTTGCTCAGGAAGCCTTCCGCGACCTGATGCGCGCCAAGGGCAACGCCGCCTCGCTCATCGACCTCGATGTCGACGGCAAGAAGTTCCTTTCCCTGATCAAGGAGTTCCAGCGTCACCCGATCACCCAGAAGTTCCTCCATATCGATATCATGGAGATCGACCCGAATTCCCCGATGACCGCTGCCATCCCGGTGCGCGCCATCGGCGAAGCCCATGGCGTCAAGACCGACGGCGGCACGCTCGCCATCGTCTCCCAGACCATCACCGTTCGCTGTCTCCCGAAGGACCTCCCTGAGTTCATCGAAATCGACGTCACCGAGCTCAAGGTCAACGAGTCCA